>Ga0070679_100000143_pt1 | contig 57899 bp, 73 predicted proteins | sample KBSC63BmetaG_FD_65652 | JGI IMG/M metagenome (GOLD analysis project Ga0070679, IMG submission 65652) | Corn rhizosphere microbial communities from Kellogg Biological Station, Michigan, USA - KBS C6-3B metaG | ecosystem: Host-associated > Plants > Roots > Rhizosphere | place: USA: Michigan... | reverse complement strand
CTCTGCGAAGGATTGGACGACGGCAAGGAAGACTGCTGCATCGGCAGACTTATCCGCGCACAATGTCGTCTTGTTGCGCCAAATGCAGAAGACGGGCTCATGGCAGAGGTCGTCCGGATAATCTGCGCGGCGCATCAACACAAAGAGATAACGGAGAAGTTCATCACGAACTTCAACGATATCTATTGTCAGTCTGTCGATGACGCGATTCGATTCCTCGAAAAGCCTCTCCGGAAATCGGCGGAACCTATCAGGACCGAGGCGCTCAACTGGTTCCTGTCAGATCTCGGTGCATAGGCGCATGTATAGATATCGAAGAGTACGAAAAAAGCGGCTAGGTTGTAAAACCCGGCCGCTATTTTTTGCTACGTGCTATAACCAGCCGAAAAGAAAATTAAAAATGCGGGCGAAGAAACCGGGCTGTTGGTCGGAGGAGTCATCAGGTATGGTCTGATCCGGTGTGAGCGTTATATCGGTGAGCGGAGAGAGTCCCGGCGAAGTCGGAGAAACTTGGACGGCATCTTGCGACGCGCCGGCCGCCGCTATTTGCGGAAATGATTGCGGCAACGCTTCCGGAGCGGGCGCAGGCGGCGCATCTGCGACGGTATCTGTCGAAGAAGAATCATCTGCCTGTACCGGCGTCGCATTTGCCAGCGCTTGCGCCAACGAATCGTCCGTCGGTGCATTTGCATCGGGCGCAGGTGGATCTGTTTCTGCGGATGGCGGAGGCGGAGGAGGTGGCGTGGGATCAGGAGTTGGCGTCGGGTCGGGAGCTGGAGGCGGCGGAGGCGGAGTCACTGCAATAGCAGGAATAACTTGCGGCGTGGTCGTGCCTGTCGTACCCGTATCAGAACCAGAAAAAGTCTGCTGACTGGCAGGCGCCCAAGGATTAGCTATTGCCGGGCCGCTCATTACCGTTGGGCGCTGAATAGAAGTCCAATTTGCTTTATTGGTGTCGGCGCGATACGTCGTGCACATGTCTATATCTGCTTTGACGGTAAAAAGTTGGTCGCATGTTTTATCGTCGTTTACGGTCAAACTCATCAGCACGTCCTGGTATATCGCATTTGCCGGGGGCGGAGGCGGAGGAGGCGGCACATAGAGCACGCAGGAATTTCCGCTTACGACGTAACCTTTGTTGCAGTAGCACTGGGTGCCATTGAGCGTTGCGTTGTCGGGGCAGGTGTATTCGGTGCTTTGTGCATAGGTGACCATCGCGCCGGTGTCCGTCGTGGTGGCGCTCTGCGCATATGCTAACACCGGGAAAAGCACCGCAAGAAATATAGCTACAGGCAATCTCCGCATAGCTATTTATTATAGCCGCGGCAGCGCACGCACTCTGTGGAAATGTTGATATTACGTATCAAAAGGGCAGCATCTGTGCGGAAAAGCCGCAGGATCCGGCCGTTTACCTTTAGAAATTGCCCCACATGTCCTGAAACATTTTTTGCTGATTGGCGAACATTTGCCGCATATGGCTCTCCATCTGCGCTTCCTGCGCCTGCATCTTTTGGACGTCCGCCGCCGTGAGCGGGGTAGTAGAGGCTTCGGTTGTCGTATGGCCATTTATGGTCCTCGTGACGACGCTGGTTTTGACGCCGTACCGTGATTGCACGGTCTTTGTTTGTTTTTGTCCATTCACATCGGTAACGACCGTGGTCTGCGGTGATGACGAGGATGAGCTGGAGCGTGTTTCGACGGATACGGCGTGCGTTGGCGCTGTCGGCACGGGCATCTCAGGCGGGTGATGAGCGGCAAATAACCCGCCCAAACCAAAGATCCCGGCGATAAATCCTATGATGGGTGCGAAATTCCAAAACGGTACCATGCGAAATGTTGCTAGCTGCTAATACGTCTATGTTACGCAGGACATATGAATTTTCTTACAAGACGCGGCGGTTTGAATTCATTTAAATTTGCCGGCGCTTGGTACAATGTGCAGAGAGTCAATCAGGGAGAGTAGTTATGCCTGAGAGAGAAGAAAGCGGCGCAAGCCTGCTCGACACCCTTTACCGGATCTGCGACTTCACCACCGTATGCTTGGCGGTCCCGCTCGTCGCACTGCTTATGACGCATCATTTTGCCGCGGTGCAAGAGCTCGGCGGACCGACGATGACCTGTGGTGCGCTCAGTTTCCTTCTGCTTTTTGCAAGGGATTTCATCGCCGGCTAAATGTTGGCCGGGCAAAGAAAAGGAGTCTCCATGGGAAATATTTCTAAGTTGCTGCGGCGGCCTGTCCTGGAAAAGATCATGCTCCGCTCGGGCAAGATTTTCGCCATAGCATTCGTGTGCTCGATACTCTTTGTGGCGGCATTCGGTGACGAGCCCATGTCCCCGGCAATGCTCTACATGCTGATCTTGCCGTGCTTTGCGATCATCCTGTGCTCGCTTGCGGTCTGCCTTTTGGCCGCACTTGCGTACTTCATCGTCAGCAAATGGAAAGGTCGCCGAAGCTACCAGAGCTGAGACATGTTCTTCGTCAAACAAGACGGCCGAGTCCTCACGACCCGGCCGTTTGATTTTTCTATGTGCGAGCGTCACAATTTACGATGTGGGAAATAAAGCGTTCATATTGCTGTTCGTACTTGGTGCTATTTTCGCCGTTTTTGCGGGGCTTGCCTTCAAATCCGCCATTGTTGGGCCGCCACTGGGAAATAACCCGCCTGCGCCTCCGTCTCCGCCGGGCCTTTCCATTCCCAAAGATTTCACGCTGCAGAATAAAATCGCACAGCTTCTCATGGTAGGCGTAACCGAAAAATCCGTCGCCGTCGACCTAGAGCGCAAATATCAGGTTGGAGGATTTTTGCTGAAAACCCATGCGGATCTTTTCAGCCGTGCCGCGACGGCAGAAGTCACCGCGGCCGGAGAATTGCCGCCGCTTTTTGCGGTAGACCAGGAAGGCGGGGAAGTGTCGCGCCTGCCGCAGACTGAATTTAAAAAATACACGGCAAAATATTTGGGCACGCTTCCGGACGATCAAGTCCGAAGCATCGCCGCGCAAATGGGCCGGGGCCTCGCGGATATCGGCGCACAAATAGATCTTGCACCCGTGACGGACCTCGACGACGGCCACAATGCGGCGATCAGCACGACCGGGCGATCGTTTTCGAGCGATCCGGATATTGTGGCTCAAAAAGCTTCTGCCTTTGCGAGCGGTTTGCACGATGCCGGCGTTGTGCCGACCTTCAAGCATTTTCCCGGCCTGGGGTATGCGGCGGGTGCCACCAGCGGCAACACCGATACCGGTTCTGCCACTACGCCGCCGCTTTCGACGCTCGAGACTTCTGACCTTAAACCATACGCAAGCCTTCTTTCAGCCGATAGCGAAAGCGCGGTAATGGTCGGCAACCAAATAGTGCCCGGTTTGACCCAAGGCTTGCCCGCGAGCTTAAGTCCCGCCGCGTACCAACTGCTGCGCACCAAGTATGGATTTAGCCAGGTAGTTTTTACCGACGAGCTTCTCGAAGCTGTCGCAGTAAAGAGCGCGACGCGATCGCCTGAGGATGCGGTGATAGATGCGCTTCAAGCCGGCGCCGATATGCCGGTCATTAATCCCGCAAGCGAACAAGAGGTGGGGGACATTATTGCTGCAGTCGAGAAAGCCGTACAAACGGATCGCATCAGCCAGTCGCGCATAAATGAATCGCTCGCGAGAGTGCTGCTACTCAAAGCTGCTCTCGCCCGATAGCCGCGCATCCGCTGAGACATAGGAACGGTTTCAGTCGGCTTTCAGGCTGCAAGGCATATGATGCAAAAAGGAGGTCCGAGATGTGGAACTTCATGTGGAGATTTATCCAGGCGTTGTGGTATCGGGGACCCGTTTGCCGCTTCGCGGTAGTGCTCACGGCCGTAGCTGAAGCTATATTGTTCGCGGAGTTAGCGCTCGCCGGCGCATACTTATCGGGATTCGTCGAGTCATCAACGTTCTGGCCTTTGGCATGGAAGCTCCTCCTGTGGTTCATAGGCACAACCATCGCGTTCATTTTGGCGGTGCAATACGCAAAGTACCGAGGAGAGCTCTCTTGAATACATCAACAAAACGGCCGAGTCTTCGTGACCCGGCCGTTTGATTTTGCATACAATCCAGGCGATATGCCGCATTTGTGCACTTCCGATTCACTCTTGTTTCACTGCGGCAAAGATATCCTCTCGGATTATTAGTACTAAACTAATTGCGTATATGATGAAAAAGTCACTTATGGCGCTCGGTATCTCTACAGCAGCGCTCGCGCTACTCACCGGAGTCGCCTCAGCCGCATCCAATCCGAACGGTACCGGCCAGCCGAACCAGTCGTGCGAAGAGCAGGCAAATGAACCTGTCGGTTTCAGTACCGACGGCTTCGCGCACGCGCAAACGGTTTACGCCGGCGCGCAGCAGCAGAACAGCAAGAATGCAAAATCTGTATCGCAGTACGACGTCGCTTGTTTCCAGGTCAGTCAATAAAAGAAGCCTGTGGCGTATACAGACGGCCGTCCTTACGGACGGCCGTCTACTTTATTGTCCGACGGTGCCGGTCTTAACTTCTCCGGCACGTTTGTAATTGGCGAAGACCACGCCGTTTTTCGTGACCAAACTTTCTGTCATCGTAAAGGCTGCAGGGATGGTGCCCTCAGCGAAAAGGCGCTTGCCTGTACCAAGCGTGATAGGAAATATCATCAGGAACATCTCGTCGACGAGATCGTTCTTGAAAAGTGCCTGTGCGAGGTTGCCGCTTCCGATGACTTTCAGCTCGCCGCCTGCTCCGGCTTTAACCTTTTTAATGTCGTCAACATTTTTCAGGAACACTGAATTGTTCCAATCTGATTTCGTAAGCGTGCTGCTCACGCAGTATTTGGTGACGTCCATGATGCCCGGCCACATATCCGCGTGCTTGGGCCAGTAGGCAGCAAAGATATCAAAGGTCTTCCTGCCGAGAAGTAGATCCGAGGACTTCATGACCTCCTGCATCATCTCACCGGCCTCTTCGCCAGCTTCGTGAAAATACGGCGCGCTCCAGCCGCCATATTTGAAGCCGCTTGTCGTGTCTTCGTCGGGCCCGCCTGGTGCCTGCATGACGCCGTCTAGGGTAACAAATTCTTGTATGATCATTTTTCTCATTGTCCTATAGTAGCAAATCGTCAGTTTGATTTTTCGGCTCATCCTATGCATGATGCCGGGAGGAGGTGACTCACATGCGCATTCTGCAGCGAGATTCGCAACAAGGTCTGTGGCGTTCAATGAACACGGTGGTGACGTGGGTAATACGCACCGGCGGCGCATCTATCTTTTGCGCCTGGATTCTCTGCATCGTTGATGTTTTGGACAGGAAAGAAACCGCCAAGGTCTTCATTATGTTCGTTGCCCTCGGTGTCGGCTTCGTCGTAATAGCTTGGGCGTACCTTTTGGTGCGCAGCATGACGCGGCGCTTGCGCGGAAATGCGCATTGATGATGAACGGCGGCCGCTCGGAGTTTTCCGACGGCCGTCTTCTTTTCAGGCTGGAATTCATTCACGAATTCCTGCACTGATGCCCCGAGCGAAGCGAGTGGGTATATACATCCCGGCGAGAGCCGCCTTTTGGTAGAATCACCGTATGAGCAAGAACGAAGCGCAGAAACCCAATCCTGCCTTGAAACCGTTTGCCGCGTTGATAGGCGAGTGGACAAGCATTGGTACGCATCCGATGGTGCCCGGGAAGACGTTTCATGGCCATGCGACTTTCGAATGGATAGAAGGCGGAGCATTTCTTATGCTGCATTCGCAGATAGACGAACCGGAAATTCCGAGCGGCATATGCATCATTGGAAGCGACGACAAGGACGGGAAGTTTTACATGCTCTACTTTGACGAGCGCGGCGTTTCCCGCAAATTAGATGTTTCCATAGAAGGCAACATTATGCACTGGTCGCGCGAGACGCCCAAATTTTCGCAGCATATGGAATTCACAGTATCGACTGATGGAAAGACCATAATGAGTAAAGGCGTGATGCAGAGAAACGGCGGCGCGTGGGAGGGTGACCTAGAGCAAACATTTACCCGCGTTAGCTGATCAGCGGGAAAATCGCTCGACGTGCGCTTTGAATTTCTCAAGATATCCGGCGATGTAGCCTTTCGTCTTCTCGTCGGTCACCATCCCGTCGGCGACTTTTTTGTCTCCCTCGGCAAAATGGATTTCCGGTTGGCCCAAGACATGCGCGTCGAAATAAGCGAGTATCCTTTTCAGATCATACTGCGCGACGTTGGCACCGCGCTGCCCGTCGGAAGCGCCCACGACGCCGACCGGTTTTCCTTTCCACGGATGCTCGCCGCGTGAAGTCCAGTCGATGACATTTTTGAAAGCGCCGGGAAGCGAGCGGTTGTATTCCGGCGTCGAGATGAGTATGCCGTCGGCGGCGAGGATCTTCGCTTTGTAGTCGAGCGCTATCTGCGGCGTGCCTCGTCTTTCGAGGTCACGGCTGAAAAGAGGGAAACCTTCTATACCTTGTACTTCCATCTGCATATCGGGGGATGCCATCGCGGCGAAGGTCTGTATGAGCGCCTTGTTTATCGAGTCGCTGTTGAGGCTTCCGTAGATGGCGAGTATGCGCATGGTGCAATGATACCAAATGCGACTGTTTGATTTTTCCTCCTTCTCCATGCAGGATGCACGGCAGGAGGTGAGTCATGTTGAAACATCTGCAGGAAATGAGACAGCGCTCGACGTGTCTCGGCTTTACTGGCCTCGTGCTCGCGTACGCCATGTTCGCAGCAATGGTCGTGCATGTTCCGGTCTCGATTGTTCACGCGTTCAAAATCGCCCCGGCGGTCTTCGGACCGATGAACCTGACTCTCGAGTTCGGCGAGGCCATCCTGGCGTGCCTCGCAGCCATTCCGCTCTTAATAGATGAGCGGCGAAGACTGGAATAGCCAGTCGTTAAAACGGCCGTCCTTGCGGGCGGCCGTTACTATTAATATATCCGCCGAAGCCGAGCCCGAGCTTTCAGTTTGATTTTCCCACCGATTCTATGCATGATGCCCGCACACAGGGCAGGAGCCCTTAAGTTCTTTAAGGAGAGACAGATGGCAAAGAAAGCACGGAAGTCGGAGCACAGGCAGCAGGCTTCGCGGGAGCCGGTCTTGGGTCCCGGCTGCATCGGCGCGAGCATTATGCGCGGCAACCGCATCGCCGTGCAATTCTCCCAGTCGTTCGCGGATGAACAGATTACGCGCATGTCCATCGAAGCAGAAATGCTCGCCATGGTCGGAGGTGAGCGGTTGAAGGCGCAGCTGCGTGACGCGATCAAGGTACTTTTCTTCAAAGGCAGCTACAGCGGACATTTTCCGATGAGCAGCCTGCCGGGACTGAAGGAAGTCGTCGATGAGTGGAAGGACATCGTCGACATCGTGGTCGGTCCGACGACGCCGATGCTCGGCGTCGAGGTGACTTTCGTCGCATGTCGCTGACAAAAAACGGCCGGGTCGCAAATGACCCGGCCGTCTTCTTTATATATCCCGCGAGGGAGTTCGCATGATGACTGACTTAGGGAAGATTTTTATCTACAATAGCCCGATGAAATCCAGAAATGTTCTCATTGTCGTCTTTGTCGCGGTGGTCCTCGCGCTTTTCATATGGATAACTTTTTTTCCGGCTAAACCCCCGGCGCCGGCAGTGACTCTGGCAGACCCTTCGGCTCTGCCAGGACTCCAGACAGGGCAAGCGCCGTGGCCTCCTGAAATGACGCATCTTGCGGAGCGGCTGCTTTCATCTCACCGATACACACGCACGACGAGACCGGCATCATCCATGTCGAATCACCGACGGTGCAGACTTTCACGCTCGGGCAATTCTTCGACATCTGGGGCGTGCGCCTGACCGCATCGTGCATCGGCGGCTACTGCACTGACGCGACGCATATGCTTTCGGTATATGTAAACGGCACGCTCTACAACGGAGATCCGCGGCAGCTCGCGCTCGCAGCGCATCAGGAGATAGCCGTCGTGTATGGCACCAAGGCTGAGACGCCGAAAACTATCCCGGCATCGTACGAATTTCCAGAAGGGTATTGATCCCCTTTGGTTGACGCAGCGCTGAATTATCGTGCTAGCATTTAGTCATGTTTAGCTGGTGGCGAATTATCCGGCTTTTCTTGGCGGCAGGCACATTTATTGTCGGATTTCTTCTGTTTACGGTGGGCATAACTTTGTATGACGAAATAGGCGGCCGTTACGGCGGCACGGCGGGTATTCTTCTCGGAGTCTCGCTTTGTGTATTGTGTGTGATCTTCGTGCAAAAAGTGATTTACAGATCAAAATAAATCCCGGCGAGGGGACCCCTTCGGCTGACCCCAATGCTGGATTTAAGATTGAACGCCTATGAGGTATGACCGTATTTCTTCTAACTGCTCTATATTGACTGCATCTTGCATTTTTTGCATAGTTTTGGTCGCTGAATAGGTTCGAAGGGAGGTTTAGGTGGCTCAAATTGTTACGGTGCATGGCTATCACGGCACATCTCAAGAAGCTGCTGATCGAATTCTCGCGGGCGAAGACTTTTTCGTGAGCGAGAACGATACTGATTGGCTCGGCGACGGCGTCTATTTCTTTCAAGATGCGCCGTACCGCTCTCGAGATTGGCCCATGATGCGTTTGCCGGAATTTCGCAGAATTCCAAATCCGGCGGTACTCTGTGCAGAAATCGAGCTTGTGGATTGTCTCGACCTCATAGACATCAAGGCAGGAGAGTTGGTGAAGAAATACTACCCGAGATTGAAGGCAGGCTATCGAAGGCTCCGGCAGAAAATCCCTCAGAACAAGGGAGGACAACGGCGCAGAGACCGCACTTTGATAAACTATGCGATAGAGCATATGAAAAGTAGCGGCGAAAGCATCGGCACTGTCAGAGCTGCTTTCGTAGAGGGCCGTCCTATTGTTCCGGGTTCGCAGCTATACAGCCATGCCCATGTGCAGATCGTTGTCCGTCCCGAACGGATGGAGGCGATCAAAAATGTATGGCGGCACGATTTCGAAGGAGGTGAGTAATGGCAATTCACTATAAGGCGATAGAACGCGGTCTGAAGCACGCTCGGGATTTCCAGAGAACTGCTTCGAAGGAAGAGCTTCTGGCGTTTCTCCGGAAAGCGAATCCGCCGGTGCCTGGCTTGGACCCGCCCCTTGAGATGCCCAAACCACGGGTTCGCAAGGCGAAAGTCAGAAAGTCGACGCGACGGAGGAAGAAATAGTTCCTCAACAAACGACCGCGCGAGCAATCGCGTGGTCGTCTTCTTTTATATATCCCCGCGAGGGGAGTCCTTCGTGCGGACAATTGGGTGCATCGAATAGATGAAAGACTTCGGCAGCTTGAAGAATTGGATCGCGAAGAGCCGAGTGGCATCCGCGTGCGATTCTTCAGCGAGGTCAGCTTTAGCAATATTCGCCGAAGTTGGTTTGCCAGTCGATATCTTTTCGGACTGATCGGAGTAACGGCTACGCTCGCCTGGACATTGCAGACAATTGGACGACTTCGTGGTATAATCTAGGAAGTGGAGGCTGTCATGTCACATATACAGCAGTTCATTCGAGAAGGATTTCTCGACCAACCTCGGAGCGAAAAGATCAAGATAGTAGTGCTCTACTCGATCTTGATACCGATTCTCATAGTGGCCGTCTTTGCAGCAACAAAGGTGTCCTGAACGAAATCTTCGCAAACGAAAAACGGCCGCCGAAAGGACGGCCGTTTCTATTTGCATATATTCCGTCGAGGGAATCCTTTCGGCTGACCCCACCCCGGATTTCAGTTTGATTTTTACATCTCGATAAAGCAGTATGCTCGCAGTGAAACGAGGAGAGTGAGATGACACAGAAATGGCGAGATGCTGCAAAAAGACTTCAAACTTCGGCAACACCCGGAGTCATTGGGCCCAGGTTTGTTTTTAAGTCGTCATCCAATACACCGTTTGTCACATTCATGACAAGTATTGATGGCGAAGATACAATGCAACTGCTTTCAGCCGTTATGCAACATGTACCGCTTGGTCAGAGTGCAGTTGTAAATTCGCGCGCCACTGAAATCGTCCTGAGCTGGACCGGATTTCGGGCTCTTACCGGGACCATCGGGAATGATGGAGTTGAGCCTGTGACGCAAGCGGTGGAATTAGGATTAGACGAAGCACTACAAAGGCTCAAAAGCTTTCCAATGCGAGGTAATTTCCCGAGCGATGAGACTTTCGAGAATCACCTTATTCAAAAGCTTTCGCGACGTCTCGACCACCTCGCCACTCATTTGCCATAGCATCGAAACCAAAGGCCGCGTCGTATTCTCGACGCGGCTTTTTATTTGCCAGCGTCGCAGAAGTTTTATACAGTTCCCGCGGAAATTCCCACTGTAACTTATGAAAGGGAACAATATGACCAATATCGATACAGCTCATACGCCTGCTCACCCACAGGTAGATGCGACAAGAGTGCTGCGATTCTACGTGGGATATCGTGAAGCAAACCATTTAACTAGAAACGGACTTCGAAATCTACATCTTGAGGTTGCGACAAGAGTATTAGGCGTCGCAGCCCAGGAAAGGCATGACTCCGCTACTGACGAGATGGTGCACTTAATGGCCAGACAGCTTAGTGATTTGGCTCTCGCGTATAGGGACGTCAACAATGGCTCTAACGAAGGTTGCCAAGACTTCATTCTAGAAATCTTCAACAGGGCCGTCGTCGAGGCTATGGGGTGATCCAGAACTGCAATTGGACACAAAGCGGCGCACTATGTGCGCCGCACTTTTTATGTGTATGACATGCGAAGAGAGTCTTTCAGTTGACCCCACCGCTAGATTTCAGTTTGATTTTTTCTTGCGGTGACATCATTATTTCGGAGCATGCCGAGTGCGGATAAACCTAAAAAAGTAACGAAAAGACAGCACTATGTTCCGCAGTTTTATCTTCGACAATGGTGCGACGACGAGGGTGGTTTTTATCCGATTAAAGTAGAGGAACGAACACCTCCCAAAATAAAGATTTTTGAGAGAAAATCGGACCCGTCACGATTTTGCTATGAGAATTTCTTTTATGCTCAACACACAGGTCAAGAAGACGAAATAAGTCAAAATATTGAAAGAGGTTTCGCAGAGATTGAAGCTTTGTTGAGCGTAGAAATACCGAAGATTGAAAGAAAAATCTTAAATAGTGAGCAAATTACAGAGGTCGACAAATACCGGCTATCGGAATTAATGATTTTTCTTTGGATACGAGGCAAATCTCATCGTGATCAGTCGCAAAAAATGATTGAGAAACTCTTCAAAGATATAAACAAATTACAGATGCCTTATATCGATAAGGACCCAAAGATGAAAATGTTAATGCAAGAAAAAGGAATTACAAAAGAAGAAATGATTGAGTTTGCTGAGCGTGGGGAATACACGGTCGATGTGGGGAATATGCAACATCTCGCTCTATTTAAGGAAATGTACGGATTTTGCAATATGCTAAGCAATAAGTATTGGAAGATTTGTATCTCAAGAGACGGAAAATTTATAACCACTGACGCACCTTATCTGGATAAGTCACTAAGCAGACACTTCATGGGAAACCATTTTATGGTTCGTGAACAATCATTTGTTCTTAGTCCTCGTGTAATTATCGTAACTCGGTATCCGCGGAATAATTCGAAAAAGAATATAGTCAGAAAAGACATTACCGGTAATCTGGCACTCATACAGCAAATGAATTGTCATAACTTAATGCAGTCAATCAGATTTGGTTTTCATAGAGAAAGAGACCATTTGAAAGAACTCGAAAGATTCATAGACTACCTATATCAAAATAGAGACAAACTTCGTTCTGAAATGGCGGAAGAGGATTAGTGGCCTTTATTGACTCGGGGCGGGGAATAAGCTATATTTCACGGGCCTCGTTGGGGGCCTTATTTTTTACCGCTCAGACGGTGTAAGAATAGGGTCACGCGTAGGGTCGACGGCCTAAGGTGATTCCGCAAGGGCACCTGCAACCAGACCCAAATCCTTGGCTTAGCCATGGATTACTACGCACTCCTTGGGGATTCAATATTTAAAATATGGCCAAAAAGAGCCTCATTCACAAAGCCAAACTCAAGCCGAAATTCTCGAGCCGCAAAGTGCGACGCTGCTTCAAGTGCGGCCGTCCGCGCGGCTTTATGCGCGACTTCAACTTGTGCCGCATCTGCTTCCGCGAAGAAGCGCTCGAAGGACACATTCCCGGAATTAAAAAATCTTCTTGGTAATTCTATGGTAAACGACCCCGTAGGTGACTTCATAATACGTCTCACGAACGCTGGTGCTATCAAAAAGCCGGTCGTCTCCGTGCCATTTTCGAATTTCAAAATGGCTATCGCCGAGAAACTCGTAGCAGCCGGCTATGTGAGCGCCGTCGAAAAGAAAGGCAAGAAAGTGAAAAAGACTTTGGATGTAACGCTCAAATACGACCATCAGGGCTCTCCGCGCATCCAGGGCGTGAAGCGCATCTCAAAGCCTGGTAGACGCTTGTACAAGTCTGTTTTGGAAATCGTCCCGGTCCGCTACGGCAAGGGTTCGCTCATTCTCTCGACCCCGGCAGGCGTAAAGACCGACAAAGAGGCCAAGGCCGAGAAAGTCGGCGGCGAGGCATTGTTCGAAATCTGGTAAATATATGAGTCGAGTTGGCAAAAACGCAATAAAGATTCCGGCAGGGACTGAGGTCTCGGTCTCGGCAGAGACGATCACCGTCAAAGGGAAAGGTGGCACGCTCAAACGCGCGCTCCATCGCATGGTGAAAGTTACTGCTGCAAATGGCGAAGTGAAAGTCGAGCCCGTGGGTAACGCGCGACTCGCACAGGCGCTCTGGGGCACCTACGCCGCGCATGTTAGGAACATGATAGCGGGCGTCAACGCTCCTTTCGTAAAGAAATTGCAGATAGAAGGCATCGGCTACAAAGCCGAAGTGCAGGGCAAGAACGTAAAGCTCTCGCTTGGTTTCTCGCATCCGGTCATTGTCGCCATTCCCGAAGGCATCGAGACGAAAGTCGAGAAAAACATCGTCACCATCCAGGGCGCTGACAAAGAAAAAGTAGGGCAGTTCGCCGCATCGGTGCGCGCACTGAAAAAGCCGGAGCCGTACAAGGGTAAAGGCATCCGCTACGAAGGCGAAGTCATCCGCGAGAAGGCCGGTAAGAAAGCTGCAACAGCTTCAGCATAATGAAATGATATGAAAAACACTTCCATCAAAACATTGCGCCGCGAATCACGACATGCACGGGTACGTGCGAGGGTCTCCGGCACCGAATCGCGCCCGCGCCTCTCTATATACAAGAGCAATACGCGCCTCACCGCGCAGATAATCAACGACGACAAGGGCGTTACTATCGTCTCTATCGATTCTTCGAAAGAGAAGGGCAAGACTCCGCGCGAGCGCGCAGAATCTGCTGCGGCGACTTTGGCCAAGGCGGCAAAGGGCAAGGACATCTCGAAAGTCGTCTTTGACCGCGGCGGCTTCCAGTACATCGGCACGGTAAAAGCTTTTGCGGACGCCGCGCGCGCAGCAGGACTAGAATTTTAAATCATCATTTATGGCAGACACACCAACACAGACACAAGGAGATCAGGCAGCGATGCCGATGCCGGAAGCACGCGAAAGCGAGCGCAAACCATTCGAGCCGCGTGGCCGCGGGGCCCCTCGCGGGCGCGGTGGCCCGGGCCGAGGAGGTCCTCGCCGCGGAGGCCGTGGGGACGACCGCGAACGCAGTGAGTTTGCGCAGAAATTGATCGGCATTCGCCGCGTAGCGCGTGTTATGGCAGGCGGTCGCCGTTTCAACTTCTCCGCTGCAATAGTTTTGGGTGACAAGAAAGGCCGCGTCGGCGTAGGCGTCGGCAAAGCCGGCGACACGCAGCTCGCGATAGAAAAAGCTACCCGCGCTGCCAAAAAGAACATGATTCTTTTGAATCTCACGAAAAACCGCTCCATCCCGCACAACGTCGAGGCAAAATACTGCGCATCGATAGTAGAGATCCGTCCTTCGGCAGGCCGCGGATTGGTCGCAGGCTCGTCGGTACGCACCGTACTCGAACTCGCCGGCGTCACCGACGTTACCGCCAAGATCTTGTCCCGCTCGAAAAATCCGATAAACAACGCACGCGTCGCCATAGAAGCGCTCCGCGGAGTAACCAACAGATAATATGTCCCAGTCACTTTCTACACTCGTTCGTAAGACCAAAAGGGCATACCGCCGTGTCGGTCGCGGCCAGTCTTCTACCCGCGGAAAGACCAGCGGGCGCGGAGGCAAGGGCCAGACCGCGCGCGCCGGCAACAAACGCCGCCCTGAGCTTCGCGATATCATCAAGAAACTTCCGAAGCGCCGCGGCTACGGCAAGAACCGTGCCCGCACGGTGAATCCGAATGCTGTCGTTTATTTTCCGGTCTCGCTCGAGGCGCTCGAATCCGTCTTTCCGGCAGGAGCTGAGGTTACGCTCGCAGTGCTCGCTGAGAAAAACGTGATCCCGACGCGTGCAGGCAAACCCGTGCACGCAAAAGTTCTCGGCGAAGGCGCACTTTCCAAGAAACTCTCGCTCAAAGGCATCAAAGTCTCCGGCTCCGCAAAAGCTGCAATAGAAAAGGCGGGAGGTACAATAACTGTCTAATATGTGGGACGCATTTGCACGTAAGGTTCGTCTTATTCTCGAAGACGAGACGCTGCGCTCACGTTTGCTCTTCGTTTTAGGCGCGCTCGTCGTCTTCCGGCTGCTCGCGGCTATCCCGATGCCGGGTATCAACGGCAGCCAGCTCGCGCAGCTTCTCGACAACAACCAGTTCCTCGGCCTCCTCAATGTTTTCTCCGGCGGCGGCTTTTCGTCGCTTTCTATCGTCATGCTCGGCGTCTCGCCATATATCACCGCATCTATCGTGATGCAGCTCATGACCATCCTCGTGCCGTCTCTCAAAGAGATGTATCAGGAAGAAGGCGACAGCGGCCGCGCGCGCTTTTCACAGTACTCGCGCTACCTGTCGGTGCCGCTCGCATTCGTGCAGGCGTTCGGTTTCATCTTGCTTTTTACGCAGGAAGGCGTGCTTCCGGCGCTCTCAGGCTTTGCGCTCCTTACCAACATCATCGTTATCGCTGCAGGCTCGATGCTCGTGATGTGGATAGGCGAGCTTATCACTGAGTTCGGCATCGGTAACGGCGTTTCCCTCATCATCTTTGCAGGCATCGTTAGCCGCATTCCGCGCTCTCTCTCGCAACTCGCGTTTAGCTTTGACCCGTCGCAGCTGCCGGCGTACCTCGGCTTTTTCGTCGCCGGCGCGCTCATCGTCGCGGGCGTCGTATTCATCAGCGAAGCGGAGCGGCCGATCCCGGTCACGTATGCGCGCCGCGTCCGCGGCATGAAGGTAATGGGCGGCGTCTCGACGTACCTGCCGCTTCGCGTCAACCAGGCGGGTGTGATCCCGATAGTGTTCGCGCTGTCCATTCTTCTTTTCCCGCAAATGATCGCGACGTTCCTCTCGCACTCGACCGTCGCAGCTATCTCCAACGCAGCTTCTACGGTAGTCGCGTGGCTCGCTAACCAAGTGATATACGGCGCTCTCTACTTCTTGCTCGTCGTCATATTTACGTACTTCTACACGGCGATCACATTTGAACCGCATCAAATCGCAAAAAATCTTCAGAAGAACGGCGCGTTCATTCCAGGAGTTCGTCCGGGACCGACGACGACCGAATACCTTGCCAACATCATCACGCGCATCACGCTCGTCGGCGCACTTTTCCTCGGCACGCTTGCGGTTCTTCCGCTCATATTGAAAGGCGCAACCGGCATCACCGCGGTCTCTGTAGGCGGCACTGCACTCCTCATTGTCGTTTCCGTCGTCTTGGACCTTGTCAAAAAGATCGACGCACAGACTTCCATCCGCGAGTACTAACTAAATTGCTCATGCGGAGCAAGACTTGCATTTCGCAAGAAATCAGTGCTATAGTGCGCGCCGCTCGTGGAGTCAGCAGGATTCCATTAGCTTCGGTACGATGCCCTCGGCATCTGCCATAGGTCCGAGGTGGCGGATGTACCCCCTCGGACCTTTTCTTTTTATTTATGCTAGGATGGCGCGCATGGAACTCCGCAATATCGTCATTATCTCCGGCCCGTCGGGGGCGGGAGAGGATTCCATCATAGACGGTCTTGCAAAACACACTCGCGTAAATCGCGTTATCACCACGACAACGCGTGAGAAACGTCCCGGTGAGAGCGACGGCAATCCGTACTATTTTATTTCCAAAGAGGAATTCGAGAAGAAAGTCGCCGGCAATGAATTCATCGAATGGGCGCAGCAGTACAACGGCAATCTCTATGGCGTCACCCGCTCCGAGCTCGAGCGCGTCAACTCGCTTCCCGGCATCGGCACATGGAAAATAGAATACAAAGGCGTCATAAGCGCGAAAAAACTTTTCCCGGAAATACGTGCGATATTCGTGATGGCGGAGTCACTCGACATCCTGGCGGAGCGCATCCGTTCGCGCTCGCACGTGACAGAAGACTACATACGAGAAAGGATGGACTACACCAAGGAATGGCTCCAGCACGAAAATATCTATGACTATAAGGTCATAAACAAGCAGGGACATCTCGAAGGCGCGGTCGATGAAGTCATGGAAATTTTAAAGAAAGAAGGGTATCATCTAGCGCAATGAAACCGATAACGGTCTTATTTTTTGGCTCGCAAGGCGCAGGCAAAGGAACCCAGGTGAAAATGCTCATGGACTACCTTAAGTCCAAAGGCGACCGAGGCATCATTCATATAGACATGGGCCAGGAGCTTCGCGCACTTCGCGACACCGGCACCTTTGCCGGCAAATTCACCGGCTCTGTCATAGACAAAGGCGCGCGCATGCCGGATTTTATGCCGATTTATCTTCAGACCAAAAAGATAGTCGAAAATTTTACGGGAGAAGAACATATCATTGCCGACGGCTTGGCGCGCGGACGCGAGCAGACTATGTGCTATGACGACATGATGCAGTTTTTCGGCCGCGGCGACGACTTCCAGGTAATCTCTATCGAACTCTCGGAAGAAAGCGTAATGAAGCGGTTGCTTGCGCGCGGGAGAAACGACGACACCGAAGAGGGGATTAAGAATCGTTTGGGATGGTACAAGACCGATGTATTACCACAGCTCGAATTCCTGAAAAGCCGTGGCCGCAAAGTGCATATGATAGACGGCGAGCCCGACCCTGACACGATAAACAAGCAGGTAGTCGCAGCATTGGATATATGATCGCGAAAACGCAGGAGGAAGTAGAAATACTGCGCGAAGGCGGAAAAAGACTGGCGAAACATGTGCGTGCGCTCAGCAAAATGGTAAAACCCGGCGTGACCTCGCGAGAACTCGAAGAAGCCGCAATACAGATGGTACAAGACGACGGCGACAAGCCGGCGTTTTTAGGCTATGCATCCGGAAAGCGCGGAGAAAATTTTCCGAGTGTGCTTTGTGTTTCGGTAAATGACGCCATAGTGCACTCTCCCGCAGGGACCAACGACGTGACATTTGAAAACGGTGACGTCATTTCTATCGACTTCGGCATAGTCCACCGGGGTCTCTACACCGATCATGCCGCGACGGTGATTTGCGGGAAACCTTTGAGCGCCGACGACGAAATGCTCGTGCGCGCTGCGTACGAAGCGCTACAGATAGGCATTGATCAGGCGCAGGTAGGGAAATATACGGGAGACATAGGCTTTGCCGTTGAAAAAGTCGCGGACCATTATGGTTTAGGCTATCCGCGCAATCTCAGTGGCCACGGTGTAGGGCGTGCCATCCACGAAGATCCGCATGTGCCGAATTTCGGCGATCCGGGCCACGGCACGCGGCTCGTAGAAGGCCTTGTGATCGCCATAGAGCCGATGTTTACGCTCGGAAAAGGCGACCTATATGTAGACAAAGACGCGTTCACGTACCGCACCAAAGACGGCTCGCGCTCCGCGCATGCGGAACACACGGTGCTTCTCACCAAGAACGGTCCGGAAATCTTGACGAAATGATATGGCCGAAGGATTCGGGAATTTCGAAAATACTTCAGGTAGGAAGTCCCGTGTGCGCATTGAAGAAGGAGAAAAACTCGGAGAAGGTTCGATGGCAGAAGTTCACGAAGTAAATGCACGCGTGCAGTCTGCAGACAAAGAAAGGAAGATGAGTACTCTTGTTGTAAAGAAATATAGAGATGATTTGAAGCTTGCAGATGAGGCAGCAGAGCGTTCACTCAAAAATTACGAACACTTGAAAAGGCTCAATTTTCCTGTACCACCGACATACAGACTTGATAGAGAGAATAAACGGATTCTCATGACTAACTTGAAGACTTTGTTTCCGAATAGCGTGAATATCAGCACGAGCCAGAGCGAAGAGGCGAAAGGTTTTTTCATCGATCATCTCTCGAATCTTGAGGATATCACGAGAAAGATGCTTTATTATGCGGAAACAGCAGCAGCTCATGGCATAGACCTCGGATTCGATGCATATAACCTTATAGTACCTAAATCAGGTACCGGGGAAGGACGAATCTACTTTACTGACCTGGAGATGATCGATAAGGTCGAGAATAATTCAGAGGATGAGAAAAGACAGGTATTGCGAGAGAATATTAAATGCGCGAAGGAATTTCTGGAAACCTTCGTCGTGCTGGAGCACGTGCAGGAGACGGACCGCGCGCAGTATCTTTCAACAATCGCTTCAATCTTCAATGAAAGAAAACAGCAGCTCGGGCTGTCAGATTCGTAGCAATAGTTACACGCATGAATATCTGCATTTTTTGTTCAGCACAGAATGTCGGCGAAAAATATACTAGAGCCGCGCAAGAAACCGCGGCGCTCATCGCAAAATGCGGACATACGCTCGTCTGGGGCGGCTCCGACGTGGGCATAATGAAACTCATCGCCGACGCGGCACAAAGAGAAGGCGGCAAGCTTGTCGGAGTTTCCACGAAAGATTTCCATCATGTCGCGCGCAAAGATGCGGACGAAATGCTCCTTACCGAAAACCTTTCAGAAAGGAAAAAGATAATGCTTGAACGCTCCGACGCGCTTTTGGCGCTTCCGGGCGGGCTCGGCACCTTGGACGAGCTGGCGGAAGTTATGGCGCTAAAGCGGACGAAGTTCCATGCAAAGCCCTTGGTCATCCTCAATGTCGATAATTTCTATGAGGGATTGCGGCTGCAGTTCAAGCGCATGCATGCGGACGGCTTTCTGGCCGATCGGCAGTATTCAAGGCTCGAAGGGGAGACGGCTTTGCCGTATTTTGCCAAGACCCCGGAAGAAGCGATCGATTTTATCGAGGCGGATTTCCTCGTGACAGGAAAGAAGTCATGAGTATAGTGGATTGATGGCAGTCGATGTGCTCATAGTCGGCTCAGGCGCGCGCGAGCACGCTTTGGGCTGGAAGTTGGCCCAATCTCCGCGTATCGGGAAACTCTATTTTGCTCCCGGTAACGGCGGTACCAAGGAGCTCGGCGAGAATGTCCCCATACCGGCCGCAGCGGTAGAGAAACTCGGGCAATTCGCGCAGGAGCGATCCATTGACCTTACTGTGGTCGGGCCCGACGAGCCGCTCTCACTAGGAATAGTTGATGCGTTCAAAGCGCGCGGACTTAAAATTTTCGGCCCTTCGAAAATGGCCGCGCAGGTGGAGGCGTCGAAAGCATTCGCCAAAAATCTCATGCAGGAAGCAGGAGTCCCTACCGCGGAATTCGCTGTTTTCACCGATTACCGCTCTGCGCTTAAATACGTGCGTGAAAAAGGCGCGCCCATCGCGGTAAAGGCAAGCGGTCTTGCGTTAGGCAAAGGCGTCTATGTCTGCACTGCAGTTACCGAAGCCGAAGAAATCTTGAAACGTATCATGGTGGACAAAATCCACGGCGAAGCGGGCAATCAGGTCGTGGTAGAAGAATTTCTCGACGGCGCGGAGATTTCCGTTCATGTTCTTTCGGACGGCAAGACCTACAAAATACTTCCGCCGTCACAAGACCACAAACGCGCGCACGAAAACGATGAAGGACCCAATACCGGCGGCATGGGAACCACGGCACCGTTGTCATGGGTCAGTACGGAAATGATGAAGCTTATAGAAGATACTGTCGTGCGTCCGACTCTCGAAGCGCTCTCCTACAGAGGCACGCCATTTATGGGCATGCTGTATCCGGGCATCAAACTTACCTCCAAAGGCCCGAAGGTGCTCGAATTCAATGCGCGATGGGGCGATCCGGAAACGCAAGCGTACATGCGCCTTATGAAAACCGATCTCCTGGATATTTTTGAAGCATGTGTCGACGGAACGCTTGCGAAAAAGGCAATAGAGTGGAACCCAGGCTTTGCGGTAAACGTAGTGCTCGCATCACGAGGCTATCCGGACAAATACGAAAAAGGATTTTTAATAGAAGGTGTCGAACAAGCGGAAAAGATTCCCGGCGTTGTCGTTTTCCATGCGGGCACTACGTATGCGGATGGCATCATAAAAACAAGTGGCGGCCGCGTCTTAGGCGTTTCAGCGACAGGAGAGAGCTTGAAGGAAGCGCTGAAGAGCGCCTACAAAGCGACGGAGCTCATTCAATTTGAAGGAAAATATCTGCGCCGCGACATCGGGACCAAGTCCCTCATGAACAAAATCTCGATCGTTCACGGCAGTGTATAATCATTGAATGCCGCGTATTGGGACTGCGGAGCGGCCTCGTTTAGTCATGAACGAGGCGCTTCACTCCGCTAGAAAGCCGGGTGTTGATTCCGTGGCAGGATTTTAGTATGCCAAAAACTTTACATGCAGGATTTGAAAGTCCGAGAGCCCTTTCTAACGGGGCGGGATTCAAATCTCCCGAGGAAGAGCTGGCATTTCTGCGCGAACAGGTTCGCTCAAAAGAAGCGCAGCTTGAGCTGGGCAACAACCAGCTGGAGCGCGACCGTCTTGCCAAGCGCGAAGTCGCGGCCTATGCACAGGCGCATCCGCGCGAAGTTCTGCATCAGGATTTCAAAGTCGACGAGCACGAAATAATGCGCCACGTTCTCAATCTCGATCCCGAAACGCATGACAAACAAATGGAAGAACTTCTGAAGATCGTGCAGACGCACGGTATCCGTAATGCTATTTCCGTCGCGCAGCGCATGAAAAACCCGCACATAGAAGACGATCTGCACCGCATGCTGGTGGCCTATATCGCTCAAGGATTACCTGACAAAGGCATAAGCGTGCCGGACAAGATCCGCTACGGCCTCGAGCTCGTGCTTTTTGAAGTATTTCCGCAGGCCTTCGGCGAAGGCAAACAGGACCAGCAAAGGCAGAGCAAACTCGGCGAGTTATTGAGCTCTTCCGAGCAGCTCTACGCCGGGCTGATGGCTTTGATCAAAAAAGGCGAAGGATTTTCGCTCGAGATCGCAGTGCCCGAAGGCTCCGAGGAAGCGTCGCTATATCTCGCGGTACCGCGCACGAGAGAGACACTAGCAGAGCGTCTCATTTCGTCGGTCTTTCCGAACGCGCGCATAAACGTCTGCCGCGGCGACTACAATATTTTCAATCCGCAGGGCGAACATGCCGCCGCATACGCCACACTCGAGAACCATCCGGCGTATCCCTTGAAAACTCCGGAGATGTTCGAGCATGATCCATTGAATATTCTGCTTGCGGCTTTTGCAAAAATAGCGAAGCACGGCGAAGGTGCGGCGCTGCAGATCGTCGTTTCCAACGAAGGCGAGCGATACAACGAGCACTACAAGCATATCCTGCGCGAAATGCAGAAAGGGCAGGGTGCGCGTGCATTCCGCGTCGCAGAAAGCGAGATAGGCAGAAGCCTGCAGAAGCTCGCACGCGAACTTCTTACGTCGAAAAACGACAAAGAGCGCGAATTCGCGCTCAGAGCGGGGCCGAATAAAGTCGCGCAGGAAGAATTGGAGCGCAAGGTAAAAAGCCGCATCGCTCCCGCGCTTATCCGCATCGTTGCCTCCGGCCCGACGCGCAAGCGTGCCGAAGAAATACTGGAGAACCTCAAAGCGCCGTTTGCGCAGTACGACGACCCGAAAGGAAATGCCCTAAAATTCCACGATGTGAATTGGTGGGGACTCGAAGCGTTTTTGCGCGAATTCACGTACCGCGAATTCAACCACCATCTTGTGATGCCGCTCTCTCTCGCAGAGATTACCTCGATATTCCATTTCACGGCGGAAAAAGTCACGACGTCGCGCGAGCTCAAACGAAGTTTCGCCAAACAAACGCCGGCGCCGGTGGAAGCCGGCTCAGCGGAGGGCATAACGCTCGGCATCAACCGCTACGGCGCGACGCAAACGCCGGTGAAATTTTCTTCGAACGACCGTTTGCGCCACTGCTACGTGATAGGGCAGACCGGTACTGGCAAGACATCGTTACTGAAAAACATGATCGCGCAGGATATTAGGAATGGCGAAGGCGTCGCATTCATCGACCCGCACGGAAATGATATCGAGGATATTCTCGCAAGCGTGCCGTCTGAGCGTGTAAAAGACGTCATCTATTTCGACCCAGCATATACCGCGCGTCCGATGGGTCTCAACATGCTTGAATACGATGTGTCGCGTCCCGAAATGAAAACCTTCGTCGTCGACGAAGTGTACGGCATTTTCCGCAAGCTCTACGCCGACGTGCCGGAGGCATTCGGTCCGATGTTCGAACAGTACTACCGCAATTCAGTGCAATTGGTGGTGGAAGACCCGGCATCCGGCTCTACGTTTCTCGAAGTGCCGCGCATTCTTTCCGACCGCGCATTCCGTGAATTGAAACTTTCCCGCTGCAACAATCCTGTCATCGCGCAGTTCTGGCGCAAGATTGCCGAACAAGCAGGAGGAGATGCGGCGCTTGAAAACGTCGTCCCGTACATCACGTCGAAATTCGACGTATTCCTCGCCAACGACATCATGCGCCCGATAGTGGCACAGGAAAAGAGTGCATTCGATTTCCGTAAAATAATGGACGATAAAAAGATTTTTCTTGCCAATCTTTCGAAAGGCCGCCTCGGCGACCGCAACACATCGCTCCTCGGTCTCGTTCTTGTATCAAAATTCCTGCAAGCTGCATTTAGCCGCGTCGATGCGCGCACCGAATATCCGACCTTTTACCTCTATATCGATGAATTCCAGAACTTCGCGACACCTTCTATATCGACCATTCTCTCCGAAGCGCGTAAATACAAGCTCTCGCTCACTATCGCGCATCAATTTATCGCGCAGCTCGACGAAAAGATACGCGATGCCGTGATAGGCAATGTCGGCACCAAAGCAAGCTTCCGCATCGGCACCTCGGACGCGGAATTTCTGGAGAAACAATTCGCGCCGACATTCAACGCGCCCGATCTCGAAAATCTCCCGAACTACAATGCCGTAATGGCGCTACTCGTAAACGGTGTGCCCGCACGACCGTTTACAATAGAAACAGAAAAGCCCGCGCAGCGCGACTATTCGCGCATCGACGAAATGCGCGCGATGAGTTACGAAAAATACGGCAGAGCGCGCGAAGAAGTCGAAGCCGAGATCCGCGAACGCTACCAAGAATCGCCGAAACAAGAACTGGAAAACCCCTTCGCCGCGTATCTATAAGCGTGCTACGCTTTAAGGGACAGCACTCCAAACATGAACTCCTTTATTGGATTTCTTATCGGTATCATCCACTCCATCGCGGCCGCTTTCGGTGCGCCGGCTACGCAGATGTCACCGAGCGACCTGGTAAATCAATATGTATTTCTTCCACATGGAACGGCCACAAATACTCAGCAAGCAGTCTCACAAACTGCTAAGTCACAAGATAATTCCATTTCGCAATTTTCGGCAATGCCGATGGCGAGTCAACCGCTTACCATCATGTTCTCCGGATCTGATTCTGACGCCAGCGAACACCTTCAGGGTAATTACTATATAGAGTTTGGTGACGGTAAAAGCGATGCCGCACAAGATTCGTGCAATTCAGATAACACTGTCTGTACAATTTCAGCAAGTCACACATACGCATCGCCCAATACATATACGGCATCACTTTTTTGGGCGAAAGTATGGCCGAGTAATTTTATTCCCGAAAAGATAGCTGACGTGCAAATAACTATCGGGTCAACAACGGTTTCCGTCCCCGGCATGAGCAAATACACCGACAGCAATTTCGGATTCTCATTCTGGTATCCGAGCGGATGGACTATTGATATGGCTCAGCATGATATTGGTTCTATGGGAAAGACATTGGAAGATTGCACGTTGAACAAGACCTTTTCAGTCCACGGAAGCGCGCTTTCGAACGGCGTCTCTATTAATGAGTACTATTGCCCGAACCGCTCGATAACTTTGCGTGGTGCAGGCGGTGCGAATCCGGTCGGTATGGATTTCAAATACTACTTCGACACCGATACGCATACCTGGATGGAAACGGACCTTTCCGACCCGCCGAACGGTTCTCCGCGCACGACCCGTGCAGCAGACGTTAGCAACAACACCATGGGGGGACTTCATATATTCCCGGGCGAGGCCCGTTTCGGAGCAAATGAGATCATCCCCTTGAGCGCAAAGAACTTCTTAATGATTAGCACTAATGATGTCGGCGGATACATCCAGGAAGGTCTTTTTGCCAAGACCATCCTTGCGACAGACCCGTCCGTCGCAACGCCGGTAAGTACACAACAACAAATCGCCGCGATTGAGGCAGAAAAAAGTGCTTATAGGCCGGATGAAAGTATAACTATCGATAAAAGTTCACTTATGGCCTCACCCGGGAAACCCATAATCCGCGGAACAGCAAAAGGTCTACAAGCTATCGGTATTCGTGTTGCTGACATGCATGGCGATTACATCTTCGGAAGCGGACGAGTTGCTGTTGATGCAATGGGGAATTGGCAAGTTCAAATAGAAAATGATTGGCAAGCTGAGCTTTCGCCGGGTTCGGGAACACAGCTACCGCCCGGACAATACATAGTGTATGCGGCCACTGATGTGAATGATACGCAGGCTGCCGCAGATTCGGGTGTACTGAACGTATCGCCTAAAATATAGTTTTAAAAGTCACAATCGTGTGCTAAAGTAGCGCGCATGCAACATCCCTCAGATGAGCGAACGCTAGTCATCGTTAAGCCCGACGGCGTCCAACGCGGACTCGTCGGTGAGGTTATCAAGCGATTCGAAAACGTCGGTCTCAAGATAGTCGGCATGAAAATGATGGTTCCGTCGGCAGAGAAAATTGAGCAACACTACACGCTCGACCCGAACTGGCGCCGCGTCACGGGAGAGAAGACCATAAAAGGCTATCAGGACAAGGGCATGACCCCGCCGTCCATGGACCCGCTCGAAATAACAGCCAAAATCCTTGCAAATCTCAAGAAATACATGACCTCTGGGCCGGTGGTTTTCATGGTCCTCGAAGGCGCGCATGCGGTAAAGATAGTGCGTAAGCTCGGCGGCGGCACGGAACCGCTTACTTCTGATGTAGGTTCCATTCGTGGCGACTTCGTGCTCGACTCATACCAAATGGCAGACGGAGATAATCGCGCGGTCAGAAATGTAATACACATGTCGGGTTCTCCTGACGAAGCAAATGCTGAGATCAAACATTGGTTCGCGGATTCTGAGCTTACTGACTACCGCATCATCCACGAAGAAATTCTCTACGACGTCAACCTCGACGGAATCCTCGAATAAAACCATGATCGTATTTATCTGCGGTGCAATAAACGCGGGTAAGAGTTCGGTAGGGAAACTACTGGCCGATAAATTGGACGCGGCCTTCATAGAAGGCGATACAGTGCGGAATTTCTTGTCGATGCTCACCGTCGACGAGGTGCGTGGCACGGTAGTCGAAGGTATCGTTTCTGTCGTACGCGCGTTCGCGAAGCGTGGGTTTTCGGTCGTGGTCGCGTACCCGCTATGGAACGACGATTACGAACGACTCAAGACAGGGCTGGCTGACGTGAAAGTTCCTGTCCGTTACATTGCACTCAATCCGCGGCTTGAAGTCGCGCTCACGAACCGCGGCAGCCGCGAAATAGGTGAGTGGGAAATAAACCGCATCAAAGAACTTTATGAAAAAGGCGTAAATCATCCCGATTTTGCCGAAAGTGTCGATAATAGCGATATGACCTCGGAAGAATGCGCCGACTATATTTACAAAATGCTCCAAGCTAAATGATAAAATAGCCGCATGGCGCGCGAATATCTGCATACGGCCAAATACGGGAACCCCGGCGGACTTCACACGATGAAGCCGATGTTCGTCAAAGAAGACAATCACATCTACAAATCCGAATATCATCCCGATGTGATAGCCAACAAAGAAGAGGGGACGAAAGCCATCTATCATGTGAAAGGCAACAAAGTATATGCGTCCGCTGCGCATCCGGAGGGCCCAAGTCCGCATGCGCTTTTTACTATCGGCGAAAGCGGTCTCATTCACACTACCATTGATCATCCCGATCATCAGTCTGGTCTTCCTGTGTTCGTAATGCACAAGAATCCCGACCGCGCGTTCATAGAAAAGACTATTCAAGCCGAAGCGCCGAAGGCTGCACCCAAGCCGGAGCCGCCGAAGCCAAAACCGCAACCGAAAGTTGAGCCGAAAAAAGAATAAAAAGAATAAAAGACTCATCGAAACCTATGGCCGAAAGGCCTTCGCTCTCCGGAAACTCGACTGTGAGTACGCAATCTCAAACAGTTCTACGAGCGAAAACCTTTCGGCCGCGGACAGATCTCCTATACGAGATTTTTTTGGCAACATATATTCACAGATGCCGCCATCATTGCGTTTCCATGAAGAGGCGTATAATACTTCTAGCGGCCGGTACATAAACCTGCTTGGTAAATATAAGGGATTCTGATATCGCTGCAGCCCTTGGGCTGCATGCTGAGGAAACCCACCTGGACCAAACGATCCAGGCTTACGGTACTGACCGCAACAAAGATTCCGCGAGAGCGGATTTTTTGTTGGCTGTGCCAATTTTGCGAGTGTTACAATGCTTCGATGTTCCTGCTGTACACGCAGCTTTTCATCCTCATCTTGCTCGCGTTCTTAAATATCTGGCTCGGCGTGACGCACGGGCTCTACGAAACGATATGGTGGTGGGACATACCGACGCATTTTCTGGGCGGCGTGTGGGTCGGGCTTTTTGCCGCATGGCTCCTTGAAAAGAGGGATAAGGAATTCACGGTACTTAGTTGCGCGCTATTTGCGCTCTCCGTTGGCGTCGTGTGGGAGATATTTGAATACACCTTCGGCATCGGCGGCTCGCCATTCATGGGTTATTGGGCAGATACCATAAAAGATGTCTGTATGGATGTTATCGGCGGCATGACGGCCGGGGCTATCGCATATGCAGAACGGGATCTATGGCGAAAATAACTTTTTACGGCGGAGCGGGCTCAGTGACCGGAGCAAATTTCCTGCTCGACGCGGACGGCCACAAAATCTTGGTAGATTGCGGCTCGCATGAGAGCGGGAACATCCACGATCCGATTAACCACGGGCGTTTCCCCTACGATGCGCGGGCGATAGAGACGCTCATCGTAACGCACGCGCACCAGGACCACATCGGCCGCGTGCCGAAACTTTTGCGTGAAGGGTTCGAGGGCATTATCTTCTCGACGCCCGCGACATTCGATCTTTCAAAAGTAATGTTCGACGATGCGCTCAGTGTCATGAAGCATGACGCCAATCGCAGGAATTGCACACCCATTTACGAAAGAAAAGATGTAGATGCGACGCTTAGGCTTTGGAAAACGCGCGAGTATCACGAGCCTTTTCAAGTTGGCGGCCTCGCCGTCGAGTTTCTCGATGCCGGACACATTCTCGGCTCCGCGATGATAAAGCTCTCGCGAGGCGGGCGCTCGATTATCTTCACTGGCGACTTAGGCAATTCGCCCGAGCCGCTTTTGAACGATACGGAAAGTCCTGCGGGTGCCAATTACCTCGTGATGGAGAGCGTTTATGGCGATAGGCAGCACGAGCATCGCGATGAGCGCTCGGATATTTTGCGGGAGGCGATAGAAAGCACGCATAATCGCCACGGCACGCTTCTCATCCCTTCGTTTTCCGTGGAGCGCACGCAAATAATACTCTTCGAAATACATAAAATGATGGAAGAAGGAAAGATCGCCCGTATTCCCGTGTATCTCGATGCGCCGCTTGCCACGCGCGTCACGGAAGTATTCCGCAATTATAAAAATCTGCTCAATCCTGGTGCTCAGGAGGAGGCGATGCAGGGCGACATATTTTCTTTCCCCGGGCTTACCGTTGTACGAGACTATGACGATAGCATCCACAAAGCGCCGAATCCGAAAGTTATCATCGCGGGAGCAGGCATGTCTTCCGGCGGCCGCATCCGTTCGCACGAAAAGAAATATTTGCCTGACGCGAACGCCTCGGTTCTCATTACCGGTTACCAAGCGCCCGGCTCGCTCGGACGCCGCATACAAGATGGCGAGAAAAACGTCGCGATAGACGGCGAGCATGTGAAAGTTCGCGCAAAAATATCGACACTCACCGGTTTTTCCGGCCACAAGGACCGCGACGGGCTCCTAGAATTCGTCGAGAAGGCAGGGGAGAGTCTCAAGCAAGTTTTCGTCGTCATGGGCGAGCCCAAAGCGTCGCAATTTTTGGCGCAACGCATCAAAGACTTTTTAGGCGTTGATGCCGTCGTGCCACGGCAAGGAGACTCAGTAACTGTAGAACTGTAGATGGTATACTCTAGCGATGGCGAAAAAAGTACTGCATCCAAATCATGCGAAAGTTCCGCGCAATTTCTGCAGGCTTCCTGATGGCTACGGCGTCGTAAAAATCGGCGTGAGCGGCGCGGCGGAAACCGGCTACACGGGGCTTGAAGCATTTGAGAAAGCAAAAGAGCTCGGCAGGGAAATCGCGCGACAAGGCGCCGTCATTACGACGGGTGCAACCACAGGGTTTCCGATGTACGCGGCGATGGGCGCCAAGGATGAATGCGGTTTCTCAGTCGGTCTATCGCCGGCCGCGACCGAGCGCGAACACGTGGAAACCTATAAACTCCCGCTCGACTACATGGACATCATCATCTACACCGGTTTCGGCTACGCGGGGCGCGACCTTCTTTTCATGCGCTCATCCGACGCGGTCGTCATTGGTCCGGGACGCGTGGGTACCTACAACGAATTCTCCGTCGCATTCGAAGATCGTCGTCCGATGGCGATTCTCGAAGGCCCGTGGGAAACCGATAAGATATTGCGGCAGATAATCGACGCGGCGCACAGGCCGAGCAACCGCATTTTCTTTGACAACGACCCAAAGGCGATAGTGGAACGTTTGATAGAAATGGTGCAGAAAGAGCGCGAAGAGACGAATCTGGTCTATAACAACCACGACGGCTGGAGCGGTACGGGAAAAGGCGACGAGGTGATATTCTAGTGGACATGTCGCTTTTTGAACTTCCGTACTGCTCCGACTGCGGCGCGGTACGTGTTCCGCATTCGCTCTATAAATTCCTCGCATGGACGGATATTTTCATCGGATATATCGACGATCACGTCGGCCTTTTTGGCGAGCGGATGTATCCGAAATTCCAGAATGCGAAATTTGACCTGTATCTGCCGCCGATATTTGAATTTCTTGCAAAGATGCATTTGGCAACGATAAAATCCGAGCTCGATCCGCGCGACAATACGCGCACTCGGGCGCTTTTTGACGGCGCAAAGAGCGCAGGCGTCTCGCTGCGCCAGTTCCGTATTTTTGATGTCGGCGACAACGGCACATTCATAGCCGAAAAAGACGGCAAACAGATTGTTTTCGCCGTTATGCCCCGGCCTCGCGGCTTCCGCTCGCCATCGCTTAACTGGATGGATGACAAGGGAAGATTAAAGAAGTTTCTGCTTGCGCACGGGATTCCAACTGCCGAAGGCGGTGTAGCGCAAAATGAACGGGAGGCTATAGCGATATTCGAACGCGTGGGCGCACCGGTCATCACAAAACCGTTCAAGACGTCCCGAGGCCTTCATACGACGCTCTCCATCGCTACAAAAGACGAACTTTTGCGCGCATTCAGAGTCGGCAAACAAGTTTCTCCGCAAGTCATAGTGGAAAAAGAATTGCAGGGCATCGTGCATCGCGTAACGCTTATCGGCGGCAAAGTTTCCGCGGTCGCGATACGCGATTATCCGCATGTGCTAGGGGACGGTGTTTCCACCGTGAGCCAACTTGTCGATACGGAAAACAGCGACCCGCGCAGAGATGAGATCGATTTCTTTCCGATCGACATGAGCGAGCGCGCCGACAAAGAACTCAAACGCCAGGGACTGACGCGTGAATCCATTCCTACAAAAGGTCAGCGCGTCGTATTAAACGATAAAGTAAGCCGCAAGCACGGAACGATCACCGTAAATATTACTGATGGCGTGCATCCCGACAACATCGAATTATTTGAGAAAATAGCTAAAGAGCTCGGTGATCCGCTTATCGGCGTGGATTTTATGATAGGTGACATGCGCCGCTCATGGAAAGGACAGCCCGGCTCAGGACTCATCGAGTGCAACGCGATGCCGTATATCGATCTGCATATGTACCCGTACGCTGGAAAAGCCGTCGACGTAGGAAAGGATCTGTGGGAGTACGTCTTTGCTCACAGCTCGTAGACGTAGAGCTTGTCTTCGTTCCAGATCCCGGGGTAGTCGAGTAGAGTGACTACTGACGCATGCTCTTTGCCGGAGATCTTGAATGCGCGGCTGGCGACACGTGCATGCGGGAATTGCGGTGCGAGTTTCTGCATGAACTGCGGCAGCATATATATGTATATTTTCGTCGCGTCATGGAAATCCGCGTCAAAGAGATTTTGGCGTCGGACGGAAATATTTCTTATACCGAGCAGAAATTTCTTGACGATGACGTACGAGACTAAAAGATAGTTGCGCTCGATACCGATGAAGTGCGTCTCTGGGAAGCGTTTTGCCGCATAGAACATGAACCGTCCGTCGCCGCAGCCGAGGTCGTATACGATGTCAGTAGGTCGTATATCGAGCGCGTCGGCGATCTTTGGCAGGAGCGCCTTTGATGTTGCGACGAACGGCACATCGGTGTAAGCCGAAATGCGTCGCGCAGTGCGATGAAATATGAATATGAGAAGGGAAGCAAGCAACAAGAGCTGCGCGAGTAGAATCGATAGCTCAAAAAGCACTTGCATATCATAACCTAAAAAGATTCAAGAATAGACATACACTGTGAAAGTGTTTCCGGGGCCTGGAGGCGCGTCTTTCAGTATGAATTCCCTCGAGGCTTTTCTTTCAGGAATCTCAAACGCGCGTGAGACGATGCGAGGGGCGAAGAGTTTCGGCTTGATGTCCGTCATAACCTCCGGCAGTAAAAAGACAAACATACGCGACGCATTCGAGAAATCCGCATTATTAAAATCTTCGTGGCGAATCTCGACGTTCTTCGCCCGCAGAACGAATTTCTTTATCAAAGCGAAAGCGACAAGAAGTAGGTTGCGCTCTATCCCGACAAACTTCGCCTGCGGGTTCCGTTTGGCACAATAGAAAAGCAGACGGCCGTCGCCGCAACCCAGGTCATACACGACGTCATTCGGCCGGATCTCGAGTGATTCGGCTATCTTGGGTAAAAAACCATATTCGGTCGGGACGAACGGAACATCCGTAAATGAGGATATGCTGCGGACTACGAATTGGAATAAAAAGTACAAGAGCATGCAGACGAGTACGATCTGCAGGATAAGGAGAGAAATTTGAATGATATGCACCCGACTATCATATCTCAGAGCATAGCGCAAAAGAAAACCGCCCGGACACATTGTTCGGGCGGTAAGGTCCTCAACAAGGACATGTTACGCATGTACTCCAGTGCGGAGCATGCTGAGGATGTGGGTCACGATGCCAAACAAGCTGATCGGAGTTTTATCCGGCAAGCTTACAAAGCCATCGTCAGTCCTTTCGACCACTCCCTCGCTGACCATCAGCGTAAGTTCGGTGGCCGTAGCTTCGAATGGGATTTTGTGGAACCTGCAGAGATTTTCCTTGATCCTGTCTTCATGCCAACCTACGGCATGCTTCAAGGTCTGAAGGATCAGTTGTCGGGCATTAGCCGGCATCCTGTTACCTTTCCTTTTGAGAACACTAGAGCACAGCACAACGCTGCACCTATGTATTATACACCAAAATTAATGAACTTACTACAAAATCGCCCGAGCGGGCGATTTCTTGGCTCTACGCCTTGATGCTTTGCACTACGCGGGTGAAAACCTCAGGATGGTTCATGGCAAGTTCGGCCAGAGCCTTGCGGTCAAGCGCCATATTGGCCTTTTTCATTGCGCCGGCGAGTTTGGAGTACGATATGCCGTTCATGCGCGCTGCCGCGTTGATGCGGAGTGTCCAGAGATTGCGGAATTCGCGCTTCTTGGCGCGGCGGTCGCGGAAGGCGTGCTGGCCGGCTTTGCGGATTGCCTCATGCGCGACGCGCTCTTTGCGCGAACGGTCGAAGCGATAGCCTTTGGTCTGCGCCAAGAGATTGCGGCGGCGCTTTGTCTTCATTGTTCCTCGTTTTACTCGTGCCATATGACAAATTTATCTGATTAGCGGGGAAGGAAGCGGCTGCGGTCGGAAGCCGACATTTCTAATACTTTCCAGCGGCGGCGGCGCATGCGGCCCTTGCCGCTTTCTTTTGCGTTGAAATGGTTGTGGCCGGGGGTGCGGGCAAGGATTTTGCCGTTTTTTGTGACCCGGAGGCGTTTCGTGTATGACTTGTTGGTCTTCATAAATCAATCTCTAATCAAAAAATCGGGCCCCTTTCGGGCCGGGGCTACTATACACTAGTCTGAGCTTTTTGGCTAGTCTTCAGCCTTTTTGTGGCTCCGCAGCAGGTGCCGCTGTAGCAGCGGGCTTCTGTGCAGGCTTTTGCGCCTTTTTGGAGGCATCACGTTCGATAGCTACGGAGAGGCCTTTAGGACTTTTCTTTATTTCGTCGGAGATCTTGAAGCCTTCAGGGATGATTGCGAGGAAGCGTTCCAATCTTTCTTTCAAGAAATTAAATTCCATGAATTTATAGCGGCCCCAGAGAAAAAGATCGATCTTTACTCGGTGGCCTTCTTTGAGCCATTCGCCGATCTTGTTGGCTTTGATGCGCATGTCGTTCTCGCTGGTGCCGATCTTTACTTGCGCTTCTTTCGTCTCCGATACGGTTGCGCGGCTCTTTACTTCTTTATCTTTTTTCTTCTGCTCGTATTTGAATTTGCCGTAATCAGTGATCTTGCAGACCGGAGGATTGGCGTTGGGGGAGACCTCGATGAGGTCGTAACCCATCTCGCGCGCTTTGGTAAGCGCCTCACGCGTCGGCATGATGCCGAAATTTTCTCCGTCGGGACCGAGCACTCGGATCTCCGGTGCGCGGATGCCTTCGTTCATGCGTGCCGCTGCTTTTTCGCTTTGCGTTGTATATTTGGTAAAACCCATTTGTCCGAAGACTATACCATATTGGCCCCTTCGAGACCACTATTCCATATAAGCGGTGGTCGAATTATTCACGGTAGTGGCACGCGGCGTAACGCCACCGAACGGTTTCAAGAACGCGAGAATATAAAGCAATTTTTGTTTCAGATCCTCGAGAATCGCAAAAGTGGAATTGACCGGCTGCATCGGCTGCATTTGTATCGGCGTCTGGCTCATGTCTTGGGAGACGAACGTTTGCGAATTTGTCGGAGAAAGGGAATACGTCGAGCTTGATTGCCACGAAGACGCGCTAACCCCCACTGGTGTTCCTTGGAGCGCTACCGTATTGTTCAGACTACTAGTAAGCGTGACCGGAGAGCCGGTCGCGGTCGAAGCAGGGTTCGTAGCGTCCTGTGTCGTTGTCGGATTCGCGATGGCATTGATGAGGTCGATTGCAGAAGTGGAAGAGCCACTCTGTCCGCCTGATGAACCATTGTCGCCATTTCCCCCGAGAAGCCCCGAAATAGTGCTTCCAGTATTATTGCCCAAATTGATCGGGTTGCTGTTTGAGTTCGTATTGGTATTCGTATTAGTGCCAGTCGTGCCAGTGGTACCGGTCGTAACTGGTGTTACCGAAGAAGGCGGAGGAGTCGGAGAGAGGTAATTATATGGTGAAGACGTTTGCGTCGACTGCATTGCCTGTTGTGGTACGCAACTGCCATTGAGGAGCACATACCCCGCAGGACACTGTGGCGGCTGCGGCGGCACGAAAAGATTCTGAAAACCCTGCATAGCACTTTGTATGGGTGTCGTAGGCACTGACGGTCCGCTCGGCGCAACATACCCTGGTGTCGAACAATCACCGCCCGCCGGCTGCATGTGCCCGTCGTCATTGCGTACCGGAAAAGACACGCCCCCGCCTTGTTGCGCCATCTGATGCACGAATGCCGGCAGGGTGTTCATGCCCGGTTTTTCAATGTCAATCGCAAGACCCTGTTGATGCATTGATTTTCCTGCCGCCGCGCACGGGCCGTTTACCACTCCGCATCCGCCGCCGCAAAGATACGCTTGATGTGCCGTGCTGCGGAACGCGGAAACTATACAAATAGATGGGTCTCGTTGTCGCACAGCCTGGAGAAACTTTGCCGCACAAGTGGCGAATTTCGGATCAAGTCCATCTACGGTACTTGTGTATGGCCCGCATGACGCGGCCCTGCCGCCGCACCACATGGTGTTTAATGTTTGTTTGGCTTGCGCGTCAGTCTGGCCGACATTGGGATCGGATGCGTTCCAGCACATACCGACAACGGCATTCGGGATGCCAGCCTGTGTCATTAGGGGAATATCTGCTGCCGTAGCGGGTCGCGTCCCCGCAGGGCAATCATCCGCAAATGCGAATCCCGCGGAAACGCCGAACGAACCCACGACCATTGCTGCCGTGAGCAGAACAAATGAGCCCTTGCGAGCACGATGCATGGTAAATAGTATACAGTGTTTTAAGACTGTCCTGCACACGCACCCGGCGCCCAAAGGCCCTTTCCGGCTTCGCGTGCGCTTTTCTCGGCAGCTTTGAATTCCTTTTGGTATTTATACGGCACATCGTAGGTGTATTCGTGGCCGTAGCCTTCGCTTATCATGAATTCATTAAAGAGGACGCCGTCGGGATTTGCATTAGACGGCGCGTACACATAGGCCAAAAGTCGGCCGTATTTGTCGTACAAGCTCTGCGTGGGATCGGTCTCAAGCCGCACGGACTGGCCGGTCAATATTTTCTTCGCTTCATCCGAGGCTTCCTTGCCAAAACACTGCACGGGCTTCCTTGGGTCCACTACTTCCGGCGTGTCGAGGCCGATAAGGCGTACACGCGTCGTAGAGGCACCGATGGATATATCTATAGTGTCGCCGTCGATGACTTTTTTCACCGGGTACCACTGCGAGGAGGAAATACCGGTCGAGCTGTTTATCTGTGCAGCAGGTGCGGATGCATACTGCACGGCCTGTGCGGAGGTTAGCGCACCGATTACGGCGACTATGAGGAGTAAGAGCGACCTCTGCATTTTTTTGGACATGCCGCAGTATACGTGATAATTTCTCGGGATGGCGCGTGTCAAATTGACGGAATTTCGGGCAAAGAGCCTCATCTTGGGCGACAGCTACAACGGTATTTCAGTCCGCGCAGGCGAAAAATTCCAGATACCTGTCGGGAAATTCGTCGCCAAAGTCGATCAGGGCGTCAAGAAACGCTTCAAGCAGGGACTTGTCGCAATAGACAAAAAGGCAAGCGAACTCGGAAGTTTTTTCAAAGCGATGGGGAAAAAAGGCTTTACGCAATTCATCGTCGAGCCGATGTTCCCTCATGAAGCTTCGGAAGAACAGTATTTTTCTCTTGAGCGTGTGCGCCAAGGGTTGCGGCTTTTGCATGCCAAAGACGGAGGGGTAAGTATCGAAGAGCATCCGGAACAAGTCTCGAATATGATTCTTGCATCGCGTGAAGACTGTGCGGCTGCCTCTAGAAAGACGGGCATTCCACAGAAATTTCTCGAGCATCTCCATGACGTCTTCAATGATAATTTCTTCGCATTTTTGGAAATAAACCCGCTCATCGTGCGCGGGGAGAATGTATTTTTGCTCGATGCAGCGGTTTTGGCGGACAGTGCCGCGCAATTCTTCGTCAAAGACGCATGGACGGATGCGGACATCGTGCGCGCAAAAGCGAAGCATGCGAACGAACAAGCGGTGGAAAAGCTCGCCGCGACAACGCCCGCTGCTCTTTCTCTCAAAGTCTTAAATAAAGATGGCGCGCTTTTCTTTTTACTATCGGGCGGCGGCGGTTCTATCGTCATTGCGGACGAAGTTGCGGCGCGCGGCATGGGAAATTTGCTCGGTAATTACGGCGAATATTCGGGCGGGCCGACACGCGAAGAGACATATCTGTATGCCAAAGAAGTGCTCGGACTCATGCTTAGTTCCAAATCCAAAAAGAAAGGGCTCATAATCGCGGGCGGCGTCGCGAATTTTACGGACATCAAGCAAACGTTTGCAGGAATAATTGACGCACTCACCGAAGCAGCGCCAAAAATGCGCAAGCAGGGAATAAAGGTCTTCGTGCGCCGCGGCGGACCCAACGAGGCCGCCGGGCTCAAAGCGATGGAAGAATTCCTCAAAAAAGAACAGCTGCTCGGCTCTGTCTACGGATCGAACACGGTAATCACGCAGGCGGTCGAAGACGCGATGGATATAGTCGAGGAATAATATGAGCGTCATAGAGAACATTCGGAAAAGTCCCGGCGGCATCCTCTCCGTAGGAGCGCATCCTCAGATATTCCAGGCGATACTCGACTTCGATTACCTTGCCGGCAAAAAGGAACCGTCTTTGGTCGGCGTCATCGTGAGCAACAGGCGTGCGATGAAACTTTTCTGGGGCAAAGGCGAAGTCTTGGTGCCGTGTTTTCCGTCGGCAAAAGCTGTACCGGAGGATGTCGCAAGAAAAGTGCAGTGGATGCTCAACGTGCAAAGCGGTCGCCGCACGTACGACTCCACGGTCTCATTTTTTGAAGCATTTCCTAACGCCCTCGGCGGACACTTGTTCGCTGAAAACGTGCCGGAACGCCACGCCACGGAACTTTTGAAGAAATACGGAAAGACGAAAATCATCGCTGGTCCCTCCGGCGTCGGATTCCTTATCGGCGGCACACTCAAGCTCGGTGCCATAGGCGGTACCGACGCGACGATGCTGAGCGCCAGCCATCTTGCGGAAGAAGGTACGGTTGCGGTCGTTTCCACATCAGGGGGCATGACGAACGAACTCATCAGAGACGTCGCACTCGCCGGCAAGCGCGTGTCTTTTTCGATATCGATAGGCGGCGACAGATTTCCGATCACATCGCTCGCTGACGTGCTTATGCTCGCGGAAAACGATCCGAAGACGAAAGCCATTTGCTATTTCGGAGAACTCGGCGGCTCCGATGAATACGAGATAGTGGACCTAATCAAAGCAAAAAAGCTGACAAAACCGATGATCGCGTACATCGCCGGCATTATTGACGAAGCCTTTGATGAACATATGCAGTTCGGCCATGCCAAAGCGCTCGTCGCCAAAAAGGACGAAAGTGCGCGTGCGAAAAGGGAAGCGTTGAGTTCTGCCGGCGTCACCGCGCCCGATACGTTCCCCGATTTCCTTGAAGCGCTGAAAAAACTTCCGGGAGATATCGCATCTGATACAGTTACTGCTATGGACCTCTCCGACCGCCGATCCAGCATCCTCTCCACGCGAGAGATAGTGGACGTCGAGCACGGCCATGAATTTGTCAAAGGCAAGAAGCTGACATCGGCGCGACCGTACGCACTTTCACGCGCATTTCTCGAGGCAATGCTCGGCAGAGAGATCTCGGACGCGACGGCTGCCTTGGGTGAAGAGATTTTTGAATCCCTCATCGATCACGGCGGCAATGTCAGCGGCGCAGTAAACACAATGATCACTGCTCGCGCTGGCAAAGATATGGTCTCGTCTCTTGCTGCCGGACTTCTCACGGTAGGCCCGCGCTTTGGCGGTGCGGTTAACGCAGCCGCAGCCGCATGGCTCGAAGGTATCGCTCTTGGATTTCCTGCCGCCGAATTCGTCGAGAAAAAGACCAAAGGCGGCAATCTTTTGGCAGGAATCGGCCATAGGAAATACCGCGTAGGCATCCCTGACCCGCGCGTCGCATCCATTGCGAAATTCGCGGACCTTTTGAAAAAGCATCCGCATTATGATTTTGCACGCTCGGTAGAGGAAGTCACGACCGCCAAAAACGGCAAACTTATTTTGAATGTCGACGGCGCCATGGCGGCACTCATGCTTGATATGCTGATGGAAAGGGAAGGATTTACGCGCGAAGACCTGCAAGCTTTAGTGCAGGCAGAGTTTTTCAATGCGCTTTTTGTCATCCCGCGCACAGTAGGATTCATCTCGCATTTCATGGAACAAAAGAAGAACGACGAAGGACTGTTCCGCCTTCCAGACGAACTTCTTTTCGTCAATAAAAAGAATTTGAAAAAGAAAAAGTAGCTAGCGGATCATCGTGACCGTGTCTTTGTCGGAAAGCGATTCATCTATCTTGTAGCCGAGCTTTTCGGAGAGCTTGACGCTCGCGGTATTTGCGCGGTTGTTGCTGGTCCATAGTTTTGCCTGCGGAAAATAATGTTCGTACACTTCGGTCACGGCGATCACGAATTTCTTCATAATGCCCGTGCCGCGAAACGGCGGGTACGAGCGAAATGCGATAGTGTGCCAGTTCTCGCTCTCCATCATGTTGGCACTCTCACGCTCTTCAACAGAAAGGTGTTTCAAAGATTTCACGCCAAGTGCCTTCGGGCCGAACCACACGAATGCCGCGAGCGTACCTGTATTGCGGTGCACGAGGACGAAGGGAATTCTGTCTCTCGCGTACCATTCTTCGTACGAGCCTTTTGCAAAACGTTCATAATCTGAAGTATTTTCCTGCAGATCAGCGTCGTCCGCATTTGCCGAAAGGCTTTTTAGATTCGCGGCAAGGCTCTCGTCCAATCCGAGATACGCGTCGAACGATTCGCCGTCATTCTCAGCGGAACCGATAAAAACCTTCTCAAAGAGAGGCAGCGGCACGCTCTGCGGCAACTTTGACGGCTCGATGGCGATTTCCATGCGGCCACTATAGTCTCATTATCCCGAGAGTACAAACAGCATGTAATCAAATCTTCATGGTGTCCATTGGAAGCTTGTGCTAGGCTTTCGTTTCCGCTGTTTGTTGGCGGATAAGCAGAAGGAGAGTGTCATGCCGGAGCATGATGAACACTTTGACCCGGAGAAGCTGCGCATGGCAGATGACGGCTGTCAGAATCACCGGAAGCATTGGTCGTCACAGGCGAGTACTTCGCAAAAAGGTTCGGCGGCTCCGCGGTCTGATGAGGCTGGCGAGAAAAGGAATTGATCCCGAGTATCAGCAGTTTCTTAAGCGGTCGCAGGTATTCTGCGGCCGCTATTTTTTGCGTCGCCTTTTGCGGACAAGCTTATTTTCAGGTTTTGGAATTTCGATTTGCGCGGCTTCGACTTTCGGCGGTTCGATCATAGCCACTTCGATTTGCGGAACCTCGACTGCAGGTAGTTCAACTTTTTGTGCCTTGGGTATGCCGACTTTCGGTTCTTCTATGAATTTGGGTTCTTCCTTCGGCCTCGTTTCTTCTTTCTCCGCAAAAAGTTCCGCTATCATGCGGCTTCGTGCGCGGAAATTCCTGGTGAGATCGTAGAGCGCATAGCAGGTAAACGCCAACTGGAGCACTCCCGGCGCCATATAGATAAAAATATTCTGAAAGAAATCGGGAAAGAGAAGCACTGCCACGACGCCGATCGCATTGAAGGCAAGCGCGGACGGCACGAGGAATTTCATTTCAAATACGTGGCGGCGTTCGATTTCGGCCAAGAATGCCGTGCCGCCCTTTAATTTCGCGAAACTCTCATACGAGTCGCGCAAGATCCACAGATCGAGAAAATACATGCCCATCGCGATGAGCGAGAAGAACGACCACCACATGAACCACGTGCCGATGTGGAGGAGCGACGTGTATGCGATTATTTGGAAAAGCGCGCCGGCGAAATACATGAACATGTGTTCGATGCGTATCGGCCAGCGGATGAACGAGATCGCGTGCAGTATGGATTGCGCCCAAAAAACCAAAAGTATCGCTAAGCCCCCGATCATGTAGGGAAGGTAGCGGTACCAGTCGGGCTCTTGGAGAGCGACGACTATTTGTTCGGCTAGGGTGACGAGCGCAACGCCTTCTATCAAACTGATGAGGACAAGTTCTACGTTTACCGCGATTTCGTCGAGTTTGGTCATGTTCAGCACAGTTTCATCTTGTACCTATAGTCTTATGCATTATCGGCTAAATTACAATACCTATACCTATGGCAATCGTTGTTAACAATCCCGCAGAAACACGAGACGTCGATTCAGGTTCCGACGCGGTCTCATGGATGTTCGCCGTTGCGATCATTATCATTCTTGCCGTCGGTGCGTTCTATCTCTTGCCGCGCCTTGCGTACCGCGCACCCGCTCCGCAAACTCCCGCTCCCCAGAATATCAATGTAACCATTCCTACGCCGACCACGGGCGGCGCAAACACGGGCTCAGGCGCAACAGGAAATACCGGGGGGACTTCGCAGACGCAATAGTCATTTCTTCCCCGCGTTCTCCGCAAATAGTCTTTTAGTGTTCCAGTATTGGTACGCCACGAAACAAAGTGCCAGTACAAAAAGCACCAGACCGCCAAAATCGTCGCCGACCGCATCAGGGTCATCGAACTCGATGATGAGCGCGGCGATTTTGAGCGCGAGGGCGATTGCGACGAAGACAACCGGCGCAATAGAACGGCTATAGCGATTCTCTCCTTTCAGATACCAGCCGATGCTAACGATGCCCAAAAGAAGCAGAGCAATGTCATCGGCGCGGTCGGCCCATTCATTTTCAATAAATATTTCCGGCATGAACGCAAAGCCGGCAAGACTCACTATCGAAGTGCCCAACATATTGAAACCCCTGTTAATGGATTGCACGATATTCATCTTCATATAGCCGCGAGTATATTCCGAATCGCTCTGAATGGAAGCTTGCATTAAAGACTTGCGTGAAATTATCATTAAAGCGGTTTTTGCACCCGGCTTCATATGAGAGTAGAATCGACATATGGAACCTTTTGATTTTGACGCCGGACCCGGAAAAGTGTTTGTCGACAAAGCGCATCTGCGCATCATCAACGGATTGCTCAATATCACCATGCAATCCGGCGAAGAATTATTCACGTACATTTTGCCGCTACCGCTGGCCAAACAGATCTCCCGCGCGGTACACATGCAGATAGAGGAGATAGAAAAGAAGAACGGCGTCATTATTGAAGGGAGGCTCCCGAACGAACCGATGCTTAGCCCGTTGAATCCGCCGCCGAAAAACGAGTAATTTCTTTAGCGCATTGATATTTCGGCGTAATCGCTGCCGTCATCGCTCTCTATTCTATTCAAACTCAAGAGCGGGGCTGTAACGGCAATAAAAAGGATCTTGATGGCCAGTCCCGTGACGATCACATCCGCGATATTCGGAGGAGGAATGATGACTCCCCAAAAAGCGATCGTAAAGAACACCGCGCTATCGATTATCTGTGCAGTAACGCTTGCGATATTTGCCCGAAGCCACAAGCGTGCGCTTTTCCAACGTTCCTTCAGATAGATATAGAGATAAATGTTGATGTTCTGGCTGATAACGAACGCGACAAGGCTCGCCGCGGTCAGTCGAGAGTACGGCGAGAACGCCGCGTCGAGTGCATTATTGAATTGCAGCGTGGCGGGCGAGCCGTTAAAAGCCACGACTATCTGCATGAAGACGAAGAAGAAGGCGACTCCGATGACTGCAAGCCATATCGAGTAAATGCCCTGCCGTTTGCCGAGCCGTTCTATCAAGAAATATGTTGTGAGAAAAATCGCCGCATAAAAAACATTGCCGGTGTTTGTGGCGTGGCCGAAAAAGTACACGATCTTCTCGCCGCCGATGCCTATGAGGACGAGAAAGATAAATATGACGCCGTAGAGCCTTTCGCGTGCAAAACGCCACGTCAGCACCACAAAAAGGGTGCTTACCGCCGCCTGCCCCAAGAGCAGCAGTTCATTCATGGCCTAATGCTACCATGCAATCTTCATGATGGGGCATATCAGAAAGACGATTATTGTGGCGTATTCATACAAAATTCTGAGGCTATAATCGTGGCATGATGAGTTATCTGCAGGCGGGGATTTTAGGTGTTTTACAGGGCATAACCGAGCTTTTCCCCATATCGAGTCTTGGGCATACCGTGCTTCTCCCTACGCTTTTGGGCTGGCATTTGGACCAATCGGCGCCGGAATTCGTCGCTTTTATCGTGCTCACGCATCTCGCGACGGCGCTAGTACTTCTCGGTTTTTTCTGGCGTGACTGGTTACATATCATCGGCGACGTCCTGCGTACGCTCGTTACGCGCAGAATTTCTGACGAAGACACCTACGGCAAGCTTGGCTGGCTCATTGTGGTGAGCACCATTCCCGTCGGGCTCCTCGGGCTTCTTTTCCAGGATCAGTTAGCGCAACTTTTCGCCGCACCGAAACTGGTCGCGGGCGTCCTTGTACTCAATGGCGTGCTTCTCTACGGCGGAGAAAAATTGCGCACGAGAGCGCCGGAAGGAAAAGCCGACGACAAAGCGCTCGCACGGCTCTCATGGAAACAAGCTATCGGTATCGGGATCGCGGAATGTTTTGCCCTCATTCCAGGGTTCTCGCGCACGGGTCTTACCATGACCGCGAGCCTCTACAATGGGCTTACACACGGAAATTCCGCGCGTTACGCGTTTCTTTTGGCGACGCCGATAATTTTTGCCGCATCAGTTTTAAAAGTGCCGGATCTTTTCGGGAGCGGCGCTGCTGCGCTCGGACCGTCCTTGTTCGGCGCGTTCTGCTCGGCGGCCGCAGCATATTTTTCCGTGCGATTCCTTACGAACTATTTCGAGACCAAGACGTTGAGACCTTTTGCTGCCTACTGTGTGCTCGCCGGAGCATTGTTTTTATTGCACGCTCTTGTCGTTGCCTTCTGATGCGACAGCCGCAGGATAGCTTGGCGCGCTTTTAAACCACGCGAATGCAAAAAGCGCGAGGCCAAGTATGAGCGCGCCTACGCCGTGCTTGTAGTGGATGTTGGTGCCGTTTGGAATGAACCCCGGCATCATATTAGAGAGATTTCCGGACGGAGTAAGGAAATACACGACTGCGACCACTGCTAAAAGCGCGCCCAAAAGTACCGAACCCCACACGAGAAATTTGTTCATGCGCAGATGATAGCACGGGTTACAGCGCCTTCAGCTGCAAAGCGCTTACCACGTCTTGAACGCTTTTGAACATGCGCCCCTCGGGCAATGTCTGAAACAGGTTTTGGATTTCCTCGCTCGCGCAGTGTTGGCGTGCGCCGTTTACCATGGCGGTCTTATCCGCAGGGAAGGGAACGCTTTCAAGTGTACCCAAGACTTCATTGAAAACCGTTTGCGTGTCCATGCAAAAATCGTACCCAACTCTCGTAAAGGCACGATGAAAGCCTCGGCCTCGTACATTTCGAGATTTTTGCGCTATACTGTAGTCATGGCAAAAAGAGCAAACCAGGATATTAAGAACAAGAAGTCGCGCTCGCATAAGACCGCAAAGCGCCTCGCCGCCAAATGGGCGATGCTAGCCTCAAAACGCGTCCGACGCGGTTCTGTAAAATTCCGCAAGCGCCGAAAATAAGAGGCGGTTGACAAAAGTGGCTTAATTTGATACTATACGGAGGTCAAACCTTCTCTGTTTTTGATTATTGTCTTGGGATTTGCCAAGACCCCCGGCAACTTGCGGGGAATCCATCCCGAGACGAGTTCGACAATACAAACAAAGCCTGATAAGGCACATACAGCATGAGTTATCACCGTTATGGCGGCCGAGGTGGCCGCAGCAATTCTTTTGGACGCCATCAGGGTCGCGGACGACAGTCCCGCCCCGCGCATCGCGGCCAGGATATTCATTATTCGAAATTCATCAACAAAGGCGTTGATGAGGTAGTGAAACCGTACGAACCCAAACATTCGTTCAATGATTTCGCCATCGATTCGCGCATAAAAGCAAACATTGCGAGAAAAGGCTATAAAACGCCAACGGCGATTCAGGACCAAGCGATTCCTGTAGTACTAGAAGGCCGCGATATCGTCGGCATCGCGAACACCGGCACCGGAAAGACCGGCGCGTTTCTGATCCCGCTTTTGCACAAAGTCGCGATTGCCAAAGACGAGCGCGTGCTTATCATGGTTCCGACGCGCGAGCTGGCCATACAGATAGAAGACGAGTATCGCGGCTTCTCGTTCGGCTCGGGACTCGCATCAGTGTCAGTAGTCGGCGGCGCAAATATAAATCCGCAGATTCGCGCGCTTCGCGACAATCCGTATTTCGTCATCGGCACGCCGGGCCGCATCAAGGATTTGATTGAGCGCCGTGTACTCGACCTCTCGAAATTCCAGACCGTAGTGCTCGACGAAGCGGACCGCATGCTCGACATGGGTTTCATCGGCGATATGCACTACATTATGTCCTTGATGCCGGCGAACCGCCACACACTTTTCTTCTCTGCGACGCTGAGTAGTGACATCGAACGCCTCATCAAAGATTTCCTTCATGACCCGGTGCGCATATCGGTAAAAACCGGTGACACATCGAAAAATGTCGATCAGGATATCGTTCGCATAGAAGGGAAGAATAAAATAGATGTGCTGCATGATCTGCTCGTACAGCCTGAATTCGACAAAGTTCTCGTCTTCGGCCGCACCAAGCATGGCGTCGACAAACTCTCCAAAGTCCTGGCTGCTCGCGGCATTCCTTCGGCTGCAATCCACGGCAACAAATCACAGAACAATCGCCAGCGCGCGCTCGGCGAGTTCAAGCAGAACAAAGTGAAAGTTCTTATCGCCACCGACGTCGCTGCACGCGGGCTCGACATCCCGAAAGTTTCTCATGTCATCAACTTCGACGTACCAGGCACCTATGAAGACTACGTGCACCGCATCGGCCGCACCGGCCGCGCCGGCGAGCGAGGCAAGGCGCTTACGTTCATCGACTAATAATTCAACCAAAAACAAAAATCCATCAAAAGAAAAGATGGATTTTTGTTTGCTACAAGAATTTCTCTGCGTCGCTAATTATCGTGTTCATCGGCAATTTGCTCACGACTTCTTTGATGCTGCCGAACTGCTGATCGGGTAATTTTTGGATAAGTTGCTGTACTTCGCTGCTCGCACCCTGTTGCTGTGCTGTCTGTGCGACCTGGCCTTTGTTGGCAGGGAAGTTTACGTTTTGCAAAACGCCCTGCGTCTCCTGCATGATTGATTGTGCGTCCATATGCGAACAACTATACGTGAGCCGCATAAATCTCGGATGAATCGACACCTTTTAATGAACAAGCAAAAGATCGAGGTTGAATGTTCCGCGCTGACAACGCGGACACATATGGCCGGTCTGTTCTTCACGGATATTTTTACTCTCGCAATGCGGGCAGGTATTGTTTCTCGTTGTTTCAGCTATTTTGAAACATGTGGCGCAGAGAGATTCTGAGCGATACCTGACCACGTAATTGCGTGCATGTTCGCTTACGCTGAGCGAACGCACGTGCTTGGGCGCGTCTTGGTGCCACACAGGTGCGCCATGTGTAAGCCGCACCTCAAAGCGGCATTTTTGATTCGAGCATCGGTACATTGCTATTTCTGCCATAGATGCAGATTATTAATTTAATTGTGGAGGTGGGGAGAATCGAACTCCCGTCCAGAAAATGATCCGCAAGCGATTCTACAAGACATAGAGCATTCTGAAGTTTAGGAAGGAGAGGTGAGGAATGCACAAGATCCTCCCGCATCCGGACTCTCTTTCTTTAGCGCGCTAGCCGGAGTGAACTAGTTTGCGATCCGAAAATATGACGTCCGTTTCATCGCATCGGAGACGATGAGCGGGCGGTCGCAATGGCGATTAAGCGATTGCGAGGCCGAGGTTGCCCACCTGAATCGGTGAGAGAACCCCCCGTGCTACTTTGTTCGCACTTAGAGTTTGGAATTTTTTAGGAAGACTTCCACTTCCGTCTTGCACGCAGGCAAATTGTATTTCCTGTCGAAGCCAGTCACCCCCCACCTCCGATGTTCCCAGAACATCAGAGGTGGGGACCGGCTGGTATTGAGTATCGGAATGTGGCGCGGAATTCACGTGTGAACTCCGCGCAAGTGGTCAGAAGAAGCCCAAGGGATTTCTGCCAAACTGCTGCTCCATCTGGAATCTCGCCCACCGTTCACGGTCTTCAGGCGACATATTATTTATACTTTCGTTCATTTCCCGGAGAAACTTTTCACGGGCATCGAGAAAGCTGGTCAGCCAGCCTTTCAGTAATGACCAGATACGCATGGTTGCTCCTCGTGTTCGGGTTCGCTCAAACTCGGTTTTTCTCTCAGTCTTGCTTATCTCGGTCTCCATTTGTAAGAGGGAACTGGGATTTCAAAGCTGTCTTCCGGCAATCGCATGATGCAATCTCCTTTGCTCTGCCACATTCCGATACTCAATTATTCAGTTTTCAAAGAACCTCGTAACCAATACTTGAAGGTGGGGAAGAGCTCGGCTCTTCCCACGCTGTCAATCATACGCATCTTCCGCCTTTTCGTTTCGTTCTGCCTCAGAACCACAGATATAGTTCTTGAGAAGAACGATAATGTAGGGCAGTTCGCGCAACTCTTGCCAGAATTTTCGCATCGGGTCCTCCTTTAGACACCATCAAACATTTGTTACTCGGCTTTCAAGGTACGTTCTATCCGCCTTTTTTCTTCGCGCGCACGGATGTCGCGACGTTTGTCGGCCTTTTTCTTGCCGCGGGCGATAGCTAAAGAAAGCTTGAGATTCCGGCCTTTATTGTACACCATGAGGGGGACAATTGTCAAGCCTTTTTGAGCTTCAGCACTGGATATTTTGACAATTTCAGCCTTTTTTAGGAGCAATCGGCGCGGTCGTTCGGGGTCGTAGCTTTTAGGAGCATTCGCTTTCTGCCAGGCAGGGATCGATGCGCCTACAAGATATGCTTCGCCGCCGCGTGCCAAGACGCGCGCGCCTTTGAGTGAGCCTTGCTTCGCGCGCAATGATTTCACTTCGAATCCGAACAACTCCAAACCCGCCTCCATTTTTTCGAGGAGTTCGTAATCAAAACCCGCACGCTCGTTCTCAATAAGCGACATCGAATAAGTATCAAGGACAGGTCCGGAAACAGCAAGCATGAAAATACAGTGAGCCTCGCGACAGTAAAATCATTTTATTTATCCGGATTCTTCTGTATAATCGCGCGATGTCGAGTACACGTGAGCCTAAGGACAAACAACCTACTACGCCGCCTCAGGGAAGCGGAGGACCTTCGATATGGCTGCAGCTTGCCGCGGCATTCGCGGTATTTCTAGTGCTTTCTCTCGGCTATTCTTTTATCCGTGATTATATGTCACAGCAGCAGGAGACCGTTCCGATCTCTCAGATCGCTGCTGACATCACCGCAGGAAAAATTACTGACATCTCGGTAGAGGGCGACAATATCACCGCGACCTACGCGGACAAAACCGTAAAGACATCTCGCAAAGAAAGCGAGTCTTCGCTCACGCAGACTTTGAGCGATTATCAGGTGCAGCCTGCCAAGCTCGATGACGTGAAGATAGAGATAAAAGATGAAAACGGCCTCAAGTTCTGGTTCATCACGTTAGTTCCTATCATAGTGCCGTCACTGCTCTTGTTCGGCATCATCTGGTATCTTTCGCGCCAGCTGCGCGGCGGCGGCATGCAGGCGTTTACGTTCGGCCGTTCGCTCGCGCGCATGGTTTCTCCCGAGGACGAAGTGCAGCGCGTGACCTTCAAAGACGTTGCAGGCGCCAAAGAAGCGAAAATAGAGCTCACGGAGATCGTCGACTTTTTGAAAAATCCGAAGAAATTCATCCAGATAGGCGCACGCATTCCCAAAGGCGTGCTTTTGATGGGCGCGCCGGGCACAGGAAAAACTCTGCTTGCGCGTGCGGTGGCGGGCGAGGCGGGCGTGCCGTTCTTCTCCATTTCGGGTTCTGAATTCGTGGAAATGTTCGTCGGCGTCGGCGCCTCGCGCGTGCGCGATCTTTTCCAGACGGCCAAGAAAAATTCTCCGGCGATAATTTTCGTCGATGAAATAGACGCAGTGGGCCGCGTCCGCGGCACCGGTGTCGGCGGCGGCAACGACGAGCGCGAACAAACGCTCAATCAGATTCTCGTCGAGATGGACGGCTTCGAGCCCAACGAAAAAGTTATTGTCATGGCTGCTAGCAACCGCCCGGATGTCCTGGATCCGGCACTTCTGCGTCCAGGCCGTTTCGACCGTCGCGTCACTATCGATCTTCCGGACAGGAAAGACCGCGAAGAAATACTGAACGTGCACGCGCGCCAAAAGCCGCTCGGACCGGATGTGCAGCTTACCGTCATCGCCGAGCGCACGCCCGGTTTCAGCGGCGCTGATCTTGCGAACCTTATGAACGAAGGTGCCATCCTTGCAGCTCGCGAAGACCGCAAAGAGATCACGCAATACGATCTGCTCCGCTCGATAGAGAAAGTAATGCTCGGGCCTGAGCGCCGTTCGCACGTCCTCAATAAAAAAGAAAAAGAGATAACCGCATATCACGAAGCGGGGCACGCCCTCGTCGCGTCCGTGCTTCCACATGCCGACCCCGTGCACAAAGTTTCGATAATCTCGCGCGGCCGGGCGGCGGGCTACACGCTCAAGCTTCCGTTCGACGACAAGCGCATGCAATCCAAGCGCGAATTCCTCGACGACATCGCGGTCTCGCTTGGCGGCTACATCGCGGAGAAAATGATATTCAACGATCTCACCACCGGCGCTTCGAACGACCTGCAAGTCCTGACCGCACTCGCGCGCAATATGGTCACCAGATACGGCATGTCGGAGAAATTCGGCGCGATCGCCCTTGAAGCGGGCCAGGGCCGCGCGATGTTCGGAGAAGGTACGGAAGGCGATATGTCCGAAGACTTGGCGGCGGAGATCGACGATGAGGTGCAAAAGATAGTCGGCGCGGCATACAAGAAAGCCGAAGACGTGATGATAAAGCACCGCAAAACTCTGGATGCTATTGCCAACCAGCTTATCGAAGTTGAAACCATCGAGCGCGAAGAATTCGAAAAGATCCTCATCGACAACGGCATCGTACCCAAGAAAAAAGAAGACATCGAACACGCCCCGCTCGCGTAAACAAAAAGCGCGGGCCACATTGCCCGCGCCGGACGTATTTTCGGTGCACTTTTCCTGAAAAGATCTCCCCAGCATGCGGGGCCGCAACGGATATCGTGAAGCACGACTTCGGCGTCGTGATTCATCAGTTGCACGAACCAGTTGTCGCTCTGCTTTTCCAGCATCATAGTGACGCAGAACGCCGTAAGCAGCAGGCTGGCACAAGAGCACAGCAGCGAAATCCGCACGATCTCTCCGGGAGACGTCTTGTGTTCCATTTCGCACCCGATATGGTTTGAAGGGACTATTGGCAACCGCCATCGTATCGTACCGGCAAACGCGGCCAACGCCGATTTTGCACAGGCTGTTAATTACAGACCTTCTATCTGAGCGACTGTAAGGATTTCCTCGATGGAATCCACGAGCTTTTTCGGATTGTCAAAATTCCGAAAAGGAATTTCCCGTTGCTGCAGGCTGCCTTCTTTATCTTTGAATACGATAGGAATATCTTTGGGCATCTCGAAATGCTCCGGCCAATGATACGGATCTATGTGCTGATTCTCAACGGTCTTAAGTATCCGGAGCATCTGCTGGGCGTGGTGCATATGTCCCTGCGGGTCGGGCGCACCATGCTGGAGGCCTTTGTTCTCTAAAAGCGACGCTACGTTTTTCTCGTATGCGCGATAAAGCTTTTGGGCGCGATCTCTTATTTCCGCGGTCTCATTGCGGGCCTCTTTGAAATCCAGCCCTTTTTCGCGTTCCATTCCATCTTTCGGAAACATATGCACTACTAAATGTATCATGCAGTTAAAGGACAGGTTTTGATAATAAGGATCCCCGTGGTAGGCTCGCCCTCGATGAACGCCGAAGTGCATTTGCACAAAAAGCCGCCTTCAGAGGCGGAGCACGACCTCAACCAATTCCGTAAGGGGCGCGACCTCACGTTTTTCGACCTCGTTTCCATCGACCAGGTAACCCAAAAGGACCTGGCCCTTTTGTATGACGTCGCGCGCCGCTTCCGCGATTACAAAACCTACAAATTTTCCTTCAATAAAGGCTATTCGCAGGTAAATGCTTTCTTTGAGCCGTCTACCCGCACCAGTTCGAGCTTTGACCTTGCGGCGAAGCAACTGTCTATGGATACCGCAGGCGTTGCAGGGAACAGTTCAATATCGAAAGGTGAGAGCTACCTCGACACGGTGGAAACAATTGATGCGTACAATGTGCGCGTCATCGTGATCCGCAGTAAAGAAAGCGGCGTCCCGGCAATGGCGGCCAAGCACACGCAAGCATCGATCGTAAATGCAGGAGACGGTTGGCACGAACATCCGACGCAGGCATTGCTTGACGGTTTAACCATGCTAGATCATTTCGGCACTCCCGATCTCAAAGGAAAGACGGTTGTCGTCGTCGGCGACATCATGCATTCGCGCGTGTTCGGTTCGCTTGTGCGGTTGTTGAGAAAGTTTAAAGCAGAAATACGCATCGCGGCGCCGCTTACGATGATACCGAAAGACGTGGAGAAATTCGGCGCGACCTGGTACGGAAATATTGAAGAAGCGCTCAAAGGTGCGGATGTCGTGTACGCGCTACGTGTGCAAAGCGAGCGCGGCGCCAACGGCTTCATTCCGTCACTGCGCGAGTATTCGAAGATGTTCGGCATTTCGCGCAAACGTCTCGACCTCGCCAACGAAAACGCCATCCTCATGCATCCTGGCCCGGTGATACGCGATATCGACGTGCACTCGGCTCTTGCTGCAGCCGACGAACAATCGCACATACTTCGCCAGGTTGAAAACGGCATGGCGGTACGCAAAGCCCTGCTTTGGCTACTCGCGGATCGATTGGATGGAAAGGTTAAGAAATATACGCGCAAATAAAATATGTCATCGCTTCTCATCAAAAACGGCCGAGTGATAGACCCGAGAAATCATCGCGACGGCGCGATGGATATTTTTGTACAGGATGGGAAAGTCGCCGCAGTCGGCAAGAAATTGAAACAAGCTGCGGATCAGGTAATCGATGCGCGAGGACTTTTGGTGACTCCCGGACTCATCGACATGCAGGTGCATTTCCGCGAACCAGGCAGGGAAGATAAAGAAACCTTGGAAACCGGCTCATACGCGGCACTCGCCGGCGGCGTCACGAGCGTGGTTACAATGCCGAACACGAATCCCGTCGCTGACAATCAGACGGTCATCGAGTTTATTTTGAAACGCGCGAAAGAATTGGACCTCATACATATTTTCCCGACCGGCTCTATCACCAAGGCGCAGGACGGCGCAATGCTCTCTGAGATAAACGAATTGAAAAATAGCGGAGCGATAGCTATTACGGATGACGGTGTCGACGTACAGAACGAAGGGGTACTCAAACGTGCGATGGAATACGCAAGGACCGTCGGCATCATGCTTATGAGCCACTGCGAGACGGACGAACTTACTGAAGAAGGAACGATGCATGAAGGGTGGGTCTCCACGCAACTCGGGCTTCCCGGAATTCCGGCGGCTTCCGAAGACTTGGCTGTGTACAAGAATATTTTGCTTGCGGAGGAAACCGGTGCACGCGTGCATCTTTTGCATAACTCGACCATAGGTGCGATACGAGAGATTCGTGCGGCAAAAAGGCGCGGCGCGAAAAACATCACCGCGGAAGTTTCCGTGCAGCATTTCGCGCTCACCGACGAAGAGTGTTTGGGCTACAATACCAACGCAAAGATGTACCCGCCGCTTCGCTCGCAGGAGCACATCGATGCGGTGATAAAAGGCATCAAGGACGACACTATAGATGCTTTCACGACGGACCATGCGCCGCACATCGAGCCAGATAAATTGAAGCCGTTCGTTGATGCGGCGTTCGGCTTCGTCGGGCTCGAGACGAGTTTTGCCACGATGTACACCTACCTCGTAAAACCGAAGCACATCGAACTCCCGAAAGGCATCGCGAAAATGACGGTCGGGCCCGCAAAAATCCTTGGTCTCGATAAAGGCCATCTCTCAGTAGGAGCCGACGCGGACATCTCCATCTTTGACCTCAAAAAAGAGTGGACCGTAGACGCTAAGAAGTTTTTCTCCAAGGGCAAGAATTCGCCGTTTATCGGAAAGAAACTTACGGGTAAGGTTGTCTATACGATAGTCGACGGCAAAATAAAATTCGAGAACGGCAAAATAGTTCGCTAAAGCTACATCGGTAGTAAGAATAAAAGAGGGCACTCCGGACCGCTAAGCCAAGTCTCACTCTCTTTTATTCTTACTGCGGACTCCGTTTACTTGTTTTCTTCGACTTTGTGGTAGTATGCCCCTCAATGGCAGGGGATGTATCCAAGAAAGCGATAGCACTCCACAAAAAACTCGGAGGGAAGATCCGCACTACGCCAGCGGTGCCGGTCAGGAATCGCAGCGATCTCTCGCTCGTCTACACCCCTGGAGTCGCCGCCGTTTCTATGCTCGTCGCCAAAGAACCTGAGAAAGCACGCGAGTACACTATAAAAGGACGTGCCGTGGCGGTGATTTCCGACGGCTCGGCGGTATTGGGCCTCGGGAACATCGGCGCATTGGGTGCGCTTCCGGTCATGGAGGGCAAATGTGCGCTTTTTAAGACATTTGCCGACGTTGATGCGGTACCCATCGTGCTCGACACGCAAAATGTGGATGAAATCGTGGAAACGGTGATGCGTATCGCGCCCGCTTTCGGCGGCATAAATCTCGAAGATATAGCCGCACCGAAATGTTTTGAAATAGAGCAGCGGCTTATAGGACAGCTCGATATTCCAGTGATGCATGATGACCAGCATGGAACAGCCGTCGTGGTCCTGGCTGGCATCATCAATGCGCTCAAAGTTGTTAGAAAAGACCTCAGGGAATCACGCATCGTTATTGCGGGTGCAGGCGCCGCCGGTACTGCAACTGCGAAAATCCTTTACGCGGCAGGCGCTCGAAAAATTCTTGTACTCGACAGGCAGGGAATCATCGCGCGTGACCGCATGCTCGAGGGCCACAAGAAAGACCTCGCATTTATGACTAACCCCAATATTGAGCACGGAGACCTGCGCGAAGCACTCACCGACGCCGATATATTTATCGGTGTCTCAGGACCGGGCACAGCGCACGCCAGCGACATCAAGCTCATGGCGCCGCACGCGATAGTTTTTGCGCTTGCAAATCCGACGCCCGAAATTATGCCTGAAGAAGCGAAGCGCGGTGGCGCTATAGTGATAGCGACGGGACGCTCCGATTACCCCAACCAAGTAAACAACTCGCTCGCATTTCCAGGAATATTTCGCGGCGCGCTCGATCACGGTGTCAAAAGGATCACCGATGAGATAAAGCTCAACGCTGCGTATGCAATAGCAGGCCTCATCAAAAAGCCGACCGCGCAGCAGATACTTCCTGATATGTTCGATAAGCGCGTCGCAAAAGCCGTTGCCAACGCGGTACATTAACCATCATGCGAGACCGGCCGCTCAAAATCTTTGCAGGAAGCGCCGGAAAACCTTTCGCAGAAGACGTATGCCGTAGGCTCGGGGTCGTTTTGGGCCAGGCGCTCGTATCGCAGTTCCGCGACGGGGAAGTGCGCGTGCAGATCCTGGAGAATGTCCGCGATTGCGATGTATTTATCCTGAACCAAACGAACCCGCCTGCAGAAAACCTCATTGAAATGGCGCTTCTCTCCGAAGCGGCCCATGATTCTTCCGCCGGACGCATCACGCTTGTGCCGACGTACCTCGGTTATAACAGGCAGGACAGGAAAGACCGCCCGCGCGTTCCCATATCGAGTCGCACCATTATGCGATTTCTCGCGAACTCCGGCGCCAACCGAGCGCTATTCTTTGACCTGCATAGCGAACCGACGGCAGGATTCATGTCTCCATTGGTCATAGATCATCTCTACGCATCAAAGATAAGCGTGCCGTATTTGCAGAAAGTGCTGACGAAGAATTACGTCGTCGCATCGCCGGATAAAGGGGGTACTGCGCGTGCCGAAGCGTATGCGCGCAGGCTCGGGCAAGATGATTTCGTCGTATTTTTCAAAAGCCGCTCGGCTCCAGGAGAGATCCGGAAAGAAAGCATAAAAATAATCGGTAATGTAAAGGGCAAGGATGTCGTTTTTGTCGATGACATGATTGACTCGGGAGGTACCATGATAGCCGACGCCGAAGCTGCCAAAAAAGCGGGCGCCAAGAAAATATATTGCTTCGCGACGCATGCTGTTTTTTCGAGCGACCCGAAGTCAGTGATAGAGCGTTTCGACAAAAGCGCCGTGACAGAACTCATCGTCACCGATTCCATCCGGCACGATCCGAAACTTTTGAAATCCAAGCGCGTGAAAGTCACCGTGCTCCCGCTCTCCGAGCTTGTCGCCGACGCGATTGTGCGCATCCACGCGGGGGAGAGCGTTTCCGCATTGATAACATAACTGCATGATAGAAACTTTTAACGACAGAGAGCGCGTCCCCGAGCCATCAGAGACAAGGTTTGAACTAGAAGGCAAGCAATTTGTCTTTGGAACATACAATGTGGGCAAGACAAAAGACCTGCCGAACCCAGGCCTCATGCCGACGGGAGCGTGGCAGCAGGTGATGCAGACGTGGAGCGGACAGCCGACTCCTCCTTGGGTTTCCGAGCAGTGGCGGCAATACGAGCGCATTCCGTACACGTTTCTCTTGCCGGGAAGCATGGAGCACAAGCACGGTGACTTCACGACCGATATCGGCATGGATGAGTTCAAAGATGCAGATCTGCGCCTTACGGATCAGGAATTTTCTCCGCAAGATTGGGCGGCCGACATCTGGCGCTTTGCAAGACTCAAGAACCCGCGCACATTTGCGAGGGATGAAACGCTGGCAACTTTGCGCGGCCTTACGGAAAAAGGAGACGGCAGGCTTCTATTCACCGTAGGTCCCGGTCTCTACAGCGAAGGTTTCTACAGCATGGGCTCGGAGGGTATTACCACGGGTCTTACGCACGAAGAACGCAAAAGGTTTGCAAGCAATGCAGAACTGATGGAACTCGATGAAAAACTGGTCAGCGAATTCGGAGAGGGAAGATCATTGCGGGAAATAGTCATGCAAAAATCCGGTCATCTACCGGAGTTCGGCGAAAATATTTACAACCATCTTTTAGGCATAGCTGGCACCGTGCTTACAAGAGACGGCAATTTCGTCTTTATCCGTCGCGGCAAGAATATTTCCGTGAACCAAGGCATCAGTGTCACGGTCTCCGGTGCGGTGCCGTTCGACAAAGACTCACTCTCGCGACTGGGAATTCACGGCAGCCTCGCAGATGCGATGGCCAACGAATCGCACGAAGAAATAGGACTCAAATCCGGTGAGCTTATTTTGGGCGCGATGCAGGAGCACATTCGCCTCGAAGCTGGACTAAAAGACATAGAGTACGAGCTTGTTCCGATAGGAATGGCACGGGAACTTCCGAGAGGCGGAAGTCCGGAAGCCATGTTCCTTATACGCTACAAGGGAAGCACCGAAGATCTTGTTAAAAGCATCATGCGCAATGACCATCCAGACCGAGCCGAAATAGATGAGCTCGTCTATGCGATGCCGGCAACGCGGGTGAAGGAACTAATCGAAACACCCGGTTCGTCAGCCGTGCTGCAGCACAAAGCGATTCTCAACATGATATTCGCGGTCGAATTCCTGAAGAATCACACTTAGAGTTTAAACTATACCTCTGTCCGCCCTCTTGGACTCGAACCAAGGACCCTCGAGGTATAAGCTCGATGCTCTAACCAACTGAGCTAAGGGCGGGTACCGCCGATTGTAAACTCGACTTGAAATAAATGCTAGGATTCCTTCATGGCACACATCCATGAAAAGATAGATTTTACGGCAAGCATCTACATTGTTTTCAACAACAAAGTCCTCCTCCATAAACACAAAAAGCTCGGCATTTGGCTCGCGCCGGGCGGTCATGTAGAGCTCGATGAGGATCCGAACCAAGCAGCGATACGCGAAGCAAAAGAGGAAACAGGGCTCGATGTCGAACTTGTGGGGCAGGGCCGCGATTACAACGACTCGCAATTCGGAGCACGCGACCTGATCGCGCCGCGTTTTCTCAACAGGCACTTTTTTGACCATACACGTACGCACGAACACGTTGATATGGCATTCTTTGCGCGCTCGAGGAGTGATGCTGCGAGACCGGAGGTAGAGACAGGAGAGGTGCGTTGGTTCACGAGGGAAGAGTTGCAGAGAAATGAAATAGATTTGGTGCCCGACGTGCAGCATCACGCGCTCACTGCACTCAAAGAACTCGCTTCATAGAGGTGTGGATAGTCAAAAGGGATTCGCACGCCCGTGAGACAATTAGCATATGAAAAAGTATATCGGCGCGCTTTTTGCGCAATTGTTTATTTTCGTATTCGCATTACCGGGCTTAGCTTCTGCCGCCACCGTCAACATTACCGTCGGCGACAACTACTTCAATCCGCAAAATGTCACCGTCAACCAAGGCGACACGGTCGTCTGGACCAACACCGGCTCCATGGCACACACCGTGACCGCCGACGGTAATACCTTTGACAGCGGCAACCTCGCGCCGGGACAGACATTTTCACAGACATTTACGGGCACCGGCTCGCTCGCATATCACTGCAAATATCACGGCGGCGTCGGCGGCGCGGGCATGGCGGGAAACATCGTCGTACAATCGGGTGCGCAGGTTGCGGTAAATAATTCGACCCAAACGAGCGCCAATTCTGATCTACAGGCGCAAGCGCAGGCGCTTCTGCAGCAAGTCGCGCAACTTCAGGCGCAGCTTGCGGTACAGCAGGGAGGTGGAAGTACTGTGGTAACCAGTGCGCCGTCGAACACGGTCGCACCATATGACGGGAACTTGGCAAATGGCGGCAACGCCTGTCCGAACATCGGCCGCGTCTTGAAACTCGGCTCATCGGGAAATGATGTGACACGCCTGCAACAATTCCTCGCCCGGGACCCGAGTATATATCCGCAGGGCCTTGCCACTGGTTACTATGGTGCGCTGACCCAAGCTGCAGTACAACGCTGGCAAGCGAAATACAATGTAGTTTCAAGCGGTTCACCTAGCACTACCGGTTACGGTGTCGTCGGTCCGCGCACTGCCGCGGCGATAGCACTTTTGTGCTCGACCGGAGCATCCGCTCCCGTAGGAGGCTACATCCAGGTCTCGCCGATTTCGGGAAACGCACCACTCAATGTAAATGTCGTGGCGACTGTAAACTCGACGAATTCCTGCACCGGCGCGGTATATCAGTTGAGTTGGGGAGATGGCACGAATCCGATATCCATTCCGGTCTCGGCAAATAACTGCCAACCTATCTCGCAGACGTATCAGCACCAATACAACGCTGGCGGCACGTATCAGATAACGCTCTCCTCCGGCGCACACCAGACGAGCGCAACCATCACGGTCTACGGCAATTCGACCGGAACAACGGTGACTGCTGGTGGCACGACTTCCGGCGGCACTCAGCTTCAGGGTGAAACATTTACCGCAACGCCGACACAAGGATCGTCGCCGCTCACGGTCACATTCTCCGGCATTGTCACCGGTGCAGACCAAGGCTGGTGTTCATCCGGCTGTTCGGATATCCTCGTCTTAGGCGACGGTTCGCAAGCCGCGGTGCCGCTTCCAAAATCGCAAACGCAGGCGCAGAGCTATAGCTTGCAGCACACCTATACAAGCGGCGGTAATTTTACAGCCATCTTGTA
>Ga0070679_100000142_pt1 | contig 58286 bp, 52 predicted proteins | sample KBSC63BmetaG_FD_65652 | JGI IMG/M metagenome (GOLD analysis project Ga0070679, IMG submission 65652) | Corn rhizosphere microbial communities from Kellogg Biological Station, Michigan, USA - KBS C6-3B metaG | ecosystem: Host-associated > Plants > Roots > Rhizosphere | place: USA: Michigan... | reverse complement strand
CAGCAGCACCATCGTCAGCGAGCAGAACATCTGCAGCCTGTCCGGAGGCACCGGCGAGCGAGCCGGCAGCACGGCCAGCAACAGCATCGTCCCCGCCCACGCTGCCACCGGTACCACCCACGCCCCCCACCGCCGCGCGGCTACCCGGAAGATCTTCACCCCGATCTCAACCGCGACCACCAGTTGCAGCAGCAACCCGGCCAGCGAAAGCCAGTCGTTCAGTCCCGCGTAATCGGGAGTCGCAAGATGCCCAAACAGCCCAAACAGCACCACCGCCCGCAGCGGATAGAACGCCAGCAGCACAGTAAAGCAGGGCAGCCGCCGGGCCACACCGCGCGCGAACAACACCGCCAGCAACGCACACTGCAGCGCCAGGCTCGTTCCCCACAACGCATTATTAATCGCAACCCTGGTCATCGTCCGCAACTCTGGTCATCATCAGTCATCATCCGGCGGCCCCGAGGGTTTCTGCTGCATAAAGAAAGCGACGGAATGCGCCGTCGTCACCTTGTGATACGCGGTCGGCTTTTGCGCGTAGTCGAAGCAGTCGCTGAAGTCGTCGGAAACGCTGTCGCGCGTTCCCAGGCTGGGCAGGTTGAACACCGTCTCAATGTAGTGCAGCATGCTGCCCGATTCATGCTGCACATGCGACACATACCCATTCCTGGCATACGGAGAAACCACGATCACCGGCACCCGGAACCCCAGCCCCATCTGGTCGACCTGCGGCGGCGGCACGTGGTCGTAAAACCCGCCCCAGTCATCCCACGACACAAAGATCGCCGTCGAGTTCCACATCGGACTCGCGCCAATCGCATTCACAATCGACGCCACCCAGTCAGGTCCCTGCGCCGGCGCGCCCGGGTGGTCGGAGTTGTTCAACGTTGGCACGATCCACGTCACCTGCGCCAGTTGTCCATTGCCGATGTCGGTCAGCACCTGCGTCTCGGGAGAGACCACGTTGTTCTGCCAGTCCTGCCCGAACCGTATATGCTTCACCGCCTGAAACGCGGAGATGATGAAGAAACTATCCGTCGTCCCCGGCGCATAGTACTTCCAGCTGATACTCCTCGCGTCCAGCAGGTCCGCCATCGTCTGATAGTCGAAGCACGGATACACCCCGGGGAGGTCTGTGCCATTCGGCCCCACCAGCGCCACGCGCGAACTTGCCGGAGCATCGCAGCCCCACACGGCCCCGCTGGGGTTCTCCGACGCGTTTCCCGACTGGCCCGCGATCATGTATTGATGGGCCACAAAGCTCGGCCCCGTGTTCGACTGGAACATCCGGTCGCCGATCGTAAACCTCTGCGCCAGGTCCCAGTACGCCTGTACTTCGCTCCTGGGAATGTAGGTGTAGGGCAGCATACCGCTGCCGCCGAAGCCATCCATCTTCCCGTTGTTCCATTGCTTCCACCAGCTCGTATGCGAGTGGCTTATATCCGGGCCGTTGCCCAGCGCCGTTGGCGTCAACGGCACGGCGGTGCTTCCATTCATACCGGTCAGGACCGTGTCCGCACCCGGAAATCCATTGAACAGGTGGTCGAAGCTGCGGTTCTCCTGCATGATGATGACAATGTGCTGGATCGGCCCCGCAACGGCAGACACCGGCCCGCCGGACACCGGAACGGTATTGATGGGAGAGGTGTCCACCGGCGCAGTACTCACCTTCGGCGCCACACCGGAACCACACCCGGCAGACAAAAACGATAGCAGCAGGAAAACACTTCTCCCGCGTCGGGAAAACATAAGACCACCTTCTGAGCTCAAGCTCAGATTTTGCTAAAAATCTCTGGGGGAGCTATCCGCATTTAAGCACAAATGAGTGTGCCATGTCATCGCTGAAACCCTCGTATTTATTGGCTATTTCTATCGCTTCACGACCTGCAACCTACTTCGGGATGGCCTGTAGTAAGCAGCAGCCGGCCTTCGGTAACCGGCGCGTAACGGTCCGCAGCGGAGCCATGATCCCGAAAACACGTATGGCCTGAGGGAAGTTTCCTTCCGTCAGGCCATACGTATGTAGCAGTGATGCAAAAACCGCAACGGCACAAGACAGTCACCGAACCTTAGTTCGAGGAGGGGAGTGCCGGAAGAGTGGCCCGCATGGAACCGTTGAAGGTGCCACCGGTATACGTCCCGGTGTACTTCTCGACGACCGCAGTTCCCGCAGTCTGCCCTGCCGGGAAGTTGACTGTGACGGTTGTCGAAGCTCCGGGAGCGATGTTGCCAACCGAGTAGGGAAGCGCAGCAATCGGCAGTGTGGTGCCCACGGCCGCGCCCAGCGTCGCGCCGGTGAGGGTTACGTTCTGGGCCGTGCCGGTGCCGGTGTTGCTCACCTTCACTGTGCCCAGGTACCCGCCGTCTCCCTGCGCCACCAGAGGAGCCGCCGTCGTTGCCAGATTGACCGTTCCCTCAACCACCGGAGGTGCAAGAACAATGGTCGTGAACGAGCGGGCCGGAAGTGACGCCGTCAACGTCGTTCCATTCACCGTTGCCACGCCATTGGTCAGCGCGACGGCAGTGTTGAATGGTACAGGAGAGGCAGAGTTGGCAGAGGCATTCGGGATAGTAGCGGCACTCGTAACGTAGGCGCTGGGCACCCAGTTGGCAGTCGTTGCGTCGAGCGTGAGGTTGAGTGCCTGGGTCCCAGTGGTGATGTTGTTGACAATGTTGATCACCTTCGAACCATCCGGGTTAACAAAGGCGGTTGTGACGACACAGTTGCCAACACCCTGGGTGATCGTTGTGCAAGCCGGGGAGTTTGTGCTCATCGTAACCTGGTATGCCCCGGGACGAACGAAACGCGAGAAATGGCCGAGCGCATAAAGGCGCGCAGGGACCGTATACGTGTAGTACGGCCACGATTGGTAGGTCTGGCCGGCAACGTACGGTCCACCCATTTCAATCATTGCGCCGGTAGTCGATGTGGAGTCGGAGTACCAATACAGATAAGCGCTGATCTGACCTTTGTTCAGCGCGTTGGAAATATCGTTCGCGATCAGCATTCCGTCGCTGTAGTTGTTCGAGGTGCCCGCAAACGACGAGTCCCAGTAGGGGTTCCATGCAGTCGGAGATGCCGGCGCCCACTCGCTCATCCAGTTCTTCTTTTTGGGTGTGCCCGTATTCTGTACGAAAGTGGCCGCCTGGCCGTATTCGTGAGCGGAGTAGATATCCACGGCGGCGTTGGCCGTGGCGTTGTTCACGACAGCGGTGTCGAAGGTGTTCGCGGTAGACCAGTTGAAAACGTCACAGCACACCTGGTTCACATTGGGCAGGGCCGCCCGCACAATGGGGCCATACACATTGAGGAAATTGATCGCCTGTGCGGACGTCGGGGTCATAGAAGAATAGGAGGGCGTATTTTCATTGGGCTCGTTGATCCAGCCCATGTCGCTGATCGGAACGCCATCCGCCTGGAAATTTTTGACGTACTTCACCATGTAGTTGGCATAAGCCGCGCGACAGTCCGAAAATCCCGATACCAGGCAGTGGCTGCCGTTGCCTTGTGTGCTGGCCGTCCCATCGCAAACCACTCCGCCGGAGGAGTAATTATTGTTTGTCTTCATGTAGGCGGGCGCTCCCCAGGAATCGGCATAGAGGCGGTTGACGCCATACTTCAACGCCTGCTGGCCTAACCAGACCTCCCCGCCGGCCGAGTGGTCCCAGGTATAGTTCGGGGTCACAGAGCAGGAGCTGGGCGGAGTGTTCACGATAAAGATGCCGGAGTTCGCAACACCGGCCGCGGAGCTTTGACTAATAGGGTTGGCCGAGATGACGTCATCGATGCCAAACCGCAACATGCTGAAGCCGGCGCCCGTCTTCGGGTTGAACATCAGGTCGACAACCTGCTGTGGAACGGTGCCTTGCGCTGACTGGATAAATCCGGCTCTGCCGAACGTGGGGGCAACACCGAATCCATCGATCTGCTGCAGTTTCGAGGTGAAGTTGACGGTGCCCGTGGTTTGAGCGACCGCAAAGGGTGCGAGCAATAGCGTGGTAGCAGAAGCAACGATGAGCCGCCCGGCGAATGTTGAACACTTCATTTCTTTCTTCCTCCAAATATGTTGGGCGAGTATCGCCATGACCGCTCAGGTGTACATTGCCTGCGGTGCTTGTCACGATGCATCACAACAAGCGCCGCTTTTCCATTTATTACTAAAAGCGTTGTTTGACTTTTGTTCTTGCAGAAACTGCCTTTCTCCGAGACTGTTCACAATGGTTGCGGGTTAGGGCAGTACGGTGCGAGAAGAGCCGCCGAAAGTTCCGCCATTGTAGGTGCCCGCTATCTTCACTACGACCGGTGCACCGGGAGCGCCGGCGCTGGCCGGGAACGCCACCGTTGCCACAGCCACACCACCGTTCGGCGGGATGCTGATCAACGGCTGCGAACCAGGAGTGCCGTTCGCGGTGCCAAGTACGGCGCTGGTCAAGGCGACATTCTTTGCCGTGCCCGTACCCTTGTTGGTTACGGTCACGGTGCCGAGATAGCTTCCGTCGTTCTGCAGAGCGAGGCTCGTTGTCGTGATCAACTGGACTGTTCCATTGATTGCGGCGGGCTGGTTGATGGTGACGGTAGTGTCATGCGCCGGCAGGATGCCGTCGCTCGCCATCAACACCAGGGTGTAGGAAGAAGCTCCGTTCAACTGCGTGCGATCTGCGACCGTGATGTTGCCGGTTGCGTTGTCAATATCGAACGCATACGCCCCCGTACCGCCTTTGATCTGCCAGTTGCTGATCTGCCCGCCACCGCCATTGGTGCCCTGCACTTCACCCACTGCCGTACCGGAAGCAGGTAACGTAAACACCTGTCCAGGAGCGATGACAGGACGCACGTCTTTGAGGTACTTCGAAGCGAAAGCAGCGAAGACAGGCCATTCCGGCACATCGGTATGTCCCTGAGAATGACGTCTCCAGGCAACCGTGCCATCGGTGAAAGCGACGTTGAACGGAGGCGTGCCGCCGATGGACTCGCCATTACCCAGCGGCGTCGGATTGCTGGTAAAGATCGTACCCGCGGGGATGATCTGACCGGGCCAGCCGAGCAGGTTCCACACCGGGCCAGCAATGGCGCCGGAAAGGAACATGCCACGGGGGTCCTGCCATGCATCGCCATTACCCGCCGGCGTATCGGTGCCGCCGTTGGTCATAACGGCCCGCGGAGCAATGAGCGCCACGATCTCCGGAGCGTCTACGTCCAGCGTCTCGACGTTGCGGGGGAAGTACGCGGGTGTGCAACCGGCCGGCCCCACATTGGGGTTGGTCTGGCAGGCTGGACCGGCATACTTCATGAGGCTGCCGCTCATCCAGTAGTATTCGCCGCTGCCAACGATCGACTCGATGCTCTCGCCGAAGTGACGGCGAATCGGCGCGGTTCCACCGGCTCCTCCGCAGCTTGGCAGGGCGGCAACGATACGGTCGTCCATGGCGGCACTGACCAGGGTCGCCTTACCGTTACGCGAATGGCCTTCCACTCCGACCTTGTCCGAATCCGGACCGTCAGGATTGGGGTCGGCGGCGAACTCATCGATGGCGGCGCTGATGCCCCACGCCCAGAGCTGCAGAGTGCCCGCATCGGTCGGCTGTCGGAAGCCGCCTTGATTGATAACACCACTCAGATAGCTGCTGGTTGCCGCGCCGCCGGCGTCTGCCTGGAGCGCGGTCTGGTTGTAGCCGCACGCACCGTAACCCAGTGGCGCCGTGTATTGGAACAGCGTATTGGCTCCCCCAATACCGATGATGACCGGGACCTTTCCGACAGCATCGGCAGGATAGCGGCAGGTGATGGTGATGGACGGCCGATTACGAACAGCCGGATATCTGCTGATATCGATGGTTCCTGTATAAGTTCTTGACTTGTAGGCATACATCTTGCCATCGGCGACCGTACCGCCCGTGCATGTTGCGGGGGTGGTCTGAGGAACAGGTGTAATACAGCTGATCGTACCCGCCTGAGTTCCACCCGCCGGGTTCGTGATCACCCAGCTGATTGCAGGCGACACCGCGGCGGGAACCTTGTAGCCGTACATCTCTTTCTGGGCCAGGTCGAAAAGTTCGGGACGGCGTTTCAGCCACCAATCCTTCGTCGTTGTGATCGGCGTCACGCCATCCTTCATCTTGAAGATGTCGATCGGTGTATAGTGCGTGGCGGCAAGGCATCCGGGCGACGTGCAGACACTGTTGCCATTGGAGCCAACCAGAGCACCGCCGGTCGGATAAGGACGAGCTCCGTTGACGGGCAAGCCGCCGGAAGTCTGATCGGACGGACCCATGTCGCCGTAACCGCTCATGGCGCCACCGGTAGCCGTACCCAGTTCCAGGGCTTTCGTGCAGGGAGTTGCGCCATTGCACAACACGGCTGCGACTCCGCCGCTTTGGCTGTCGTCGTAGGTGGTCCATCCGCCCCAGCCCCAGCGGACAATCGTGTGATTGAGTGCATCAGTCCAGTTGCTGGTTTCGGGGGACGCAGGTGTGCCTGGAAATGCATTGACAGGCGCATGCGGATCGCCAACGCGCGTCGGTGACACTGCAGGATTAGACGAAGCGTCGGGCTGCCGAAGACCCTGGATGCAAAGCATGTGCTGCTGATCCTGGGCGGCCGTTATGGCGCTTGTCGGAGGCCCGGCAGGAACGTTGTAAGGGGGGGCCGTACAGTCGGGAGTCGTTTGGGCATGGGCCCCCGTTGTATATCCAACAACTAGAAATAGCGCGGACGCTGCCCACACGGATGGAAGAAGATTGATTCGCATATGTCTCCTTTGGTCGAAAGGGTTGTTGAACGATGGCTCTCCGCCGGAACGTGGCCCTTATCTTTCACAAAATCCAGATTTACTTTTATTTGAGACACCAAGTAAATCTGCCTGTCTTGGAGAATTTTTCACGAATTTCCCATTAAACGCGGTAATTCGATGCTTTCTGTGTTTACTTTGCAAGGGAAATTAGAACGTCGCGAAGAGTAATCTTTGGCTTCCAGCCTTGTCAAGAGCAAAATACAACTTTTCGGTGAGCACCCACGCGGCGCTCACCCTCTGGGAACTAATGCACTGCCACGCCGGCAAATACCGTCTCTACTTGCGATAGAGAGGCAGCTCGCCCGGGATAAGCATACGCACCCGGTAGACGCTGGTTTGCGCCGTGATGTAGGCGCTCTTCCCGTCGTCACCCCAGGCAAGGTTGGCAGCGGTTTCCGGCAGCTTGATTTGACCAAGCACCTTTCCGTCCGCGCGAATGATCCGTATGCCGCCGGGCCCCGTCGTCCAGACATTTCCGGCAGAGTCCACCTTCAATCCATCCGGTATCCCCTTACCTTCCAGCTTCGGGTAGTCGATAAAAATCTTTCCCTTCGAAACAGTGCCGTTCGGCAGAACCTGGTACTGCATGACGCACATATTCGGCCCCGAATTGGACACATACAGCGTTTTGCCATCGGGAGAAAATCCGATGCCGTTGGGAAGCATCAAGTCGCTGATGACGGCAGTCAGCATCCTGCCGTTGTACCGGTACACGGAATTGAAGGTCAGTTCCTTCAGTGGGTCGCGGTCGCCACGCGCCAGTCCGTAAGGCGGATCGGTGAACCATAATGAGCCATCGGGCGCGAACACCAGGTCGTTGGGGCTGTTGAACTTCATGCCCTGAAAGCGATCCAGGTAAGGCACAACCTTGAGATCGGATGTGATCCGAACAATCGCACGTCCACCCTGCTGGGCCAGCAGGACCGTCCCATCCTTGTCGGTAACCATCGCATTCGGACCGAGATAAGCGCCTACAGGTGGATTCGGATAACCGCCGGCTTTGTCGACCAGCATCTCAACATGACCGTCGGGGGCCACGGAAAATATCTTGTCCCCAACGACGTCGGAAATCCAAAGATGCCCGTCCCTCCACACCGGTCCTTCGATGAACTTGAAACCTCCGGCGACCTTTTCAACTCTCGCCCCAGGAGCAACCACAAGATCAAGGTCTTTATCGAAGCGAACGATTGCGGCATCTTTCAGTGGAAGGTCCTTAGCGGTCTTTTCAACGCTTGAAACCTGCGCGTGTATGACAGTTTCCAGGACGACACACTGTGTAACGGAAACAGAGAGCGGAACCAGAAAAATGAGTTTTCGCAGAAGTCTCATTCTGTTGTCTTTCTGCGGAGAAAGCTCCACGACCGGCGCAAATTCTCGCAACCCGGCGGATCGTTTTCAGATCTGTCTCATCCGCACTGTGAAATATACTTCAATCCGCGAATAGCAAATGGGTTCTTCGCATTTTCACGGTCATCAACGCGTTTAACATCCGGCCGGTATTCTGCGTGGAGCAGTTCGACATGCCTCGCAACGGATACACGCGCAACAGGTACACCCTTTCTGCCACCATCCTCATCAATTTAAGAGACACCGAAAAGAGGAAAGCACGCATGTCTCACAAAGAACATAACCGCCCCGTAGAAGTCATCCCCGACCCGAAAGACCCGATCCTCGCCAGCGCCGAGATCATCCACGACCCCGAGCATGATCGCCACAAGGGACCGCACGTCAAAGGCCCCCACAACCCTAAAGAGATCAATCCTAAAATGGCGTCCGATATCGCCTACTGGGCCCATGAGTTCGGCGTCTCCGGCGAGAAGCTCCACGAAGCCATCCGCACCCATGGCACCCACGTCGACAAGGTCCGCGCCGCCCTCCACCCCCACCACACCGCTTGATGCACCGCGTAGAACCAGCATAGGAAGCAGCCCGGCCATCCGCCGGGCTTTTCCTTTGATACCCCGGTACCACAGCGCCAACGGCAACTCGGCCACCGCAACATTTTTGCCACCTTCGCATCTATACGGATAGAGGTTTTAGTCGATGCAAAGGTCTCTTTCTCTCCTGCTTTCCGTGGCGGCGCTCTCCGCCACAGCCGCAATTGCAACAGCCCAGTCTCAACCGGCCCCGATCGAACGCAACTATCCCGGACAGCGCGCCAACACGCTGCAGATTACAACTACCTACCCCGTTCCGGGCATCATCGTCCGTACCGATCCCTCAAGCTCTGTCGAAACCGTGTCCGCCACCGACGACGTCACCGAGCTTCGCATCACCAACGGCCGGGCGAACGTGAGTGTCCGTCACCCCGAGCACAACACCCAGATCCTGGTCGACCTGCCCGGCGGACAGACCGCCCTGCTCAAGGATGGCCTCTACACCTTCAATGCCTCCACCAACACCGTCCGTGTGCTCAAGGGCGAGGCCAGCGTCTTCGCCGGCACCTCCAACACCGAAGTCAAGGTTAAGGAAGATCACCAGTACACCTTCGGCGCCTCCGCCCGCCCCACCGAGGTCAGCTTCTCCCAGGCCCGCGCCGATCTTCTCCCCGGCGCCGTGGTCCACTCCAATTACGGCGACGGTGACGGCCCCTACTATCCTGAATACCCGTACCCGTATTATCCCTACGGCTACTATGGCTATGGCTATCCCTACGCGGGTTGGGGCTGGGGCTATCCGTTCGGCTTCGGCCTCGGCTTTGGATACTACGGCGGCTTCCACAGAGGCTTTGGTGGCTTCCACCACTTCCGGTAGAGCGCGTTCCGGTAACCGCCAAAAACAGCTTCTCATACATCCGCCCAAGAGCCGCGATGGATGGGAGGCTGTTTTCTTTTAAGGAAGCTCTGAATAAGTTCTGATTTTGAAGGGGCGGGACTTCGGTCCCGCCGTAAGTGCCGCAAGTAAAACTGCGGCTTTAGCCGCTCAGGGAATGCTGAACCCTCAATCAGATTTCCATTGATACCAATCGCATTTCGCGCGCAGACGCGCCGATGATCTCCGGGCTGCTGTAGGCGAACTTACGGTCACTCGACTGACCCACACCGCTGGCGGTCACAAAGTTATCCGGCATCCCGGCATTTCCCTGGAACTCGCGCTACAATTCCGACCATGCGCCGCAACCATCTTCTTCCGCTGCTTGTGCTTACCTCTTCGACTTTTGCAGTATCGGCCGTTGCACAAACCCCGGCGGCAAAGCCTGCTCCAACACTGCGATCGGTGTTACTCAGCGAACTGCAATCCACTCACAACAAGGCTGAGTGGTTCACGCCCGTCAACGCCGCCGTGGCAGGTCTGACCTCGGAGCAGGCCAAGTGGATTCCGTTGAACGCGGCAGGCAAGCTCGACCCGAACGCCAACCACTCCGTCGGTATGCTGGCCTATCATCTGCTGTTTTGGAATGCACGTGCGCTCCAGGGGCTGAAAGGCGAGAAAACCGCAGCCGCTCCCAGCAACAACGACGAAACCTTCAACGACTTTGACGCCGCGACGTGGACCAAAACCGTCCATGACCTCGATGCCGTCATGACTTCGCTGGAAGACCTTGTCGCACACGCAGACGATGCCACCCTGGCCAAAATAGCGCCAACCATCTCGCACATCAGCACGCATAACGCGTATCACACGGGACAGATTCTCTACGTTCGCAAGCTGCAGGGGTCGTGGAACCCGGCAAACGGCGTAAAGTAGTCTCTGGTCTCATGCGCGTAGCACTCTTCGGCGGCACCTTCGACCCACCCCACCGTGCCCACCTTACCGTAGCGCGCGCGGCGGCGGCGAAGTTCTCGCTGGACACGGTTCTCTTCGCTCCAACCGGCCGGCAGCCTCTGAAGCCACAGGGCGCAGTCGCAAGTTTCGCCGATCGCCTCGCGATGGTCGATCTGCTGTGCGACACCGCGCAAAATGAACCCGCCAGCGCGCGCTTTTTGCCCTCTACCCTCGATGCGCCTAGGGAAGATGGGCGGCCGAATTACACGATTGACGCTCTCGCGCAATTACGCGCCCAACTGCAGACGCAGTCTCCTCAAACCGTACCGGCGGAACTTTTCGTCATCATCGGTGCAGACGCTTTTCTCGATCTCCGCAGTTGGCGCGATCCGGATGGCCTGCTACAGGCAGCGGACTGGATCGTCGTCAGCCGCCCGGGGTTCTCTCTCGCTGATCTCGGTCCGCTTGCCCTGACTCCTCAACAGAGGATCAAAATCCACCTGCTTCCCGAAGTGCAGGAGACGGCCAGCGCCAGCGAAGTTCGTGAGCGCCTTCAGGCCGGCCTCGATTGTTCCGCGTTCCTCACTCCGGAAATCCTCAACTATATCCGGGACCACCATCTTTATAGCGCCGGAACGTCACGCATAAAGTCCAGCTAGTTGTTGGCGCTAGCGAGGTCAGCGGCTTACCATAAAGATGTACCAAGGAGCCTCATGCCAAGCACTGAAACAAACCAGCTTCTCGCCGCCGCCGTTGCCGCGTGCGAGGACAAGAAGGCGGAAGACATCCGCATCCTCGCGCTCGATCCAGCCGAAAGCGGACTCACCGACTACTTCCTTATTTGCAACGGAACCAACGAGCGCCAGAACGTCGCCATCACCGACGAGATCGAAATTCGTCTCAAGCGCGACTTCGGCGTCTACCCCAACTCGGTGGAAGGCCGCCGCCAGGGCGAGTGGATCCTGATGGACTACGTTGATTTCATCGTCCACGTCTTCTCTGCCGAGAAGCGCGCGTTCTACGGCCTGGAGCGTCTGCGTAAGTCGGCGAAGTCACTGAGCATTGACGATATCAACGCCGAGATCAAGGCGGCGATTACGGCAACGCGGGCGCCGAAGAAAACTGCGGCGAAGGGTCCCTCTGCAAAAAAAGCAGTTTCGAAAAAGAAATCGGCTCCAATAAAAGCTGCGAAAAAAACCGCTGTGGCCGCGAAAAAAGTATCTGCCAAAAAATCGAAGGCTTGATCTCGTCCTGACTCCTTTCACCACAAGGCTTAAGAATAAAGGGCACCCCAGAAGGTGCCCTTTTATTCTTCCTGATTGTTACTGGTTAGAAGGAGAACTTAGCCGCCAGTTGCAGGCTGCGAGCGTGATTGGTCCACAGTTTCTGAGGCTGATTGAAGATCGGGCTGCTGGGATCGAGGTAGTTGGTCGCGGCGCCGAAAGTAGAAGTGCCTCCGATACCGTCGATACCGCCAGGTACGTATTGAGCATGATTCAGAAGATTGAACGCCTGCGCCTGGAACTCAAATGCGTAGCGCTCGGTGAAGCTGATGCGCTTTCCTGCGGCCATCGTGAGGTTGTTGATTGGACGACCTGCAAGGGTGTTGCGTTCCGCGGTGGGAAGAGTGCCCGGCCCAGCGGTCACGTATTGCGCGTTGGCTTTTTCCTGAACGTACCCAACGATGAAGGGCGAGCAATCCGGTGTAGCAGCGTCAGCGAGTCCGTCTGAAGAAATATCAGACAAGCAGGCTGCAGGGACGTTAGCGTTGGTTGTGTTGAACACCGGAAACACGTTGCTGCTTGAACCGGCAGGTGCTCCAGCATGATAGATCGTGCGTGAGATGGTACCGGCATCGCCATTCAGGTTTGAATTGACTTCTGAACTTGGCGTTACATATTCAGGAGACTCATAAGTATAGATAGGCGAAATTTGCCAGTTGCCGGCGAGATTCTTCAACAGGAAGCCGCTGTGCTTGAAGTAAGGCACATCGTAAACAGCTTCCAAAGTGATGCGGTTCGTACGATCCAGAGCAGAGCGGGAATATTCCTGGTGGATATTCTGCGAGTTTTCCGCACGACGCTGCGTCAGATCGGAAGCAGCGACTTCGGCAGTTGAATCGTCCATTGCACGGCTGTATGTATATGAAGCGTTCATCTGGAACCCGTTGATGAAGCGGCGGGTAATGTTGAGACCGAGGCCGTTGTAGTTAGACCCACCGTAAGGCTGGTAAGAAGTAATGTTGCTACTAAAGCCAGCTGCCGAGAAAGCCGGCAAAATGGCAGAGAGCGCAGTGATGCTCGACAATGCAGGCGCTGTGGAGCCGGGGGCCAGCCCGTATTGCACTCCCGTGGCTTGATCGGTAAGGATATTGATGCCGCTGGCATACGTCGGAAGCTGGTTGGCGGCGGTCACTTTAGGCTGCTTATTGATTTGCGCCTGAACAGGCAAATGAACGCCATGAGTGCCCAGGTACTGGATTTCAGCAGTATAGTTTTTCGCGAACACGCGCTGAATCGTGAGGTTGTAGTTTTCTGAGTAGGGAAGGACCTGGTTCGGAATATAGGCCCCGGTTTCTGACCTTGCAACAGCCGGGCTGGTGATGGGAACCAGCGTTGAAGGTAGTCCACCATTGGCCAGGAAGTTTGGGTCGCCCGGAGCAGGCTGACCGACACCGCCGACATCATTGGTCTGCGAGAACTGTGGCGGCAGACTCAGAAGGCCGAGATTGTCGAAGAGGACATCGTAGGCCATGCCGAAACCAGCGCGAATGGATGTTTTATCGTCCATGGCATAAGCGATACCAACACGAGGAGCAAAGTTGGTGCGTTGCGGTTGAGGCGCGTTGAATGTAATCACGCCTGCGACGCTGGCGAGGTTATTCTCGGCCTGTTGGCGCTGGCCGAACGGAACCGAGGTGAACTCGTAGCGGAGGCCATAGTTGACTGTCAATTTATCGGTTACTCGCCATGTGTCGTTTCCGTACCCATAAAAAGCGGTCTGGTCGCCGTAGTAGTTGGAGGCGCCTGCGGAACGCTCGCCGAATTCATCCGGAGCGAGATCGTGGAGGAAGCTGTTGAGTGCAGCGTACTCGTAATCTCCGCGCTGGCGTTGAACGAAGTTCTGCGGAGAAATGTACTTGCGGCCGTCAAAGCCAAACTTCAAGCTGTGCCTGCCTTTGACATAGCTGACATTGTCAACCAACTGATACAGGTTCTGGATCGATCCCTGCGGCGCGTTGTCATCCGGTCCGATGTCGATATCGGCGTCGAACAAAGTAATGTTCGGGAAAGCGTTCAGGCCAGGGAAGCTGGGACCCGCGATCGGAAAGTCTTGATACTGCCGATTGAAACCGATGCGGAATTCATTGATCAGATTTGGTGTGAAGTTGTGGAAGTAGGTAAACGCCAGCAGGTGCTGCTGGAGCGGGAGGCTTCCATCGAATATCGGGATCGAAGCAACGGTGTCCTTCGAGCCCTCCGTGAAGTAGATGTAGCGGAAGCGGAAACTGTCCTTCGGCGAAAGCGTGTAGTCGATGCTGCTTGTCGTCTGATCCGTGTTTGTGAAATTCGGCGGAGTCATGTGTGCATTACCCAGAGGTATTTGCACGTTGGGGCCCACGCCATTCGCGTCGGTGACGGTCAGGTATTGTAGGGGGTTATCACCGTTCGCAGCGGAAGGCCCCTGATCGAAGCATGCCTGGTCAGTGTTGTAGTCGATCTGACCACCGCCATTGACAGTTGCGGCTGGGGTCAGCGACAGGTAGGTGTTGAGATTGTCTGCGCGAAAACCATAGTTGGTAAGGCCTTTCAAGGTTGCAATACCTGCAGCTGTCGGCGTGCAAAGGAAATAGTTCTGAGACTGACCCGTGGTCGTCCGTTCATAGTTGCTGAAGAAGAACAGCCTGTCATGAAAAATTGGACCGCCAACCTGACCGCCGTAACGGTTAAAGTCGTAGCGGGTATTCGGCGACTTGCCCCCCGCCGTGCCGGACTCGGCATTCAGATTGCGGTTGTCGAAATACTCATAGAGCTTGCCATGAAAATGGTTGGTGCCAGAGATAACGGTGGTGTTGAACTGACCACCCGATGAGTGACCGAACTCCGGCGAAAACTGGCTGGTGATCAGGTTGAACTCGGCCACAGCGTCGTTGGGGACCTCGATCAATGGGCCGGTAACGCTCTTATCGTTATCGTCGATGCCTTCGAGGGTGTAATTGTTATTGCGGGGGCGCTGACCACCAACCGATGGTCCAGTACCAATGCCGATGCCGCCAGGAGAAGCAACGTTCGGAGCCAGCAGCGAGGCATTCAATACACCAAAGCCGGACGTAGCTGTCGGCAGGATTGCGAGTTCCTGCGAGCTCATGGTCGTCGTCAAATTATTCGTGGTGGTGTCCAGAGTGACGCCAGCGGAGGCTTCAACCTCAACGCTAGTAGAGCTGGAAACCGTGAGAGTGGCATCTACTGTCGAGGTCTTCGTATCGTTTACCGAGAGGGCCTTCAATTTATACGTAGCGAATCCAGGCGCCGCAAAGACCAGGTCATAATTGCCGCCAAGAAGATTGGACACATGATAGATGCCCGATTCGTTGCTCGTCGCTTTGACGACGACTCCCGTGGATTCATTGGTAACAGTCACGGCGGCGTTAGGAACAACCGCACCCGACGCATCCTTCACCGTGCCAACGATGTCGCCGCTGGTCCCCTGACCAAAAGCGAGGTTTGTTGAAAAAGCCAGGGTGGCCAAGCCCAAAAGGCTCGCTCCAACCATAAACTTTTTGACTACGGAGATGAAATTCCTCATTTTTGAATTACTCCTCTACATGGCTCAACAACTGACTTCTACCGACCACAAGAAGTTCTTGTGGCTCATGGAACTAGTGCCCATCCAGGCGTTTTATCCCCAAATAGAGGATTTTCGTCACCGCCTGGAACACCCTCATCCCATCGAAAAAGCACGTGAGAGGCCAAAGTCGTGTCACGATGCAAACCGCATGTAACCGACTGAAAACAGATATGTAAATTTTGAAGGGGTATTTTCCACAGCCGAGAACCCGGCGGCAACTCTATGAAAATTGAAAGTGGAGTCCGATACAACGTCCTCGACATCGCAACTCATCGTCGATTTATTCCCATGGCACGCCGTTTTAACATTTTATTTTGAGTCGCTTACGGATAAACCGTGAGGTTTTCATTTTCTGTAACTCCTGGATGACTTTGCCCTCCCCCATTTACACCCCCGCCCACCTCTCAACTTCCGTTCGAAGAGGAAGTTGCCCTTTATGTGAAGGTTACGTCGTGTTGGCGCTGTCACAGGCGGACGTCCGTGCTTGGCCTCTGCGATCAGAGGGACAAGTCGCTCTCATCGAAACAATTTGCCGAATTGGATCCGGGTACGGCGTGGTGCTGGGATAGGCCACGTGCGTGCTTGCGATCGGACGAGCCGATGCCTGATCACCTCAGATGTGGGAGAGGGCCGACCGGAAGCTTCCTTTCAGGGATGACCCATGGTGGTGCGCTTCAGGCTTCTTCAGCATGTAGACGCAAAAACACAAAGCCCTCGCAGACGCGAGAGCTTTGTGAGACTTTTGTCAGCAGTTTGAAACGGGACAGGCCGAAGCCTGTCCCGTTCTCAGTTTGGTTTGATTAGAAGATGATCTTGCCTGAAAGTTGCATACTACGCGGGTTATTGCCAAAGTTTAGTTCCGGGTGGTTGAATGTGCCGGAAGTGATCGTCTGATATGCGGTGCCAGTGTAAGAGTAGGTGCCGGTATCATCTATCGAGCCAGGGATGTACTGCGCATGGTTAAGTGCATTGAGCGCTTGGACACCGAACTCAAGCGTATAGTGGTCGAATGCTGTAAAGCGCTTATAAGCTGAGATATCCACGTTATCGGTGGGACGTCCCGGCAGCGTATTGCGCGAGGAGTTTGGCAATGCACCCGCACCCGCCTGGATGTAGTAGGCGTTAGGGTTTACTGCGGTGTAGCCAACCGTGTTACCGCCTGAAGTGATCGCCGTCACCTTCGAAACAGTGCCGCGAACGCCATTAGGATTAATGATGGTGCGGCCCACATAGGCACCATCATTGGTAAGAAGCGCATTGGTGCCATTCAGCACCGTCGCGTATTCAGGCGACTCATAAGTGTAGATCGGCGAGACTACCCAGTTGGCAACGAGGTTGCGCATGAGCCAGTTCTCGCCTTTGAATGCTTGGAAGTTGTAATTCGCCTCGAGAGTCAGGCGGTGGGTGTGATCCAGGCCGGAACGGCTGTATTCGGAGGTAAAATCCTGCGGGTTTTGGGGACGGCGCGGCGTTAGCGAAGTAGCGAATACCTCAGCCGTCGCGTTATCCATCGTCTTGGAATAGGTATACGACAGCTGCATTTGGAGGCCGTTCTTCATGTGCCCCTTCAGACTGGTAATTAAGCCGTTATAGTTGGACGTGGAAACTGGCGCGAAGCTGACAACAGTGCCGGTAAAGCCCGCGTTGAAGAAGGCAGGCACATAGTACTTGGTTGGATTCGCCTGGATTGCAGCTAACGTTGTCGCATTGGCTCCCTTACCATTGATGGCAGTGCCGTTCACGAGTGTAGGCAGGTAATTCGCGGTCGTGGTCTCAGGTTGAATGTTAATGCGTTGCTGGGCGGGGAGATGCACCCCGTGGTCGCCGATGTAACCAATTTCGGCGGTCAGGCCTTTGCCCACTTGGCGCTCGATGGTGAGACTGTAACTCTCCGTATACGGAACGACTTGGTCAGGAAGATATGCTGAGGTAGCCGCACGTGCGTCAGCCGCCGATAGCACAGTTGTGCCAGAACCCGTTCCTGGCTTGAGGCCACCGGCTGCCAGGAAGCCCGGGCATCCGCTGACTGGAGGCGTCGAGCTGCAGGGTGCGGCTCCATAGGGCTGGACATCCTGCGTAACTGAGTACTGTGGTGGGAATGAGAGCGTCCCAAGGTTATCGAATAACACATCGTATGCCATGCCGAAACCAGCGCGGATCGAAGTCTTTGAGTCCGGTGCGAACTCCACACCGACACGTGGCGCGAAGCTACCATATGCAGGCTTAGGCGCATGGAAGTTGATGAGCCCAGCAACGCTTGCCACCGAGTTCAAGGCTTGTGCGCGTTCGCCGGTCGGAACGGATGTGAACTCATACCGCAACCCCACATTGAAGGTAATGGTCTGGGTGGCGCGGTAGGTATCGTTTCCATAACCATAAAGCGCCGTCTGATCGCCGTAGTAAGTATGGCTTCCGCTTGATCGCTCACCTAGAACGTCCGGCACAAAGTCGTGCAGAAAGTCGCTCGTATTCGTATACTCGTAATCGCCGCGCGCGCGTTGTGTGAAGCCCTGAGGCGAGATGTACTTGCGACCGTCGAAACCAATCTTCAGCGTGTGCTTGCCTTTCGTATAACTGACGTTGTCCGTCAGCTGATACAAGTTCTGGATAGTGAACTGCGGGGCATTCGGGTCAGGACCAATTTGCGCAGTCACTGAACCGCTGAGATCAGAGAACTCCAGATTTGGGAACGAATCCAATCCGGGGTATGTTTGCGGGCCTACGACTGTGCTGTTTGCATAGCGGTTGAAGCCGATCCGCAGCTCATTCACCAGGTTTGGTGTGAAGTTGTGAAACTCCGAAAGCGAGACCAAGTGAAACTTCGCGGGGTTGGATAGATAGAAAGTAGACAGCGTCGCCGCTGTGTCGAACGCCGGTGTCGTGTTGTAGATGTACCGGCCTCGCAGCGAGTCCTTCGAAGAGAGGGTGTAGTCAAACCCCGTGGTCACGTAATCGCGATTGCTGAAAATCGGGGAACTGAGGTTGTAGACGCCCACTCCGACTGTGCCTTGTGCGGCACCAGTCTGATTGCCGGAGGCATCGGTGGGTCCGCTGGTCAGTGCGATGGAAGAAAGGCCGCAAATTGTATTTGGATCTGTCGTTGAGTTAGGTGTCGGTTCATACTTGAGATACTGCGCAATGTTGGTCGCGGAATACCCGGGAGCGGCGCTCATGCCCTGAATCGTTGTCCGGCCAGCGGCGCTGGGGACGCAAAAGCTGTATTGCGTGCTCTGACCGATCGTTTGTCGCTCGTAATTGCCAAAGAAGAACAGTTTGTCGTGAATAATGGGCCCGCCCAACTGCGCGCCATAACGGTTGTAGTCATAACGTGCGTTCGGCAGCTTATTGCCTGCAGTGCCAAAAGCGGCGTTCAGGTTGCGGTTGTCGAAGTACTCATACACCTTGCCGTGAAAGTGATTGGTTCCCGACATGACGGTGGTGTTGAACTGAGCGCCGGCGGAGTGGCCAAACTCCGGCGAGAACTGCGTCGTAATCAGCGTAAATTCGCCGACCGCATCGTTGGGCACGTAAACGAGCGGGCCAGTCACGGACTTGCTGTTGTTGTCGATACCCTCGATCATGAAGTTGTTGTCGCGCTGGCGCTGTCCAGCGACCGAGGGGCCTACGCCGATGCCAATGCCACCCGTCGATCCCACGCCGGGAACCAAAAGAGAAGTGTTGATCACTCCCTGCCCAATTGCCGTTACGGGGAGCGTCGAAAGTTGCTCGTTGTCGAACGTCGTGGTGAGGTTCACGCTTGTCGTATCGAGAACGTTTCCAGCATTCGTTTCAACCTCAACCGTCGTCGAAGTTCCTACCAAAAGCGCCACATCCGCCGTCGAAGTCTTACTCAGATCGACCGCAACGCCCTTAACCGTTGAGCGTTCAAAGCCTTTTCCCGTCACCACGACATCGTACGTTCCGGGGCTGAGGTTTGCGAAGCGGTATTGTCCTTCATTCGTCGAGGTAGTGGTCGCAGAGACACCCGTCGCTTCATTCTTGACGGTTACCGACGCCCCTGGGACGACGGCACCTGTGACATCCTTCACCGTCCCGACCAGATCGCCGCTGATCTGACCGAAAGCCGGGTTTGCCGAAAAAGCGAGGGCGGCGACGCACATGAGGCTCGCTCCGACGATAAACTTTCGAACTACGGAGATGATATTTCGCATTTTCTTGCTCCTCAATACGTGGGCTTCAATAACTGACATTCGACGATCACCGAAAGTTCCTGTGGTCAACGGGAGCTAAATGCTTCTCCAAGTTGATTTGTCCCGGATTAACGGATATTCGTCACTGTTTTGGATACTCTTGTCCCACAAATGCACGTGATAGACCAAAGTTGGATCTTTACGTGATTTTTTCTGTAAATCTATGTAAATAAACGATCAAAATGCGCGAGGCGTTCTCCGTCCCAACGGGATCGGAACGCCGTTCTATGAGATTTGAAAGTCAAGTTCAACGTAAATCCTTTCGCACCAATGTCTTCCGTTCGACAGCACATTAGAATTGCAGCTAATGCTTTATTTTTTAGTAACTTAGCGCATGGCCGTTTGGCTTTCATTTTCTGGAATCTAAAATGAATCTCACTCTCGCTCATATACATCCCCGACCTGGAGCGCAACTCTCGTTTGAGACAGAAGTTGCTCATTATGTGAAGCTTGCGTCCCGCTGGCTGCCATCACAGGTGCGCGGTTTCGCGTCCGAGACTACTTTTGAGGCATTCTTGAGCGCGTCCCGCCAGCGTCCGATGCTGGTTCTTTGCGACCAGCGCGGTAAGTCATACTCGTCGGAGCAGTTTGCCGCCTGGATCGGAGCTCGCCGGGACGCTGGAGCAGGCCAGATTGTGCTCGCGATCGGGCCGGCGGATGGCTGGTCGGCCCAGATGCTGCAAAAAGCCGACCTGCAACTATCTCTGGGTGCGATGACCCTGCCGCACGCACTCGCCCGGCTGGTGCTGGCAGAACAGATCTACCGCGCCGCTACCATCCTCGGCGGGCATCCGTATCATCGTGGCCATTGAGAATGGAGGCGATGACTATGTTTGGGTTTAGGACAGATGAGGAGACACCGGTCGGTAGTGGTTTCGCAGCGGCATCAAATTCCGATTCTCTTTAGAAACGGATGACCAGACCTGCTCCAAGCTGCTGCATGGAGTTGGTGCTCGAGCCGAGAACGCCCATGAGCTGGCCGCCGCCATACTCGGCGCGTACATCCAGGTGGGGGAAGATGGTGAAGTCGGCCCCTAGTTGGACCTGGTAAGCGAAGTTGCCAGTGCGCGAGGCGTTCTGTCCGTAGTTCGTGCTGGCGCCTCCGACTTCAGCCTGGATGTAAGGCTTCACCGGGACCAGCGGAGCATGGAGCGCGAGGCGCAGGCCGATGAGGCCGCCGCGCAACTGGTTTTCGTAAGCCCCATTCGTGTTGTTGCTCTTCTGGATGAAGCCGCGTACGTCGCCGCCGAGTTTTAGAGGGCCCAGCTTAAGAAAGTCGTCGTAGATACCAAGTGTGCCGCCGTAGGCCCAGAAGTTGCCGTCGGAGTTAACCGGGTTCGTGCCACCTACGGGAGCAGGATGGATTGCATTGAATCTGGAAAGCCTGCCGGCGCTACCCATTCCGTAGACCGCAAACTGCGCATGGGCCGATCCCACCCCCACCAGAAAAATCAGAACTGCAAGCCAACGCTTCATTTTTCGTCCTCCGCTTGAAGCATTGGACGCCGGAAGCGCGCTGCGAGTTAGATGACGCGGCTATGGCGGTAGCCCGCCGCAGTGAGTGCGGCAAGAAGCTCGTCGACCTGCTCGCGGCCGCGGGTTTCCATGGTGATGTCGATGACCGTGTCTCCGAGGTTCACTCCGTAGTAGGCACGATTGTGCAGCGTATCAACGATGTTGGCGCGGTGCTTCGCGATGAGTTGGGTCAGGTCGGCGAGCGCACCGGGTTTATCGAGCAGGTGGATGCGCAGACGGATCAGGCGGCCATCCTGCACCAGGCCGCGCTCGATGATGCGGGAGAGCAGCGTAACGTCGATGTTGCCGCCGCAGACCATGACCGCGGTGCGTGTGTCCGGCGGGAGCGACGTGCGCTGTTGCAGGAGCGCGGCCAGCGCGGTCGCGCCGGCGCCTTCGGCGAGCGTCTTTTCCCGTTCGAGCAGGGTCAGGATGGCGGAGGCGATTTCGTCTTCGTCGACGGTGACGATCTCGTCGACATACTTCTCGACGACAGGGAAGGTGACTTCGCCGGCACGGCGAACGGCGATACCGTCCGCGATGGTCGTTGCCGGGTCAAGCGTGACGGGATGGTGCTGGCGGACTGCCTCCGCCATCGACGGAAGACGCGAAGTCTGCACGCCGACGACACGAATCGACGGCTTCGACTCCTTGATGGCACACGCAATGCCGCCAATGAGACCGCCGCCGCCAATGGGAACGACGACGGCTTCGAGGTGTTCGATCTGTTCCAGCAGTTCCAGGCCGATTGTGCCCTGACCGGCCATCACCAGCGGATCGTCGAAGGGATGGATGAAGGTCATGCCCTGCTCTTCGCAGAGCCGCGTGGCTTCCGTGCAGGCTTCGTCGTAATTGGCGCCGTGGAGGCGGACCTCCGCGCCGAAGCCCTTGGTCGCCGTCACTTTGACGAGGGGCGTTGTGAGCGGCATCACGATGACGGAGCGAATGCCGCGCTGGGTCGCATGGTGGGCGACACCCTGGGCATGATTGCCGGCGCTGGCCGCGACGACACCTCGAGCGGCCTGTTCGGGTGTGAGCGTGGCGATGCGGTTGAGGGCGCCGCGCTCTTTAAAGCTGCCGGTCATCTGCAGGTTTTCGAGCTTGAGGAACACCTGCTGGCCGGTCATGCGGGAGAGCATTTCAGAGCGCGAGCAGGGGGTCATGTAGATCGACGCGCGGATGCGTTCGCGGGCGGCGAGAATGTCGTTCAATGTGATCGAAGAGGCAGCTTCCATGAGACTTCCATGGTATCGGAGAGTGAGGCTGGATTAACGAAGATGGAGTTGGGCCTGCGCGGTGCGGCGGAGATGCTCCGGCACACCCGAGAGCAGGTGGGCCACTTCATCCGGCGGTCCGCCCCAATAGGCGAACCGGTTGCCGCCACTGCGCTTGGCTTCGTACATGGCTTCATCGGCGCGGTGGCGCAGGCCGTCCGCATCGCGAGAACCTTCGGGGTTAATAGCGATGCCGATACTCAAACCCACTTTAATTTCGTAATCGTCGACCACGACGGGAGCGCTGGTCGCGGACATGATGGCGCCCACGGTGAAGCGGAGGTGCTCCAGGCTTTGCAGGCGAGTGAGCACAACGGCGAACTCGTCGCCACCGGTGCGGGCCAGCGTATCACCGGCGTAGATGTGCCAGGAGAGGCGTGTGGCTACGGCCTTCAGCAGGCCGTCGCCGACGCCATGGCCGAGGGTGTCGTTGGTGGTCTTGAAGTTGTCGACGTCGATCACCAGGCAGGCCATCATCGTGCCGGTATTTGATGAGCCGGCCAACACCTGCTGGAGGCGGTCTTCGAAGAGGCGGCGATTGGGCAGGCCGGTGAGCGGGTCGTGCATGGCGAGGGTCTCGGTGCGACGCACATGCTCTTCGATGATGGTGAGGATCATGCCGTACGCCACGATGTAGCTGGGGAACTGTGCAACGGCATCGAGCAGCGGAGATGTGATCCCGAGATAGTTGAGCACCACCTCGATGGGATAGACGAGACCCCAGACGGCGAGGCCGCTGACTGCCGTAAATACGCCAGTAGAAGTATCGGCGGCGTAGTCCCAGTAGAGGGCGGCGCTGCCCAGGAACAGCAGGCAATGCACGACGCTGAGCGCCATCTCGGCCTTGAAGAAAGCGAACGGCGTGAGACAAACAGCAGACGCCACGAAACCCCACGCCATGCGCGCTCGGGGACGGCGACGCCCTCGCTCCATCCGCAGCAGATGAATGCCGGGAACGACCATCAGCAGCGTGCAGAAGGCTTGCAACAAGGGCAGATGAACGCCGAAGGCCACCAGTGCGGATTGCGCGAAAATCGGAAGCGCCATTTCGGCGCTGATGGTGAAGCTTTCGAGTGTGTTCGGGTCGCTGGCCGCGGCGCGCAGGAAGCAGATGCCTCCGAGTTCGAGCGTCCAATACCCAATGAGGGTAACGACAACGTGACCCCGCGAGCCGGTTCCGCCGAAGATAAGCGCCGCGTTATGCAGCAGAACAAATATCCAGGCAAGAAACCAGGCGTTCGTGTGCGGCCCTGCCCGGCGAGCCAGGGGCCGGAACGCGCCAATGAAAACAAGCAGGGCGCAAAGATTTGGAAGGAGCGCTAGATTCAAGGGACCCTCCGGCAGATGGGAATGCCGGCTATCCGAAATGTACACCGAAGTAACCTAAAAACGAGCAAAATCTTCAGAACTTTAGAGTTAGAGCAAATTTCCCGTTCCTGTGAATCGGATCACGATATTCGGTACTTTTTCCAGGAAAACGGACATACTCCTTTCGTCCCGCGATACCCCGCAGGCATTTTTAGTCACGGCTGAAATGGGTCATCTGCTTCTCGCGGTGGCGTTCTAACGCGAGATCAATCAGGCGGTCGATGAGTTTCGGGTAAGCGAGACCGCTGGCCCCCCACAACTTGGGATACATACTGATGGACGTAAATCCCGGCAATGTGTTGACTTCATTGAGATAAATTTCCGAGGGTTGGCCTTTCTTTCCAGGGGCCATCAGGAAGTCGACGCGAGCGAGACCCGCGCAGTCGCATGCGCGGAAGGCGGCAAGCGCCATGGTGCGGATACGTTTGGCGTCGGCAGCGCTGAGCCTGGCGGGAATGATGCTGACACTCTCGTCCGCGCCATTGAGTTCGTACTTGGCTTCGTAGTCGTAGAACTCCTTGGCGGGGACGATTTCGCCGACAACGCTGGCTTCGGGTGTGTCGTTGCCGAGCACCGCAACTTCGAGCTCGCGAGGCTTGACGCCCGGGCCACCGACGCCTTGCTCGATGACGAGCTTACGGTCGAAGCTGGCGGCGAGGTCCATGGCGACGGCAAGGTCGGCGCGGGACTTTACCTTGCTGATGCCGACCGAGGAGCCAAGATTTGCGGGCTTTACGAAGACCGGGTAGGTGAGAGATTTTTCCAGGAGGCGCGTGCACTTTTTCGGGTCGGCGCGCCATTCGGAGCGCAGCAGGGTAACGTGCGGCGTCAAGGGTAGGCCGGCGGCGAAGAAGAGGCGCTTCATGGCGTCCTTGTCCATGCCGGCAGCGGAACCGAGGACGCCGGAGCCGACGTAGGCGATGTCGGCCAACTCGAACAGGCCCTGGATGGTTCCGTCTTCACCGAAGGTGCCGTGGAGGACGGGGAAGATGACGTCAACACCCAGGGCTGAGGCGGATTCAAGCTCGCTGCCGGAAGTATCGGTGAGGCGTTTGATTTTCGGCTGAGTGAATGTGCCGGAGAGCAGGGCTTTGGCGTTGTCGGCTTGCAGCCAGCGGCCTTGCTTGGTGATGCCGATTTCGACGACGTCGTACTTTTTGCGGTCGATGGCGTTGAGGATGGAGTTGGCGGAGCGCAGCGAGACTTCGTGCTCGCCGCTCTTGCCACCGAATAGGACGCCGACGCGGAGTTTCTTTTTCATGTCTCTTTATAGTGTGGAGCAAAAGGGCGGTGCGGGTGTGTTCAAGCCACGGGTAAAGCAGGAAACGAATCACGATGGTTATCGCGGCCGCATCGAACAGAGCAGGAGCGGCAATGCCTTCGAGCGTGATTCTTGGGATGCGTTATTCGCCGGAGACAAAGGTCCTGGTGATCGCATTTCGTGGTGCGCGTGGCACGTATCGTTACTTCGATGTGCCGTTGGAAGAGTGGGTAGCGTTTCGCGGAAGTGGATCGAAGGGCACATACCTGAACGAAGTGTTCAAGACGAAGAATTACCGGTATGAAAAGCTACCCGCTGGGCGTCCCTCTCGGTCCCTAGTGATAGAGGATGAACAGCGCGAGAGCCACAAAAACGATCAGACAGAGCAGAAGGCCGAGTTTCTTGAGTGGGGAGAAACCTGGGCCTTTCCAAAACCACGTGCGCAAAGAGGCGATGCACACAATCGCCAGTAGAGCGATTTCGATGGTCTGGCGAGTGCTCATTTATGCAGTCCCGAGGGCCTTGCGACGTTCGGTTTCGAGGTAGGTGTACCGGATGCGATGGATGACGGTGATGGTCGACATCACCGCGAGAACCCACAAGGCCGGAGCCATCGCGCCCCAGCGGTTGAAAAGCGCGCCGAGGATGATGAGGACGATGCGTTCGGGCCGTTCCATAAAGCCAACTTTGCAGGAACCGATGAGCGCTTCGGCACGGGCGCGAGTGTAGCTGACCATCACCGAGGCCGTCATACAGAAGGCGGCCAGCACGACGTAAAAGAAGCGGTTGCCGCGGGCGTAGAAGACCAGCAAGCCGAAGAAAAGGGCCACGTCGGAGTAGCGGTCGAGGACTGAATCGAAGAAGGCGCCGAAGACCGAAACCTGGTTGGTCTGGCGGGCGACGCGGCCGTCCACCATGTCGAAGAGACCGGCCCCGATGATGACCAGACCCGCATAGACGAACATGCGGACGTTATTGTCCTGACGCGCGTACCCGAAGAAGAATGCGGCGAGGATGTTGATCAGGAGTCCGATGAAGGTGAGCGTGTTGGGCGAGATCTTCGACAGCGCGAGGCCGTTGACGATTTTTTGTAGCAGCCAGCCGCTGCCTTTTCCGAATGCACTTGTCCAGGTCATTGCGTAAATTCAAGTTTAGCGCAGGAAGCGGACAGAGAGAGCGGTTTCGGTAAGGGTGCAGACCGGAGAGAGGTGCCGACGCCGTTTTCTCCCCATGAAAACGGCCTTCTCCGCCGCCCGGGAGATCACAGCATTTTCGAAACTGCTCTAATGTAATGGGGACGCCATGCCGCTGCACTATCTTCGACGACTGACCGGCAGGGAGCGCACGCAGGCGGCGAATCGCGAGTTGGCGTTCTTTCTTGCGTTCGTGGCAGGAGCGGCGAATGCGGGCGGGTATCTGGCGGTACGGCAATATACGTCGCACATGTCCGGAGTGGTGTCCGCTATGGCGGATAACCTGGCTTTGGGGAATGGTGGATTGTTTTTGGCGGGCGCCGAAGCGTTAGGTTCGTTCGTCGCCGGCGCTGCATTGACGGCCATGCTGGTGAACTGGGGAAGGCGGCGAAACCGGCAGGGAGCTTATGCCGTTCCGCTGGTGGTTGAGGCTGCATTGCTGCTGGTGTTCGGTGTGATCGGACACCGGTGGGAAGAAAGGACCGCCCTTGTCTTGCCCGCGACAGTGATGCTGCTTTGCTTCACGATGGGCCTGCAGAACGCCATCATCACGAAGCTGTCGAATGCGGAGATTCGGACAACGCATGTGACCGGCATGGTCACGGATATAGGGATTGAGCTGGGCAAGATGCTGTACTTCAATCGCTCCGCCGACAAAGAACATGTCGAGGCGAACTGGGCGAAGGTGGGGCTATTGGGGTCGCTCGTGGGAGCGTTCTTCCTGGGCGGGGTGACAGGAGCGTTGGGGTTCAAATACGCAGGATTCGGGTTTACGGTACCGCTCGCCTTTGTGTTGCTGGTCCTGGCGGCGGTGCCGGTCATCGACGATCTTCGCAGGCTTTGAGTTCCGCGCTTATGGGCCAGAGATGGTGGGAGCCTTGGCGCGAGTGAAGCGATAGGCGTGCCGAAAGGCGAACGCTTCACTGCTGCCGGCGGGGCGGGTTTCTTCCGTCCAGGTCAACAGGTTTCGACGAATGGTGAGGGTGATGCGAGTTTCCGCCGGTTTGTCATTGTCGGTCCCGGCGCCGGTGAGGACGAGTTCGCCGCGGCCTGACTTCAACTTGTCATAGCCGGTTGCCTTGTAGACCTTGGCGGGCTTGCCAGCACTCGCTTCCGTATACAGGCCGGCGCCTGGATCGAGAGTAACCGTTTCGGTTGACTCTACGGTTTTCGTCGGACCGTCGTCGTAGATGAAATGCTCGGTGAGTGCGGCGCCGTTCGCTGTGATCGAAAGCCATGTGGGGAGATCGACACGCTTGGTAGAGGTTGGAGGCTCGCTGTAGTCACGGTATTCCAGCACACCGACCCAGTCACCGATGAGGGCGTTGCGGAGTTCGGTCTGGGTTTGAGACGTGGGAACTGTTTGCGCGGAGACGGCGCAGGAGAGCAGGAGACTACAGCTAAGGACGAGGGTGCGCACGATGAGAGTACGGCAATGGTCGCCCCTTTGTTCCGTGGCGACAGTGGAGCGGCGCTTTGACTACTGCGCAGGACTTGCGGCCGAAACGATATCCGCCCTTTTATAAGGCCGAAAGGACGGGCCACCCGGATTGGTGGCGATAGAGCGGTTTACTCGACGGCGCCGTGGATGGTGGTGAGCTTGAGGACTTCGAGCTCGCGCTTGCCATTGGGTGTGACGACCGTCGCTACGTCGCCAATCTCCTTGCCCAGCAATGCGCGGCCGATAGGCGAAGTGGTGGAGATGAGACCCTTGGTGACGTCGGACTCCTCGCTGGTGACGAGCTTGTAGCTGATCTCTTCGTCCTTAGTGTTGTCGAAGACGATGACCGTCGAGCCGAAACCGACCTTGTTGCGGGGGATGTTTTCGAGGTTCACCATGGCGAGCTCGCCCATGCGCTTCTTGAGCTGGCCGAGACGGGCGTTCACGAATACCTGGCGCTGCTTCGCCATGTGGTACTCGGCGTTTTCGGAGAGGTCGCCGAGGGCGACCGCTTTCTTGATTTCGGCGGGCAGTTCGGTGGTGAGCTCGTACTCGAGCTGCTTGATCTGCTCTTCGATGGCCTTTTTGATGTCTTCCATAACAAGGGTCTGCTTTGCTGGGCCGCGTGTGGCCGGGAGTGGAAAAGATGATTATACGAAATAGCGAGGCGGGGATTAGAGATTTGCGTCCGGGTCGGGAAGGAGGGCGGGGGTCTGGCGGCGGAGCCAGGCTTCGAGGATGAGGGTGGCGGCGACCTGGTCGATGATCTTGCTGCGGGCGGCGCGGTCCTCAGAGGTATGACGATGGCCAGAGCGGTTGAGAAGGCCGTGGGCTTCGGCGGTGGTGTGACGTTCGTCGAGGAGATGCAGTTTGGGCGGAGGGCGCAGGTGTTCGGCGAGGTGCGTTCGAAGTGCGTCGGCGAACACTTCGGTTTTGGAAGACTGGGAACTGGCCTCTCCGCTGGCGTGAACCGGGAGACCGATGAGGACCGTGGCAACGTCATGGCGGCGGATAAGACGGGCGATGGACTTGAGGTCGGCCTTAAGGGTAGAACGGTAGATCGTCAGCAGGGGTTGCGCGGTGTAGCCGAGCGCATCAGATAGAGCGACACCGATGCGGCGGTTGCCGACGTCGAGGGCGAGAATGCGCTGCAGTGCCACTCTGCAAGTGTACGGCGGCCATAGAATGCGGATGAGGTGAATGCGTGCGGGTGTTGAAGGCGATCTTTTTGCTGGTGTTGCTGGCGGCTGCGGCGGTGGGGTTCTACTTCTATCTGCCGTACGGGCCCACGCAGGAGACCTTTGTCGATATCCTCTCCGGCACCGGGACCCAGGACATGGCTGCGCAGTTACAAAAGGCAGGGATTATCCGCAGCCAGTACGCGTTCGACGCGATGAGGCTGGCGCACGGCGGGCCGTTGAAAGCGGGAGAATATCGGTTCGACCATAAGGCTTCGGTGATCGAGATTTACCAGCGCATCCGCAAAGGGGACGTGTATACGCGGACGCTGGTGATACCGGAGGGGTTCAATATCTTCGACATTGCGCAGGCGGTCGAGGCGGCGGGGTTGGGGTCGAAAGCGGTTTTCCTGGAGGCGGAGAAGAAGAACACCGGTTTGATTGCGCAATGGAGTCCCGGGGCGACATCCCTGGAGGGCTATCTGTTCCCGGATACCTATCGATTTAGCCGTCACGCGACCCCGCCTCTGATGCTGGCGACGATGGTGAAACGGTTTGGACAGAAGATGACTGAACTGAACCTGGGAAACGCGGATGTTGCGCGAGTGGTGACCATGGCTTCGCTGATCGAGAAAGAAGTCCACATCGATGCGGAGAGACCGTTGGTGGCGGGAGTCTTTGAAAACAGGCTGGTTGCGGATATGCCGCTACAAACCGATCCGGCGGTGATTTACGCGTCGATGCTGCGGGGGACGTGGACGGGAGTGATTCATCAGAGCGAGTTGCACTCGGATTCCAGCTACAACACGTATGTTCACGTGGGTTTGCCGCCCGGCCCCATCTGCAATCCAGGAGTTTCGGCGCTGAAAGCGGCTTTACGGCCGGCAAAGACGGATTTTATGTACTTTGTCGCAGACTCCACCGGAGCTACGCGGTTTTCAAAGGATATGAAGGAGCATGATGCGCAGGTTGCGGCTTTTCGCGCAAATGCCGGCAGATGAGGCACGCTCCGCGCACGACAGTACCGGGTTTCTAACCCGGTACCGGAAACAAATGTGAATCGTATTGGTGCCGGGCAGAGTCGATATACTTATTGTTTCTTACCGGATGCGGAATTTTAGAGCAGTTTCGATTTTGGGCTTGGCGCTGTCGGCTGGACTAACCGGTTGTTACAAGACTGTGCGCATCGTGCAACAGACGGTCGCGCCTGAGGTGTACCGCAGCGCTCCGGTGGAAGTGCTGGAAAAGGAAATCTCCGACCGCGACAACGCGATCAAGACGCTGAACGCGTCGGTCGAGATCACGGCCAGCGTCGGTGGCGGCAAAGAAGGCAAAGTCACCGAGTACACGTCGTTCAAAGGCCACATTTTTGTGCGCAAGCCCCGCGACCTGCGGGTCCTGATGCAGCTTCCGGTGCTCGGGTCGAGAGCATTGGATATGGTAAGCGACGCCAACGGATTTACGCTCATGCGGGCCTCAACCCATGGCAATGTGTGGATGCAGGGAACGAATACCGTAACCAAGCCTTCGAAGAATGCGCTGGAGAATTTGCGGCCACCGATGTTTTTCGATTCCCTGTTGGTACCGGGAGTCGGGCCGAACGAGCTGGTAGAGCTTACGGAGAATACGCGCGTGGTTCCGCTGGAGTCGAAACGGCACCAGGCCATCGAAGAGCCGGACTACGACCTGACCATATCGCGGATAAAATCCGGGAACGTCTTGCAGCGGCTGCGGGTCATCCATATCAACCGGATCGATATGCTGCCGTTTCAGCAGGATATCTACGACGACCACGACCGCATGGTGACCGTGGCGACCTATGAAAATTACAAAGCGTATGGGGACATGCAGTTTCCATCCACGGTGACGATCAAGAGGCCGCTGGAGGAGTACTCCCTGAAGATTGTGGTGACCAAACTGACTCTGAATGAGACGTTTGATGAGGACCAGTTCAAGCTGGAGATTCCGTCGGGGACGACCGTGCAGCAGATGAAGTAGGGGTAACGTCTGGTCTCTGTAGGGGTAACGTCTGGTCTCTATAGGGGTAACGTCTGGTCTCTATAGAGGCTGCTGAAGAGTCTTTGCTTTGAAGGGTACGAGCTTTAGAGCAAATCTCCTGTTGCTGTGGCTCGGAAGAGGGCGTGCAGTACCGTTTTTCTGGGGAAAAACGGACTTCAACCTCTCCGTCCCCGGATACACCTACAGGAGATTTGCTTGAGCTCGTACATCAATGGCTTATTTTCAGTGTGGCTTTAGAGCATTTTCCCTGTTGCTGGGGTCCCCGAAGGAGTTGTGCAGTGGCGTTTTCTTTGCGGAAAACGCCCATGAAAGTCGCGGCGTTGGACTACACCCACAGGGAAAACGCTTTAGCCACTGAGGGACCGCCCGCAAGCGACAAAGAACTTTACAGCAGCCTCTACAGGCCGGCCCGCTGGGCGTGGGCCGCGATGGCAGCGTTGATGTCGAGCGCGAGCGCCAAAGCTGCGCGGCCTTGAGAGCCGGTAACGCGGGGGGCGGTGCGGGTTCGGACTGAGGCGAGGAAGTTTTCCATCTCCAGGCGGAGGGGTTCGGATTTTTCTACGGTGTACTTCTGGAGGTTGAGGCCGGCAGATGGGTGAGCCGGCACGCCCTCCGCGGCTAAAGCCGCGGCCTGTGGGGCACCGACATTGGACGGGCTGAAGCCCGTCCCCTTCAAAGCTGGCTCGGGGACAGATGCTTTTACGGCAGCGGCCTTGGCCAAGGCTTCCAATGCTGCTCCGCCCATGGAAGCCGCTGCAGCAGCAGCGGCGCTGACTTCGATGGTGAGGAGTTCCTGGCGGGCGAAGTCCAGCGAAAGGTATTGGCGGGGCTGGAAGAAGCGCAGCTTGCGCACCTGCTCTGTGGAAACCCGTGAGGCGGTGAAATTGGCGATGCAGCCGGATTCGAACTCGACACGCACGTTGGCGATGTCGACTTTGCGGGAGAGTACCGGCAGGCCCACAGCGCGGATCTCGCGAACCGGAGAGTTGGCCAGATGGAGGACGATGTCCAGGTCGTGGATCATGAGGTCGAGGACGACGTCGACGTCGAGCGAGCGCGGGGTGAAGATGCTGAGGCGATGGGCCTCGAAAAACATGGGGCGGTTGAGCAGCGGCTCGACCGCGGTCACTGCCGGGTTGAAACGCTCGAGGTGTCCGATCTGGACGATGCGGCCCTTTTCGGCGGCGAGGGCGAGAATCGCGTCCGCCTCGGCGAGGCTTGCGGCGAAGGGCTTTTCAATGAGGACATCGATGCCGGCATGGAGAAGCTGCTCGGCGGCGGCGGCGTGGTGGACGGTGGGGACACAGATGCTGGCCGCATCGACGGCTGTTCCTGACACCAGGAGCTCGTCGATTGAGGCGAAGGCCGGGATGGCATAGCGATCGGAGGCAGCGGCCCGCGCTGCAGGGTCGGCGTCTACGACTGCCGCGAGCTCGACTTCGCCGCGGGAGGCGGCTTCGAGCTCGCGGTAGACGCGGAGGTGGTTGCGACCAAATGCACCCGCTCCAACGACGGCGCACCGGAAGTGGTTGCGGCCACCGGCACCAGTTCCAACCAGGTCGATGGTGATAGGGGCCACGTTATTTGCCAGTCGGGGCTTCGACGGCCTGACGGCAACGGGCGTAGAGCTCGAGCAGATGATCGACCTGGTCGTCGGGCTTAGCGGATGTGGGCAGGCCGAAGCCCGTGGAAGAGGTCGATGGGCGGCCAACGTTGGCGTGGGCAGCGACAAACTTGAGCAGGTCGAGGGCGATATCTTCGGTGCGACGGGACGTGGGGAGAGACGTAGATTCCATGGGTCGATGGTAGCGGGTGGGGAGAGAACGAGCAACGGCAGGTACGGAAGCAGGTCGTTGTGGAACGACAAAGTTTGGTGGCCTGATGGTGAGATAGCTGCCTATGCGGTATGTTGGCGGTGGAGGGGAAGTGCGTGGCGGTGTTGGCGGTACAGGCAATTCGCCGGATGCGTGGTGGAGCGCAGAGTCAGCTGATGCTGGGCGCGGATGGCCAGTTGTGGGTGGTGAAGTTTCAGAACAATCCCCAGCATTTACGGGTTCTGGCGAATGAGTTGATCGCTACTCGGATAGCCCAGGCGGTCGGCCTCACAGTGCCGGCTTGCGATGTGGTGGAAGTGACTGAGTGGCTGGTAAAACACACCAGGGAAATGGTGATCCAGCACACCAGCACGAAGGTGGAGCGGTGTGCGCCGGGGTTGCAGTTCGGCTCAAGGTTCGTGGGTGGGTCGATGCCGGGGCAGGTGGTGGATTATCTGCCGGAGCCGCAGATGGAAGAAGTAAGGAATTTTGCGGAGTTTGCGGGGATGCTGTGCGTCGATAAGTGGACCGGCAACTGCAATGGGCGGCAGGCGGTATTTGAGCGCAAGCCGCGTGAGCGAAAGTACCGGGCCCATTTCATCGACCAGGGATATTGCTTCAATGCGGGAGAGTGGACGTTTCCGGATTCTCCGTTGCGAGGGGTGTTTGGACGCAACCAGGTGTACGCGAGAGTGACCGGCTGGGAGAGTTTTGAGCCCTGGCTGACACGGGTGGAAGAGTTTCGAGCAGAGGATCTGTGGGCGATTGCCGATGCGGTGCCGCCAGAGTGGTACGGCGGCGACCCGGCAACGATCGAGCAGTTGATGGAAACGATGCTCACGCGGCGGTCGCGCGTGAGAGAGTTGATTGCCGCATTTCAGGAATCGTGGCGAGTTCCGTTCCCAAATTGGGGAGTGAAGAGAAGTGTTGTTGTGGCACGGTCGTTCGATAGGCCGGATAATGCGGCCAAGTTGGTGATGTAAATTTGGTGGTTGGATCGCCGCCTTGCTGGTGACCGGGTTTGGAAGAGCTGAGAGCCGTGAGTTGATGAGCGTGGAGAAAAGACGGTTGTTTTGAGTGATGAGCCATCAGTCTTGAGTTGTGAGGAGACATCATGCGGGACAGGTTGCAGTGCGAGTTTTCGCTGATCCGGTATGTGCCGGACGTGGTGAAAGGCGAGTTCGCGAATATCGGCGTCGTGCTGCGGGAAACCGGCAGGGATGCGGTGGTTCGCTTTACGCGGGACTGGTCGCGGGTGCGCTGCCTGGACGCGGAGGCCGATATCGCGCTGCTGGAGTCACTGGAGACGGAGATTGCGGAGCGGCTGCGGGCCGGGGTTGAATTGAAGCCTGTGCTTGGGGTGCTGGAAGATACGCTTTCGAATAGCGTACAGATGACGGAGATGCGCGGGACGCTGGCGGAGAGTCTGCCGGCCGAGATGGAACTGTTGCTGCGGATGTATGTCGAGCCGTTGAAGACGCCTGGGGTGCGGCGGAAGGCGAGTGGACGGGCCCGCATCGCGAATCGCATGAGGGATGAGTTTGAAAGGGCCGGAGTTTGGCAGTTGATGCGGAAGAAGATTGCGGCGTCGCAATACACGCAGCCCGGGGACCCGTTGAAGCTGGATTGCGGGTATCGCAATGGGCAGGTGAGGATGTTTCAGGCTGTGTCGCTGGATACGGACGTGGAGGCTGCCAAGGGGTTGGCTTACTCGGCTGCTGAGTTACGAGCGGGTGTGACGCGGGTTGAAGGTGTCGATCTGGAGTTGACCGCGATCGTGGAGCCGGTGAGTGCGGTCGGCGATGCGGAGCTGTACGGGTTCGCGGTGGCGGCGATGGAGCGGGAGATGATTCGGGTGTTGACTGTAGCGGATTTGGGAAGGGTCGCGGAGACGGCGAAGCGGGAGTTGCGGGGGTAGCGGTCGTCCATCGGCTGAAGAACAACAGACAAAGAAAAGCGGCAGACCGGGTGGGTCTGCCGCTTCTCGTTTGAGTAGGCGTTAGCCGATATCTTCGGACCAGTTCTCAAGGTAGGCCTTGAAGTCGGACATGAATTTGCCGGCGTCGGCGCCGTCGATGGTGCGGTGGTCAAAGCCGAGCGTGAAGCGCTGGATGCTTCGGATCGCGATGGAGTCGTTGCCATCCTTGTCGGTGAGGACCGTGGCTTCCTTGTTGAGGCCGCCGATGCCGAGGATTGCGGATTGCGGCTGCGCGATGATCGGGGTGCCGAACTGCTCACCGAAGATGCCGGAGTTGGTGAGGGTGAAGGTGCCACCAGCGACATCGTCGGGAGCGAGTTTCTTGTTGCGGGCGCGATCGGCGAGGTCGACAATGGAGCGCGCGACACCGAGGAATGACTTCTCTTCAGCCTGCTTGATGACGGGGACGATGAGGCCCCACTCCAGCGCAACCGCAATGCCGACGTTGATGTTCTTGTTGTAGAGGATGGCTTCGCCCTGCGTCGTCGAGTTGACGATGGGGTGCTTGCGCAACGCCTGGACCGCGGCGCGCGTGATGAATGGCATGTAGGTAAGCTTTACGCCGTTGCGCTGTTCGTACTTGTTCTTTTCCTTTTCGCGCAGCTTGACGATACGCGTCATATCCACCTTGAAGACGGTGTGGACATGGGCGGCCGTCTGTTTGGACTCGACCATGCGCTTGGCGATAATGGCGCGCATCTTGGTCATTGGGACGAGCTCGCCGGGCTGCGGTTGCGGTGCCGCGGGTTTCGCTGGCGCGGCAGGTGCTGCAGCGGCAGCGGGTGCCAGAGCCGGAGCCGGAACCGCGGCGGCTGGCTTCGGAGCGGCAACTGCCCCGCCTTCGAGGTGACCGAGGATATCCTGCTTGGTGATGCGGCCGGCAGCGCCGGTCGCGGGCACAGTGGAGAGATCGACGTTGTTGTCCTTGGCGATCTTGCGGACCAGCGGCGAAGAGCGCTGGCCTTCGACCGAAGCTGCGGGTGCGGCAGCTGATGGCGCCGCTGCCGGTGGTGCAGCAGGCGTGGGAGCCGCAGCGGGGGCTGCGGCTTGCGGAGCAGCCGCGGTCTGAGGGGCTGCTGCTGCTCCACCAATGACGGCGACGACGGTGTTGACGGTAACGGTTGCGCCTTCCTGCACCTTGATTTCGGTGAGAGTACCGGCGACGGGCGACGGGATTTCGGCGTCGACTTTGTCGGTTGAGATTTCGAAGATCGGTTCGTCACGCGAGACGGTGTCGCCGACCTTTTTGAGCCACTTGGTAATGGTGCCTTCGGTGATAGATTCGCCCATCTGAGGCATCATGACTTCGGTGCCGGGACCAGCTTCAGCGACAGGAGCTACCGCAGCGGCAGAGGCGGCTACGTCCTTCGCGGCGGTTGCAACGGCGGCAGGAGTGACCGTGTCTTCCTTTGGTGCGGCAGCAGGCGCCGCAGCCGCGCCGTCTTCGTTGATGGTGCAGACGACCGTGTTGATGCTGACGGTCGCGCCTTCCTGGATCTTGATTTCACCGAGAACGCCGGCGGCGGGCGAAGGGATTTCGGCGTCGACCTTGTCGGTGGAAATCTCGAAAAGCGGTTCGTCACGGGCGACGGTGTCGCCGGGCTTTTTGAGCCACTTGGTGAGAGTGCCTTCGGTGATGGATTCGCCCATCTGGGGCATGACTACTTCGGTCGGCATCGGTCGGGTTCTCCGGGTGTTGATAACGGCGCGTAGAGGCGCAACTAAGGATTATACGGCGGTGAGGTAGATGAAGATAAGCCGGTTCGGTTAGCGAACTGAGGCAGCCAGCAGATCGTCAAGGGAATCAGCGGCCAGGATCTGGCGCTGGAAGACACGTCCAAAGTTGCGCGCGGCACTATCCGCCGCCCGCGACATCGTCGGGTAGGTTTCGGGGTCGGCTTCGAGTTCGAGCGAGGTGACCGTGCGGTCAGTGATGCCGCAGGGGACGATCCACTCGAAATCGCGGAGGTCGGTGGTGACGTTGAGCGCGAAACCATGGGAAGTGATTGCCTGCGACACATGTATGCCGATCGCAGCGATTTTTTTTTCTGCAATAGAGCCCCCAGCGAGCGTCCAGACACCGGTGCGTTTGCAGATGCGCTGGGCGGGTACGCCGAAGTCTTTGCAGGTGAGGATGAGCGCTTCTTCCATAAGACGGACGAAGTCGACGGGGCCGAGGTGAGGCCCACGCTTGCCCGGTAGGTCGCCGCGGAGATCGAAGATGGGGTAGCCAACAAGCTGGCCGGGACCGTGGTACGTGACGTCTCCGCCACGGTTGATCTCGTGGATCTCGACGCCTTTTTGCGCAAGCAGTTGGTCGGTCGCGAGTATGTTGGCACGGGTGGAGTTGCGGCCAAGGGTGAGGACAGGCGGGTGTTCGAGGAGGATGAGGGTGTCGCCAATTTCGCCGGCCTTGCGCGCGGCAATGATGCGCTGCTGGATGGCGAGGCCCTCGGAGTAGGGAATGCGGCCGAGTTGGAGGAGATGGATGACCATACGAGAGATACGTGAGCCCGGCACGGTGGCCGGGCTCTGTGATGCGTTGTTGCTGATGTCTAGACGTTGATCGCCATACCCTCAACGCTGGAGAAGCCATCAAGGAGGCTTTCGGCGAGCGTGGGGTGGGCGTGGATGGTGAACATCAACTCTTCCACTGTCGCTTCGAGCTCGAGTGCGACGACGCACTCGGCGATCAGTTCCGTGGCCTGGGGGCCGATGATGTGGACGCCTAGAACTTCGCCGTACTTGGCGTCGGAGACGACCTTGACGAAGCCGTCGTGCGAATCGACGATGGTGGCCTTGGAGTTGCCGACGAACGGGAACTTGCCGACCTTGACCTGGTAGCCCTTTTCCTTTGCCTGCGTCTCGGTGAGGCCGACAGAGCCGATTTGCGGGTCGCAGTAGGTGCAGCCCGGGACGCGATCTTTGCGGACGGGGCGAGCGTACTTGCCGGCGAGCTTCGAGGCAACGACGACGCCTTCCATGGCACCCACGTGCGCGAGCTGCGGCAGGCCGGCGACGATGTCTCCGATGGCGTAAACGCCGGGTTCGGAGGTTTCCATCCACTCATTGACGGGGATGAAGCCGCGGTCGAGCTGGATGTTGGTCTTGTCGATGCCGGCGTCGTAGGTGCGCGGACCGCGGCCGACAGCGACGAGGACCTTCTCTGCTTCCTTGGTTTGGGGCTTGCCGGAGGCGTCGATGAAGCTGACCCTTACGCCTGCCTTGGTCTTTTCGATTTTTTCGACCTTGCAGGAAACGTTGACGTCGATGCCGCGCTTCTTGAAGAGGCGCGTGAGTTCTTTCGAGACGTCTTCGTCTTCGACGGGGACGATGCGCGGCAGCGCTTCGAGGATCGTAACCTCGGCGCCAAAACTCTTGAAGATCGAAGCGAACTCTACACCGACAGCGCCGGAGCCGATGACGACCAGCGACTTCGGTGGCGCTGGAATGGCCAGGATTTCGATGTTGGTCAGAATGGTGTCGTCGGCCTTATAACCGGGTAGCATGCGGGCGTCGGAGCCGGTAGCGATGACGACTTTCTTTGCCTGGACCTTGGTGGCGGTCTGCGCTTCGGAACCCTGGCCTTTGCCCTTGTCTTCCGCCGTCACATCGATCGTGTGGACGCCGTCTTTCGCCGCTCCGGTGAGGCGGCCATGACCGCGCACGACGGTGATCTTGTTCTTCTTCATCAGGAAGTCGAGGCCCTTGGTGTGCTTCACGATGATGTCGTTCTTGCGCTTGAGCAGGTTGGCCCAATTGAGTGTGGGCGCGGAAGCACCATCAATCCCGTAGCTTTCGGCATGCTTCAGGTGGTCCCACACCTCGGCGGAAAAGAGCATGGCCTTGGTCGGGATGCAGCCCCAATGGAGGCAGGTGCCGCCGAGCAGGTCGGTCTTTTCGATGAGGGCGACCTTAAGGCCAAGCTGCGCGGCGCGAATGCCGCAGGTGTAGCCGGCGGGGCCGCCGCCGATGATCGCCAGGTCGTAAATTGTCTCTGCCAAAGTGTGCTCCGTTCGAGTGAATGGTGTGGGGATGCCGACAGGATAGTTTACGCCGTTGGAGTCGGCCCAACAGAATTCGATGCGGCGGTAATCGGTTGAGATTCAACGCGGGCTCAGGGTTGTGTGCCCCGGTTTAGCATGTTGCTACGAACACTGACTGGAGCAGCCTTTGCCACGCACCATTTTGATCGACACCGATACCGCTTCGGATGATGCTGTTGCCCTGGTCATGGCGCTGCGATCACCGCTGGTGGAGGTCGCGGCGATTACGGTCGTCGCGGGAAATATCGGCGTGGAGCAGGCGACACGCAATGCGCTGGTTGCGGCGGAACTGTGTGGTTCGGATGTGCCGGTATATATGGGTGCGGCGAAGCCTTTGCAGCGGGAATTGCATTCGGCGACGTGGTTCCACGGGATGGATGGCCTGGGCGACCACGGGTTCGCTCCTGTGAAGCGGGTTGCGGAGAAAGGGCATGCGGTAGATGCCATCGTTGCAACGGCGAAAGCGTATCCGGGGCTTGAGATCATTACCCTCGGGCCTCTGACGAACCTGGCGATGGCCCTGGAACGCGAGCCGCGTTTGCCGCACCTCATCAGCCGTTGCGTTGTGATGGGTGGGGCGGCTTGCTGTGAGGGCAACGTTACGCCCGCAGCCGAGTTCAACATCTGGGTCGATCCTGAGGCCGCGCGGCGAGTGTTTATGTCGGGCCTCAGGATCGAAATGGTGGGCTGGGAGCTTTCGCGCTATGGCGCCGCTGTGCATGATGAGGAAATCGAGCAGATTCTTGCAATGAACACGGCGTTTTCCGATTTCACAGTCCAGTGCAACAGCCGGGCTCGCGAGGCGTATTTCGAACAGACCGGTGAGCGAGGAATTTCTCTTCCGGACCCGATTGCGATGGCGATTCTGTTGCAGCCGGAGTTATGCACACGATCCACAGAGCACTATGTAGAGATCGAGACGACCAGCGAATTAACGCGTGGGATGACAGTGGTGGACAGGCTTGATGTCAGTGGCGACCAGCGCAATGCGGCGCTGTGGCGTGAGACGAGGGAACGACAGAAGCCGGTGAAGATCTGCTGGGAGCTGGATGTGCCGGGGTGGAAACAAATGCTGCAGCGGTCTCTGTTGTGACTTTCGGGGCCGGCGTAAGATATCCCCACGAGGTTGCATATGGCGACTGCGGCTTTGATCCCTGTAAGCGAATACCTACAGACCACGTATCGGCCCGACCGTGACTATATCGACGGCGAACTGAAGAAGAGAAACGTAGGTGAGCAGCCGCATGGCGATTTGCAGATGATTCTCGGCACGATCTTCCGCAATAATCGACTCGCCTGGGGAGTGCGCCCATTAGGCGACACGCGCGTACAGGTTGCGCCAACCCGCTTTCGCATCCCGGATGTTTCTATCGTTCGGAACACTGACCCCAAAGATTCGATCATCGGATTTGCGCCCCTTCTGTGTATCGAAATTCTTTCGAAGGATGATCGGCTTACTGAAATGCAGGAGCGGATCGACGATTACGCGGCTATGGGCGTAAAGGATAGCTGGGTGATCGATCCATGGAAGCGAGTCGGCTATTTCGCTTCGCCAAGAGGTTTCATTCAGCCGGAGGATGGAGTGTTACGCATCGCCGAAACGCCCATTGCGGTTTCGCTTGCTGACATATTCGCGCAGTTGGACGAATTTTAGTTAGTCCATTCGGCACTTCACTTCTTGAGCCTGCGGTTCTGAAGGATCCTGCCTCACAAAGCTTTCGCAGCATCCTTCGCAAAGTAAGTCACGATGAAGTCCGCGCCGGCCCTCCTTATGCCCAGCAGGCTTTCGAGCATCGCGCGCTCTGGATCCAGCCAGCCGCGCTGGAAGGCCGCTTGCAGCATCGAGTACTCGCCGGAGACCTGATAGGCTCCCATCGGCAGGTCGAAGCGCTGGCGGGCTTCGCGGATGACGTCGAGGTATGGCATAGCCGGCTTCATCAGCAGCATGTCGGCGCCTTCGGCGATGTCCTGCTCGATCTCGCGCATCGCTTCGCGGAGGTTGGCCCCATCCATCTGATAGGTGCGGCGGTCGCCGAATTGCGGCGTAGAACCGGCGGCTTCACGGAACGGACCGTAGAACGCCGAGGCGAACTTGGAAGCGTAAGAAAGCACCGGAATGTTTTCTTTGCCGGTTGCGTCGAGAGCCGCGCGAATGGCGGCGACACGACCGTCCATCATGTCGCTGGGAGCGATGACATCGGCGCCCGCTTCGGCGAGCGAAGCGGCCGTTTTTGCCAACAGCTCGACGCTGGAGTCGTTTTCGATCTGGTAGTGCTCGCCGTCGCGGGCGACAATGCCGCAGTGGCCATGCGACGTGTATTCGCAAAGGCAGACGTCGGCGATGACGACGAGCGACTCTGAGGAGTAGTTCGCTTTCACGGCGCGTATAGCCCGCTGCGTGATGCCGTCGGAGGCCCAGGCGCCACTGCCCTGCTCGTCCTTGGTGTCGGGGACGCCGAAGAGGAGCAGCCCACCGAGGCCGAGAGCGGCGCAGGCTTCGGCTTCCTTGACCGCCTCGTCGATGGAGAGATTGAACACCCCCGGCATCGAGCTGACTTCGCGGCGCACACCCTCACCTTCGCAGATGAACAGCGGGTAGATAAGAGCGCCGGGGTGGAGGTGGGTCTCGCGGACCAGGGAGCGCATCGCTGCCGAGTTGCGCAGCCGGCGCAGACGTGTGGCGGGAAATTCCATGCCTTTAAGTGTACGGCGAACGGTGGCATACTGGTGCGCTGGTGACTCCAGGTCGTATCGTCAAGCATGGACCGCCTCACCGAGTTGACCCCGCTGCCCATAGTCCTTCGCCCCCGCCGCACGAAGCTGCTGCTGCTCCTGGTAGTTTGTCTGGCCTTCGTTGCGGCTGGTTGGATGATGGTTCGCGACGGCGAAAAGATGGGCTATGTGTGCAGCGCTTTATTCGTGCTGGGCGGTTTGGTATTCGCGGTTAACCTGCATCCATCGGCAGCTTACCTGCGACTTGAAGAGACGGGTTTTACCTTCTGCAATCTCTTTCGGGCGCACACCGTGCTTTGGCGCGATGTCCGGAATTTTGACGTCTGGAAGACTCGGGGCAACCGAATGGTCACGTGGAACTTTGTGGCGTCCTACTGCGGCGGCGGACGAGCGCGTTCGCTCAGCCGAGCGGTCTCCGGCTTTGACGCCGGACTGCCTGATACCTATGGTTTGAAGGCGGCGGAGCTCGCCGACGTAATGAATACCCTGCGCAATCGTTACTCCTGAAAGCACACCAGCCAGATAGTCTAGATAGCCCGCCGGACCGTCGTTTCACGCTCGTAAGCGAGACCGCTTTCCTGCGGCGCCAGCACCCACAGCGTGTAGATTCCGACTGCCGTGCCAAAGAGCGGATGAATCAGCGCGAATACACCAAAGATGATAGCGACGACCCGTCCCCAGGGCTGGCGCGTCAGCAGTGCAAATCCGGTGAGCAGCGCACCGAGGATACCTATACCGAGCGAGACGCCGGCAAAGGGCCAGATGGGGAACAAACCGAAGTTATGTATGCCGACGAAGCGATGTAAAAACGCCAGGCCGACAACGCCGGTCGTTGCACGGATGCAGGCGTAAACCAGCCACAACACGCCGAGCGCCTGCAGATGGCGGCCGACGCGGTCGCGATACAGGGGCGGTGTGAAGCTGGGCTGAGCGTAGAAGCGCGCCGTGCCGCAGCGCGTGCAGAAGTGAGCGTCAGGAGCGAGTTGGTTGCCGCAGGATGTGCAGTTCATAAGTCATCCTTCTTTCGATTGCACGTATTGCTACGCAGAAGCGCGAGTGACGGTTCCATGGCGTTCGCTCCGAGTCCCTACAATGGATGGGATGGACTTATTGCCTCAAATTCCGAAGATACTTGCCGAACGCGGCGGCTCCGCGTTGCAGTGGGAAGCCCTGCGGGAACGATTGGCCGCCGGTGCGCGGTCGCCGCTGGGCCGGGCGTGGGTGCTGGCGCTTGAGCCCAGCGCCGAACTCGCGTGGATCGACCAGCAACAGCAACGGACGGCAGAGATGCGGAGGTTGGTGGCTGGCGGAAGCGGCTTCGAGTTTCGCGGGTTGGTCGACCCTACGGAGTCCCTCGACAAGGCGCGGATCGACGGCGCTGCGCTGGAGCCCCTGGAGCTGATGGCCATGCTGGAGATGGCGGAGCGCGTGGCCGCCTGGCGGCAGATGCTGCTTGCGCCGCCGGATGCGGTCCGCGACAAGTGGCCGGCGATGGAAGCCTTATCCGAGCCGTTGCGGGAACACGATCTCGGCAACCTGCTGCGCTTTCTGCGCGGCAAGATTGAAGCCGACGGCAGCCTGAGCGACGATGCGTCCCCGGAGCTGCGGCGCATCCGACGCGCTTTAGAACGGCAGCATCGGGCGATTGAAGACAGCCTGCGCCGGGCGCTCGGAAAGCTTTCCGAGGGTGGCAACACGCAGGAAGACCTCATCACCGTACGCGGCGAGCGCTTCGTGATTCCCGTAAAGTCGGAGTTCAAGCGCAAGGTCGGCGGCGTGATTCATGGCTCGAGTTCGAGCGGCCAGACCGTATTTATCGAGCCGCTGGAAACGATCGAGCACAACAACGAGCTGGTGCGGCTCCTGGATGAAGAGCAGGCCGAAGTGCATCGGATTCTGGTGGCGATGACACGGGCGATTGCGGGGCAATCGGAAGCGTTGTATCTCGGTGCGGCGATTCTTGCCGAGGCAGATGCACACCAGGGGTTGGCGAGGTTTGCGGAAGATTTGGACTGCGTGCGTCCTTTGTTCGGTGACGAACGAGGGGAAGTGGAGGAGTGGTCGGGCATGGGTAGAAGTGTCCGTCGCGATACCAGCGAGCTTGCCGCACTGCTGGAGTTAATGGACGCCAGGCATCCTCTGCTGGAACTGCGGCTGCGATCACAGGAGGCCAGCATTGTTCCGCTGACCATCGCACTGCCCGCAGGCAAGAAACAGATGATCGTCAGCGGACCGAACACCGGCGGCAAGACGGTCGCGCTGAAGACCGCGGGCCTGCTGGCGCTGATGGCCCAGGCCGGCGTTCCGGTGCCGGCGGCGAAGGCGCGGCTGCCGCTGTTTACCGCGATCTATGCGGACATCGGCGATGCGCAGTCGATCGAGCAAAACCTCTCGACCTTCTCGGCGCACGTGGTGAACGTCAACCGCATTGCACAGGTGGCGGATGCGCAGTCGCTGGTGTTGCTGGACGAGCTTGGATCGGCAACGGACCCGGAGGAAGGCGCGGCGCTGGCTGTAGCGGTCGCTGAGCATTTTCTGCAGCGCGGGGCATGGACGCTGATCACCACCCACCTCACCTCGCTGAAGGTGTACGCGACGCGCCACGAGGGCGTGCTGAATGCAGCGGTCGGCTTTGACGAGGCGACACTGACGCCAACGTACGATCTGCGCTTGGGCGTGCCCGGAGCTTCGGCCGGCTTGAACATTGCGGCGCGGCTTGGGCTTGACCCGGCAATCGTCGCCAATGCGCGTACGCAGATGAGTACGCAGACCGCGGACATTGGCCGCTTCCTCGACGACCTGCACGCGCAACTGACCGCGGCGCAGGCGGAACGGGCGCAACTTGCGGGGCGCGAACAGGAACTCGCGAAGGAGCGTTTGCGGCTTGAAACCGAAGGCCGCAATGAGCAGAAAGCGCGCACCCGCGAACTCGGCGAGAAGATCGAAACGCTCATCAAAGATTTTGAAGGGCAATTGCGCGACACGGTCAAAGCGATCGACGACAAAACTGTGGCGCAGAAAATCGCGCGTAGCTCGGCGTTGCGGATAGCTACGTTGCGACGTGAGTTTTCCGAGCAGTTTCAATCGACAGTGGTGGCGCACAATACCGGCGCGGACAAGAGCGATGCGAAACCAGCCGATCGCCAGCGCGATCCGAAGGTTGGCGACCTGGTTCGGCTGAAATCACTGGGCCGCGAGGGCCGGGTGACGCGGGTTGTCGACGCGAAGACGCTTGAAGTTGCGGTCGGAGCGATGAAGATGCGGGTGCCGAAAGCCGATGTCGCGGAGGTGGTTGCAGTCCACGCTGAAACGCCGGTGCAGGCCGCACGCAAGCGTGGTGGGGTTACAGTGTCTACCGCAACGGGCTCGGATGACGCCGAGTACATGACGTCGGAGATCAACGTGATCGGCCGTACCGCGGATGAGGCTGAGAGTGAAGTGGAGCGGTTTATTGAGAGGGCGTTTCTTGCCGGATTGCCACGTATTCGCGTGGTCCATGGCGTTGGCATGGGGATTCTGCGGAGAACGCTGCGGGAATTCCTTAAGAACCACCCGCATGTCACGCAGGTCTCCGAGCCGCCTTACAATGAAGGCGGTCAGGGCGCGACGATGGTGGAGTTGCGGCAGTGACGTAGCGGCCCCGCGGCAGGCGTAGCGGCCACGACAGAACGCAGATTCCCTTCGGGAATGACAACCAAAAATAGCGTTCACCGGGAGCACTTAAAGACCACATTAAGCGGAGACCACTTTAACGCCTGGTCACGGAGACGGTGCGGGTAGCACTGGCAGCACGGGTCGCTTCGTAGAACACGCCGCAGGCGCTGACCACGATGCGATTGGGCGCGACGATCAAAACAGCATCGCCCGGAACTTCTGTCGTAGCACCGGTGATGTCCGCGTCTTCGTGCTGCAAATCGACCTCGGTCACTCGCGAGGTGCGGATGCCGAGCTCCGCGAAGTCGGGCGGATCGCCGAACGTGGAGTTTTCTTTGCGAAAGTCCTCAGCGGAAACGGAGCGCGTGATGACGCCCTGGAGCGGCACATCGCCGCCACGCCAGCTCATCGCGTCGTCGCGATAGACCAGGGTCGAGCCGACCAGCGGCGCCGCCTGAGAAGCGTCCCAGCAGGTGCCACCCTTGGTGGGCAGTATCCGCGTAATTTTCCAGGTCCCAGCCAGCCGCGCGGGGATCGGCTCCGCCGTCATCGGTAAACAAGCAACACACAGTACACCAGCCAGTAACGATTGCAGTTTCATGGCCCAAACTCCGTCCGGGAACTTCGCGTCCCTATAGTCGATGGAATATGTGATGCAACTGGCTGTGGAAAATGTTGGTTGGCCGCCGAATACGCTCTTCCAGGCAGAACAAAGCCCGCTGTGGGAGCGGGCTTTGTCGTGTAACTGAGGCGGTCATCAGATTCTCATCGGCATGAGGATGTAACGGTACTTCACGTCCTCGTTGCCGTCTTCAGGACGCATCTGGCCGGCCGACTGCGCGTCCTTGAATTCGAGCCGCACTTCGCCGGTTTCGCCCGTCGCTTTCAAAAACTCGATGAGGTAGGCGGAGTTGAAACCGACGACCAGCGGGTCGTAGTTGTAGGGCGTTTCGATGATGTCTTCGGATTCTCCGGAGTCGGTGGACTGGGCGCTGAGTTTGAGCTCGTTCTGCTCGAGGCGGATCTTGATCGCGCCGGAGCGCTCGTCGGCGAACTGCGCGACGCGCTGCAACGAACTCATCAGGTCCTCGCTGCGGACGATGACGAACTTGTTGTTATCGCGGGGCAGCACGGCTTCGTAGTTCGGGAACTGTCCGGTCAGCTTGCGGCTGGTTAGCACGCGGCCGCTGACCCGGAAGAAGAGGGTCTGCTCGTCGTCGGCAAACTCGATGGTGTCGGCATCCGAGGCAGAAAGCAGCGAAGCGAGCTCGCCGAGCGCCTTGCGCGGGATCAGCGTCTTCTTTTCGCCGGAGATTCCTTCCAGCGTTTCGCCGGTCTTTTCGATGTGCGCCAGACGGTGTCCATCGGTCGCCACCATCGCCATGGACTCCGCCTTAAGCACCAGCAGCGCGCCGTTGAGGGTGTAGCGCGACTCTTCGTTGGAGATGGCAAAGATGGTTTTTGCGATCATGTTGCGCAGCGAAGCGGCGTTGATCTTGTAGCCGCCGGCTGCGGGAAACTCGGGGACCTGGGGGAAGTTGGCGCGCGCCATGCCGACCATCTTGGTGTTGGAGCGGCCCGCGCGGATCTGCACCCAGTGGTTGTCCATCAACTTGAGCGAGATATCGCCTTCAGGCAGCAGCTTGATGTAGTCGTACAGCTTGCGCGCGGGAATGGTGCAGGCGCCGGCCTTCTTGACCTTGGCCGGGCAGCTCGTCTTGAGGCTCTGGTCGAGGTCGGTGGCCGTGATGGTCAGCGTGTTCTCGTTGGCTTCGAAGAGGAAGTTCGAAAGGATAGGAATGGTCGTCTTGCGCTCGACGACCGACTGCGCGGCGGTGAGCTCGCGCAGAAGTTCCGCGCGCGAAACAGTGATCTCGAGATTTCCGGTTGGCGCTGCGTCGGGCGTGATCGGTGCGGTGGACAAGGTCTGGTCTCCCTCCGGGTGAGGATTCAATTCGATTGTGGCGAAGTTGTGCTCACGCAGATGATTCGATTCTAGGGCGTAGAAGGCAGTTTCGGTCAAATGGCAGGTGTGAATAACGTGGGTTTTGTGTGGGTCGAAGGAATGCCTGGTTCGAGCGTTGATTCGGGGTGCGAGAGGCTTCTAAGAAACTACATGAAAGAGGAAGAATTAACCGTAGTAACAGTCGTTCGGGGTGGAAAGGTGGATATCGCGTACGAGATCGTTGCTGGTGCGGCCAGGAGGCCGGTACATGCTTTAGAAAACCTGTTCGGTGGAAACGTGCAACTCGGAATTCAGGTACGCTGCCCGGTCGAAGGTCACTGCTTATCCAACTTCTACACAATCGATGCGTAGATCTCTGCGGGAAGAAAGGTCCCGAATGTGTGCAACATGTCCATAACCGCGTGAATAGCGGCGATGGATGAGTGCTGCTTATCAACAGAGATGAATGTGACGAAGGAAAACCGGGACATAGACCGTCTCTGCTAGCATTCTGCCGAACCCAAATACAGTTGTATTGCTGGAATCTCCGTGCCGACACCCCGAACGATATTCGCCCTGATTGTCTTTGCTGTTTTGCCCTGCATGACGCTTTCCGCGCAGACTGTTCCCGCCGCCATCGCTCCCAAGCCAGTCCCCGGCTCGATTGCGTCGCATCCCGGATGGCCCGTGGCGAAGCCTGAGGACGTCAAAAGCATCGAGGCGATTGTGGCGGCGATCTACGACACCATCTCCGGGCCTGCCGGTAAGGCGAGAGACTGGGACCGCTTCCGGTCGCTGTTCGTTCCGGACGCGCGGCTGATGCCGGTCCGCGTACCCCGGCCGGATGGCACCGGACCGCAGCATAACGACCTCGCGCCATATACGGTCGAGGACTACATCGAGCGCAGCTCGCCTGCCATGCTGACCCAGGGGTTCGCTGAGCGTGGCGTGGCGAACCGGGTCGAGGCGTTCGGCAACATCGCGCATGTGTGGAGCACATATGAAAGCCGTCACGACTTCAAGGAAGAGAAGCCGTTTGCACGGGGCATCAACAGCATTTCGCTGATCAAGGATGGCGATCGCTACTGGGTGGTGCAGATTCTATGGGACTCGGAACGTCCCGGCTCGCCGATTCCCGAGAAGTATCTTTCGAAGTGATCGACAAGTCCTCGATTGTGCACCGACCTCTGTTAGCTGCAATCGATTTATCGAGCGGCTAACATAGAGGGCGACATGAAACTCTCCGATTACGTACTGAAATTTGTGGCCGATCTCGGTGTAACAAATGTGTTTCTGGTGACCGGAGGCGGTGCAATGCACCTGAACCAGTCGCTGGGCGCCGAAACGCGCCTCACGGCCATCTGCAACTCTCACGAACAGGCTTCCGCCATTTGCGCGGAGGGCTATGCGAAGGCTACAAATGGCCTTGGGGTGTGCATGGTGACTACCGGGCCGGGTGGGACCAATGCCGTTACCGGGGTCGCCGGGGCGTGGCTGGATTCGACGCCTACACTGTTCCTCTCCGGCCAGGTGAAGCGTCCCGACAGGATGTTCGACGCTGTGACCGGCAAGCCGCTGGGTATGCGGCAGCTCGGCGTGCAGGAGGTCGATATCTGCTCAATCGTGCGGCCGATCACCAAGTATGCGGAGACCGTGCTTGAGCCCGGAGATATCCGGTATCACCTGGAGAAGGCCGTCTTCCTGGCTATGAATGGCCGGCCCGGTCCTGTCTGGATCGATATCCCTCTGGACGTGCAGGCTTCGCCGATTGACGAGACGGCGCTGCGGGGGTTCGACCCGAACGAGTTTGCCCATGCCGACAACATTCATGGGACCGCGAACGTTCCCGCCGAAGTGCAGCGCGTCATCGATGCCTTCAACCAGTGCGAGCGTCCACTGCTGTTTGCCGGCAACGGCATTCGACTGGCGCGCGCGGAGAAGGAGTTCGAGGAGCTGCGCAAGTACCTCGGTGTTCCTACGGTCGCGACGTGGTGTGCCGCGGACCTGGTGCCATCGGATGATGCGACCTATGTCGGCCGCCCGGGTTCGGTTGCGGCGCGCGGGGCGAACTTCGCGCTGCAGAACTCAGACTTCCTGCTGGCGATTGGCGTTCGGCTCGACTTTGCCATAACCGGCTATGCGCCGCAGAACCTCGCGCGTGAAGCGTATAAGGTCGCTGTCGATATCGACGCCGCCGAGCTGGGCAAGCTGCATCCGTACCTGCAGCAGCCGGTGTGCGCGGATGCGAAGGCCTTCCTGGTCGAGTTGCTGAAGCATAAAGACAAGTTGAAGCCGCGCGACTTCAAACCCTGGCTCGACCGCTGCGCGGGGTGGAAGACGCGCTATCCGGTGGTAACCGACGAGCACCGCAAGCCCGAAGGGCTGGTGTCGATCTTCAACCTTGCCGAGGTGCTGGGCGAGGAGGTGAAGCCTGCGGACCGGCTGGTGGTAGGCAACTCCGGTTCCGGTATCGAGATTTATCTTCTGGCCTGCCCTACGCTGCATTCGCAGCGGCTGTATCACACGGCCGGCCTGGGCTCGATGGGCTATGCCATTCCCATGGCCATCGCGGTGGCTATCGCGAATCCCGGACGCGAGGTCATCGCCGTCGATGGCGATGGAGGGTTCCAGTTCAACATCCAGGAGCTGGAGACGATCCACCGGTTGCAGCTTCCGATCAAGTTCTTTGTGCTGAACAACGACGGTTATTCGTCGATTCGCGCATCGCAGAAAGCGTACTTCGGTGATGCCAGCATCGGCGCGGACCGCAACACCGGCTTGACGATTCCTAACCTGTCGAAGATTGGGGCGAGCTATGGCCTTGGGACGTATGTCATCCATGACCAGACCGATTTGCGGGCTGAAGTGCGCAAGGTGCTGGCGATGCAAGGGCCGGTGCTGTGCGACGTAAACGTGCTTCCCGATGAGGTCCGGGCGCCGCGCCTGCAGAGCTATCAGAAGGAAGACGGCAGCTTTGTTTCGAAGCCGCTTGAGGACCTTTTTCCATTCCTGCCTCGGGAAGAATTCCTGTCGAACATGATCGTCAAGCCGCTTCCGGAGTAATTTCTATGCGCACGTTCGGCATCATGCAGGGCCGTCTTTCGCCGCCGGAAGACGGGCGGTTTCAGTCCTTTCCGCGTAAGAGCTGGCGGGATGAGTTTGCCCGTGCCCGCACTGCCGGCCTGGATTACATTGAGTGGATCCACGACGCGTATGGCGAGGCGAGGGACGAGACCGGCCGCATCGCGAATCCCATTTTCTCGGAAGCGGGTCTGGCGGAGTTCGACGCGCTGAAGCAGGAGCATCACATCGCGACTCCCGCATTGTGTGGCGACTGGTTCATGGATGTTCCGCTGATTCGCTGCAGTCCTGCGGAACGGGTCCGGCGAGAAAAACATCTGCATGATTTGATCCCAATCGCCGCGCGGATTGGCGCGAATCGAATCGTGCTGCCGTTTGTGGACAACTCCAGAATCACGGGCGAGTACGAGAAGCAAACGGTCATCGAGATACTCAAGCGGGCACTTCCGGTTGCGGAGCAGCACGCTGTCGAGTTGCACCTGGAAGCGGACTTCAAGCCACAGGAATTTGCTGCCTTTCTGGAACGGGTTCCACACCCGATGCTGAAGGTCAACTGGGACTCCGGCAACTCGTCCGGGCTGGACTATGTGGCGACCGAGGAGTTTGCGGCGTACGGCGACCGCATCGGCTCGATACATATCAAGGACCGTTACCGAAAGCCCGAGGGTGGCGTGGAAACCCGGCCGCTGGGTACGGGCTCGGCCAACTTCGACGATGTGTTTCGGGCGATTGAATCAGTCGGGTACACCGGCGGTCTCACGCTTCAGGTGGCACGCGGCGTTGACGGCGACGAAGTCAACTTTATTCGCGACCAACTGGCCTTCATCAAGCGATACTGGTAGCCGTATGCCGATGACCTCCGCCGACCTGCAACGCGATGCCCTCTTCTCACTGGAAGGAAAGACTGCCGTGCTTACCGGCGCATCGGGTTTCCTCGGCCGCACGTTTGCGCTGGCGCTGTTGGCCAATGGAGCGCGGGTAGTTGCGCTTGGCCGCAGCGAGCGCCTGGTAACCGAAGCCGCCGGATGGGCGCACGAGTTTGGCGAAGACAAGATTTCCGTGCACCAGATCGATATGTACGACGCTGCCGCGCTCGACGATCTCTGTGACGTCATAGCGTCGGAAGAGAAGTCGATCGATGTGCTGATCAACAATGCCCACGAACTGGGTGCGGCGACCGGCTTCAACGTCCCGGAGGGCTCGCTCGAAAACTCCACCTTCGACCAGTGGCAGCGCAACCTGCAGGGCGGCGTGTACTGGGCCGTGCAGACCACGCAACGGCTTGGCGTCCGGATGAAGGAACAGCGCGCGGGCTCGATCGTCAACATAGCGACGATGTATGCGACGGTGGCGCCTCGGCCCCAGCTCTACGAAGGCACGGCATCGCTGAATCCGCCCGGCTACTCTGCGTCGAAGGCTGCGCTGGCGGCGTTTACGCGCTATACGGCGAGTTTCTGGGGACGAGACGGTGTGCGTGCAAACTGCATCTCGCCCGGGCCATTCTCGAACACAGAAGATGTTGCTGGGCAGAACTCGGTTGCGGAAGACTCTCCGTTTGTGCAGCGGCTGAAGGGTTATACGGTGCTGAACCGGATAGGCCGGCCGATCGAGCTGTGCGGCGCGCTGCTGTTTCTGGCCTCCGATGCGAGTACCTACGTTACGGGCCAAAACCTCATCGTCGATGGTGGATGGACGGCGGTTTAACCATGGATCTGAGACTCACCGATCAAGTCGCGTTCGTTGCTGGAAGCTCCCGCGGGATTGGGCGCGCGATTGCCGCCGCGCTGCTGGCGGAAGGCGCGCGCGTGGTGCTGACGGGCCGCAATGAGGATTCGCTGGAACGTACAACCGCCGATCTCGCTACGCGGGAAACCTATGAGCGCATCCTGCCGATTGCCGGAGATTTCTCCGATGCGGCGACGATTGCCTCTGCATTCGAGAGGACGGTAGCGCATTTCGGGCGCATCGACCACCTGGTGGCAAACCTTGGTACCGGTGCGGGGACCCCGGGGCCATTCCCTCCGGCGGAAGACTGGGCGCGTTTGTTTGAGTTGAACTTCTTTGCTTCGGTTCGATTGACGGAGGCTGTGCTTCCGCACATGACGGCGCAGAAGTCAGGATCGATACTGTACCTGTCGTCGATCGTCGCGGTCGAAGCTACGCCGGCTCCTCTGCCTTATTCCGCGGCCAAGGCTGCGCTGACGAATTATGCGAAGAACCTTTCGCGGCAGGTGGCAGCCGCCGGGGTTCGCGTCAATACGATTTGTCCTGGCAACATTTACTTTCCCGGCGGCTCGTGGGAGCGGCATCTTGCGAACCGCAGAGAAGCAGTCGAAGCGATGTTGAAGTCCGAGGTCCCGCAGGACCGCTTTGGCAGGCCCGAAGAGATAGCGTCGCTGGCTGCGTGGTTGTGTTCGCCCGCGGCCGCGTTTGCGACCGGCGGAACGTACGTCGTCGACGGCGGACAGACTCGGAGCATCTGAAGAATCCGAAAGGCCACATGCATACTGTCGAACCAAGCCGCGCCCATACCCTCTTCGACCTTACCGGCCGCGTCGCGATCGTGACCGGCGGTGCCGGCCTGCTGGGTTATCACCACGGGGCGATCCTCGCCGCGGCCGGAGCGCATGTTGTGGTGCTGGATCTTGCTGCTGCGAATCCGGGCCTGCGTGCGGAACAGTTGCAGCTTGCGCATGGACCCGAGTGTCTGGGCCTTGCTGCCGACATCACCAAAGAAGAGTCTCTGCAGCAAGTGCGGGATCAGGTGATGGAGAAGTTCGGACGCATCGACATTCTGATCAACAATGCCGCGAACAACCCCAGGGTTGAAGACCAGAAGCCCGGCCAACCGTGGTCGCGGCTGGAAAACTTTCCTCTCGCCACATGGAATGCGGACATCGCGGTTGGGCTGACGGGGGCCTTCCTGTGCTCCCGGGTGTTTGGGCAGGAGATGGTGAAGCGGGGCAGCGGTGTCATTCTGAATGTCGCTTCCGACCTGGCGGTGATCGCTCCCGATCAACGTCTGTACCGCCAGGAAGGCGTCGCCGATCACGAGCAACCGGTGAAGCCGGTGACGTACTCCGTTGTGAAGACGGCCCTGTTAGGTTTGACGCGCTATCTCTCGACCTACTGGGTTGCGCAAGGTGTGCGGGTGAATGCGATCTCGCCGGGGGGCGTATTCAACGGCCAGCCCGACGAGTTTACGGCCAGGCTGCATGCGCTAATTCCAATGGCCCGCATGGCGCATAAAGATGAATATCAGGGTGCGATTTTGTTCCTGTGCTCGGATGCGAGCTCGTACATGACGGGGCAAAATCTGATCGTCGACGGCGGCCGGAGCGTGCTGTAAAACAAGCAACGACAACAGAAGCAACGGGCCTTTCCACTGCGCATCGCATAAAGCCGCGATGCTTCGGTCGAGATGACAGAGTTATGGGGGAAATGGAAAGAGGCCGCTGGGGGCGGCCTCTTTTGATGGTCTCAGGAGTGTTTAGCCGAGCGTTTCCATCAGCTTGTTGACGGTGCGGTTAAGGTCCTTGTCGGTGCGGCGCTGCTCGTCGATCTTGGAGATGGAGTGCATCACCGTGGTGTGGTGCTTGCCGCCGAACTGGCGCCCGATTTCGGGCAGCGAGGCCTCGGTCATCTGCTTGGCGAGATACATCGCGATCTGGCGCGGGACGACGATCTGGCGGGAATTGTTCTTCTGCTTGAGCTCGGCGACCCGCATGCCGAACTGCTCGGCTACTGCACGCTGGATGGCCTCGATGGTGATCTTCCGCACCTGGGTATCGATGAATTGCTTGAGGCACTGCTGTGCGGTCGGCAGCGTGATTTCGATGCCGTGCATCGAGCACCAGGCGATCAGGCGCACCAGGGCGCCTTCCAGCTCGCGCACGTTGGTGCGTACGTTGCCGGCGATGAAGAGTGCGACATCGGTCGGCAGCGTGGTCTGTTCGAGCTCGGCTTTGCGTTGCAGGATGGCGACCTTGGTTTCGAGGTCGGGGGGTTGGATGTCGACGACGAGGCCCCACTCAAATCGGGAACGGAGACGGTCTTCGAAGTCCTGAAGTTCTTTGGGGGAGCGGTCGGAGGCGATGACGATCTGCTTGGAGGTGTCGTGCAGCGCGTTGAAAGTGTGGAAGAACTCTTCCTGGGTGCGTTCCTTGCCGGCGAGGAACTGGATGTCGTCGATGAGCAGGACGTCAACATAACGATATTTATCGCGGAATGTTGTCATCTTCTCGTAACGCACGGAGTTGATCATTTCATTGGTGAACTTCTCGGCGGAGATGTAGCTGACCGCAGAGTGAGGTGTCCGATGCTTCACGAGGTGCCCGATGGCGTGCATGAGGTGGGTCTTCCCCATGCCGACGCCGCCGTACACGAAGAGCGGGTTGTAGGCCTTCGAAGGCCGCTCGGCGACCGCGGACGCGGCAGCGTGAGCAAACTGGTTGCCGGAACCGATCACGAACGTGTCGAACTGGTAGCGCGAGTTGAGCTGGGAGGCAGTGGTCCAGTCGAAGCGCGATTGCTCGGGGCCTACGCCGGCGGGAGCCGACTGGCGAGGGTTGCGCGGCGCGCTGGCGCTATGGCTGGGCTGCGGAGCGAAGCCTCCGTCCTCGCGCACGGCGCGGACAGGATCGGGTGCCGGGGCCTGGAAAACGACGGCTTCAATTTCAAGACCGAGATTGTCGATGGCTTCCTGGATGAGGTCGCCGTAGCGGTCACCGACATGCTGAAAATCGGCGGAAGGGATACGCACAAACATCGTCTTTTCGGTGATGTGCGAGAAGCGTGTAGGTTTGAGCCATGTTTCAAAACTTTGCCGGTTGATCTTCTTTTCGAGCGCACCGAGAATGCGTACCCACTGATTTAAAACGGCGGTCGACACCGGAACAAATGACATTTCTTATCTTCCTTAAATTCGATAAACGTACGCTGCATACCGCCATCCGGGCCAGAAACGACAAATAAATAACGCAAAAAGGCTTCCCATCCCTCTGGACAATACGCCTTGGAAGGAGTGTGGTGCCTGTTGCTATGGATCTCCGGAAAAGTGCAGAGCACGCCGAAGAAAATTGGATCAGGGTGATGCGGCCCGTCGGTGGAACAGCTTCGCGATGCAATTCATTTGCAGCACGGAACGGAACTGATACTAGCACGCATGAGGGGACGTTTTGGCAAGACAAAAGGTGCAACCGAGGAAGATTTTTTTGGTTGCCTCGCTGGTTGCACAACTCTTGGTGAAGAATGCGATGGTGCACCTCCTGGAGATGTCTTGCCTGTGACGAATGGGATGACAGAGAGCAATTTCGTTGCTCCTTTTCCACCGCTCGCGTATACTGAAACCTTGCTGTCGCAGCACGAATTCAGTCAACAGGAAACACTCTTATGCCGAAGCGCACATTCCAACCCAACCGCCGCCGCCGCTCGAAGGTACACGGCTTCCTGGTCCGCATGGCTACCAAAGCCGGGGCCGCCGTATTGAGCCGCCGCCGCGCCAAGGGCCGCCACAAAATCGCTGTCTCCGCAGGCTACCGCGACTAGTTTTTCTAGCCGCCGCCTTTCCCGATGCAAAAGCTTCCGATTTCTCTGGAACTCGCGTGTGAGGCTCTCCCCGAGCTGTGGTCGCCGCGAGTGGTGGGTCAGGTCAACGATCAATTTGTAAAAGTAGCGCGTGTCCAGGGCGAGTTCCCGTGGCACGCGCATGCTCGTGAAGACGAGCTTTTCCTTGTGCTGCGCGGTTGTCTGCGTATCGGACGGGGTGAGGCTGACGGCGGCGATGTCGACGTGCGCGCGGGCGAGTTCTTCGTGGTGCCGCGCGGTGTTCGCCACAACACGTCGGCTGCGGAAGAGACCTGGATCGCGCTGATCGAAACCGTTTCGACCGAGCATACCGGCGGCGAGGAAACGCCGTTCACGCGCAGCATTGCGGAGCAGCTTGGGCAAGGCTGAACCCGGATGAGCGAAGCTGAATTCAGATGAACGAAGCCACCACATACCGCCTCCGCAAGCACGCCGACTACCAGCTTGTGTACAAGCGCGGGCGCAAACAGTTTGCGAAAAATATCGCGTACTTCCATGCGGTGCGTCCGGAAGACAGGCGCAGTGACACGACAGGGGCACGCGTGGGCCTGACGGTGCCCAAGGCGCTCGGCAAAGCCGTCGATCGCAACCGCATCAAGCGCAGGCTGCGCGAGGCCGTCAGGCACAACCTGGGCCTGCTACAGGCGCCTTTAGACATAATTCTGCATCCGCGGCGAGTGGTGATGGAGATGGAGTTCTCGGCACTGGAGCGTGAAGTTGCGGTGATTTTCCGCGCGGTGCAGGCGGCCTTCGATCGAGGTGCAGGACCGAAGCAGCCGGTTGTGCGGGAACCGCAGCAGGTGAGGCCCCGACCATGAGTGTCGAGGAGAGTTTGTATCGCTTCTACAAGCGGATACTGTCGCCCGCGCTGCACAGTGCAGGCTTTACGCAGTGCCGGTATCTCCCGACCTGTAGTGAGTATGCCTACGTCGCGGTCTCTCGCTATGGCTGGATACGTGGGGGGTGGATGGCGTTGCGGAGGCTGTCGCGGTGTCATCCGTTTGTCAAAGGCGGCCTGGACCCGGTGCCATGAATCTGAAATTAACCTTTCGCAGTTATCATTGAGTGTTGAAAGTATTAGGAATGTTGAAGCATTAGGCCTAACCGTTCTAACGGGCCCGAAAGCGTAGGAATTTCTTGGCAGAGTTCAAAAACCCCAATCAAGCCGGCGGCGCAGGGACGCAGGACAACCGTTCACTGCTGGTGATGATGATCGTGCTGGTCGGCGTCACCGTCGGCATTCAGTACTACAAGTCGAAACATCCCGAAGCGACTCCTCCTCCCACGGCTCAGGTCGCCGCGCCACAGGCAGCCCCCCCGCTGGGAAGCGCCGGCGCACAGACGGCTGGAGCTGCCGCGCCCGTACAGGCGATCCAGGCCGCTGCCGAGTCGACGACAGTAGTCGAAAACGAACTGTATCGCATTACCTTTTCGAACCGTGGCGGGCAGGTGACGTCGTGGATACTGAAGAAGTATCGCGACAACGATGGCAAGCCACTGGACATGGTGCATGAAGGCGCCGCGAAACAGTTCGGCTATCCGCTGTCGCTGTATACCTACGATCCGACGTTGACGCGGAGCTTGGCGAACGCGCTGTATGTGCCCTCCGCGACGGGTGATCTCCAGGCCCCGGCGAGCCTGACCTTCAAATTTGCAGCCGGTAACATTACGGTCGAGAAGACATTTACGTTCGATGCGACGTACACGATCCACGCGGATACCCAGGTGTTGCGCGATGGCGCGCCGATACGGTCTCTGGTAGCGTGGCCGGGCGGGTTTGGCGACGAAGAGACCCTGCAGGGCTACGCCGCTGCGCAGGTCGACACATCGCAAAACGGCAAGGACGAGCATGAAGCCTTCAAGAAAGTGTCCGGTGGCAACACGCTCAATGGTCCATTCGACTGGGCGGGTGTAAGCGACCAGTATTTTGCGACGATCTTCCTGCCCGACTCTCCGAAGACGGCGACGGTCGCAACGCTGAACAACCGGTTGATGGCGGACCTGAAGAGCGAATCGAAGTCGTGCTGGTTGTTCTGTCCAGTACCTACGATTGCGCGCAACCAGACGTTTGTGCCGGAACCGGCTGACGGCGTCACCCCCAAGGGCATGACGTCTCTGCCGTTTCTGGGCGCCGCTCTGGGCGATGTTTCAGGGCATACACAGACGCGAGTCTTCGTCGGTCCCAAGGCGCTCGATGTGCTGGGCGCCATACGGTCGACGACCGGGGATACATTGAAGCCCCTGGTGGATTTCGGGTTCTTCGGCGTGATCGGCAAGCCGCTGTTCATTGTGCTGAGCTGGATACATAAAGCGATTGCCCCGGTTGGTGCGGTGGCCTTGACTCCGGGTGACCACTCGTGGGGCTGGGCGATCATTCTGCTGACCGTGATCATCAACGTGGTGCTGCTGCCGTTGCGCTACACCAGCATGAAGTCGGCGCTGAAGATGCAACGCATCCAGCCTGGGGTTGAGGCCATCAAGGCGAAGTACAAGAACCCCAAGCCGACCGACCCTAAGGCTGCGCAGATGAACGCCGAGGTGATGCAGTATCAGAAGGACCAGGGTGTCAACATGTTCGGTGGCTGCATTCCATCGCTGATCCAGTTGCCGCTGCTGTATGCGTTCTTTACGATGCTGACCCGCGTGGT
>Ga0070679_100000141_pt1 | contig 58479 bp, 58 predicted proteins | sample KBSC63BmetaG_FD_65652 | JGI IMG/M metagenome (GOLD analysis project Ga0070679, IMG submission 65652) | Corn rhizosphere microbial communities from Kellogg Biological Station, Michigan, USA - KBS C6-3B metaG | ecosystem: Host-associated > Plants > Roots > Rhizosphere | place: USA: Michigan... | reverse complement strand
CTGGTCTTATTTTCCTGGTCCACCGGCGTTTGGAAGGACCAGTAGACAAACGTCGGCCGCCCCATAATGTTTTCAAACGGCACGAACCCCCAGAAGCGCCCGTCATTGCTCTCGGTCCGGTTGTCGCCCATCGCGAACACTCCCCCTGGAGGCACAACAATCTCGCCATTTTGAACATGGTTCGGCAGATCCAGCGCCCACAAAGAAGCCCGGTTGGTCCTCGCCTCCGCGGCCGCGCCGGCAATATCTGCCGGAAAGTCATCGCGAAACGGTATGTACGCGTGCTGTGGATTGCCGTCGTCACGCGGCGGCTGCTGGTACGGCTCGTCCTGCGCGACACCGTTCAGGTAGACGATCCCGTGGACCAGGTGAATCCGGTCCCCGGGCACTCCGATCACCCGCTTCACCAGCACGAGGTCCGGCGACTCCGGGTTCGGTTTATAAAACACAATGATGTCGCCCCTCTGCACCGGCCGATGATGCACAAACGGCGCCCACTTCGTCGGCGGCGCAAACGTCGCCCGGTCCACCAGCAAATGGTCCCCGGTCAGCAGGGTCTTCTCCATCGACGGCGACGGAATCATGAAATTCTGCCCGATAAAAGCGAAGGCAAACATCGCAATCACAATGACAACCAGCAGCGAGGCCAACGCCTCCAGCGGCGTCTCCAGCGGCTCGCCTTCCTTCACCAGCCGCCCCTGAGGAGTCCGAACGAGTACAACTTCCTCCGCCGTTTCGCCCTGCTTGTCAGCATCCTTACTCAAGTCCGTACTCCGCACATGTCGCTAGCTGTGTCAGTGTATCGCTCTTGTTCTTGCCTGTTCTCCTTCGGGGGAAGTTGTGCCCGGGATAGGAGCACTTTAACGCACAGTTCGCGAAGAAATGCGCCAAGTTTCGCCACGGAACCCTTTGCGAAACTTGGCTACCTTGGCGAACTTTGCGTTAAAGCCTTTGCTTTTGCTGTTGCCTTTCTTGTTTGTCGTCCTCTCAGGGGACCCGCTTGTGTCGTTGCCCGTTCTTCTTACCGCACCAGCCTCACATTTTTAAACAACCGCGCCGCCCGCTCCCCCCAAGTCGCCTTCTCCGGCCCAGCCGCCACTGAAAAATACACCATCATCGGCTTGCCGACCATCGCCTTCTCCGGCACGAACCCCCAATACCGGCTGTCCTCGCTATTGTTTCGGTTGTCACCCATCACAAAATACTTTCCTGCTGGAATCCAAAGATCCCCATCGCGCACATCCCTCCGCATCATCATCCACCACGCCGGATCGACGTTCGAGTCCATGCTGTGCAGCGTCGGAAAATTGTCGCGAAAGCTGTCCGGAATCGACGCCCCATAAAACGCATACGGCTCGTCGACGACCTTGCCATTCACAAACAGCCGCCCATCGCGCAGATGCAAATGGTCGCCGGGAAGTCCCACGACGCGCTTTATAAAATCCACCTCGGGATGCAAGGGGTAATGGAACACCGCCACATCCCCGCGACGCACCGGGGTCTTCGGCAGCAGCACATCCAGCCCCCCGTGCGGCGCAAGCGCCTGCTTGTTCATGAGTAGAAAGTCACCCACCCGCAGCGTCGGATCCATCGATTCCGATGGAATCCGAAACGGCTGCACAATAAATGTAACGATGAACGTCGCGATCACGACCACCAGCAGGAGAGACTGTATGGCGGTCAGCACATCGTCCCTTCTCAGATCGCGCTCGCTCGGCCCGCTGCTCAATCGATGCCCTTCTGTTCCGTCTCGACGATGTCCGCCCAACGCTCCAACGCTAACTCAGCGGCCCGCTGTTGCGCTTCTTTTTTCGTCGCCCCCTCGGCTGAGGCCAGCGCACGAATGCCGTTCTGGCCCTCGCCCTCCGTTTCAAGCTGGGCTTCGACGCAAAACACCCTCTGATGCGGCGGCCCGCTCTGCCCGGCGTCGATATACCGCAACTTGCCCGCCCCGGTCGCCTGCACCCGCTCCTGCAACAGTGTCTTGTGGTCTCGCAACGCCCCGCCTGTCGACCCGGCCAGCGCTTTGCGCAACGCTTCCCGCTCAGGAGCGATCACAGCCCTCTCAATCAGGTCGGACGCCGCTTTCAATCCGCCATCAAGGTAAATGGCCGCAATCACAGCCTCCGCCGCATTGGCCAACAGCGCCGGCTTGGTGCGTCCGCCTACCTGCTCCGCACTTTTACCCAGCACCAGGAACTCACCCAGGCCCAGTTCTTTCCCCACATCCGCCATCCGCTTGCGGCTCACCAGACTGGCGCGCAGCCGCGTCAACTCACCTTCCGTACACTGCGGAAACTCGCCGTACAGCGACTCCGCCACCACCAGCCCCAGCACGGCATCGCCCAGGAACTCGATCTGCTCGTTGTCCATCCCCGGTTCAGCCACAGCGGAACGCTCATCTACGCCCCTGGACTCATACGCGAACGATCGGTGGGTCAACGCCAGGCGCAGCAAGTCGGTGTTCGCGAACCGATGGCCCAACCGCTCTTCCAACTTCGCATACTCCCCCTCGCGCGCCACCCGGCCCCGTCTGGTCGTCATTCTTATACTTTAGAGCGTTTTCCCTGTTGCCGGGGTTCCCGGAACAGATGGGCCGCGGCGTTTTCTTTGCGGAAACGCCCATGAAGATTGCGTCGTTGGAAACCCCGCAAGGAAACACTCCAGTCCATGTCGGGAAGCCGTCTCCGGTGTCATTCAAAAGCAAAAGGGCGACCGGAAACTCCCGGCCGCCCTTTGCTTTCAGTACAACTACTTTGCTGCCAACTCGTCGCGGTGACGCTTCACATAGTCGTGCGAGGTCAAAATGTGCGCCTGCTGCTCGGTCAACAACTGCCGGATGGGCAGGGGCAAGTCCTGTTCCAAAGCGTCCTTATAGGTCGCCTTAGCGGTGTCTTCGCCGGATTCCGCCGACACCAGCAGCGCGTGATCGCCGCCGCCAAGCTTGGCCTTCAGGTCGCCCCATGCCCGGTGCAGCGCTCCGCTTACAGAGCCGGAATCCTTCACATCATGCATGCCGGCGCGATGCAGCTCGGCTTCCAGATCAGCGCGAAAGCTCGCGCGCTTCAGGCTCTCGGCCAGGAAGTAGCGCTTCAGGGTGTCGTCCTTGAGGTGCTCGCCAATGTCGGCAAACCCCTTCTGCCCGTCCTGCAACGTGGTGATTACTTCCAGCAGGACGCGTTCCATTTCCTTGTTTTTATCAGATCCATTTTCTGTCATGTCGTTCCCTAATTCCTCTCAAGATCGCTCAGTACGCCTAAAATCTGTTACGGGATCGCAGGGTCCGCCGGTTGCAGCGATTCTCCTTCACCGGCAGCAAGCGGGAGAAATCGCGAAAATCCCACGCCCCTGCGCACCGCATCCCCAAGCCCACGCGCGCTCAGGACGCGCGTAAACTCGTTCCCTTCTGTAGATGCACAAAAATGACCGAATGGTTACTCACTTTGTCAGAGAGCTTATTTTTGTCCCCGGACGTACGACTGAATACATAGCCATCCAGTTCGCCGAGGAGCGGCCGGTCAACGCTTCCACCTGGGTCAGGGGCGCTTCAAACCGGGGATCCATCAGGGCAGCCAAAGCGAGTGTATTGACGCCTGCCGCAGGGGCCCATTCTCCCGAATAGCCCTTTTCGCCCGCCTTGTCGCGTTGTTCATCGAACTTCACCGTGGAATGCACGAACTCCATGTGCTTCTTCTGTCCCGTCGCAAACGGCAGCAGCCAATCCACGCCGTGAGCCAGCGTCTTGCCCTTCTCGCCTGCGTCGAACCAATGCTCGCCATGCGCCTGCGCCGCCAGGGCCGCAGTCTCCAGCGGCTCCAGGTCGTAGACGACATAATGCAGCGCATCGCGCTTGTAGAAGTCCTCGACCGATCCATCTTTGTGCATGTTCTTTGCCACATGGTCGCGAAACACCTTTGCAGATCGCGCTTCGAGCTTGGGATCGCCCAGCTCGTAGGCCGCCAGAACGGCCAGCTTGACGCGATGGCTCGACCAGTTGGCGATGTCCTTATCGCCGCGCTGCTCCATCCACACCGTGTACCCCTCCGCAGTATCGTGCAGCCACGCCAGAGTCGCGGCCTCGGTCGCAGGCTTCAGAGCGCCGCGAGTCAGGTCGAAGGTGAACATCACCTTGTCGAGGTTCGTCTCATCGATGGGATTGAAGCTGGCATGGTAAACGCTCATCCAGGCCCCGAGGAAACGGTCGGCTGCGGCCAGGTAGCGCGTTTCCCCGGTCAATCGATAGGCCATCGCAAAGTTGAGCATTTTGTCCCAATCGCGCTCGGCAGCCTGGCTCTCGTCGCGGATACCGCGATGCGCCAGCGTCCCCTCGGTATGCACACGCCCCATCGGATGGGGATCGTCCTTCAGTGTGCCGTTTGCGTCACGCACGAACTTCAGCCCCACGGCTGATTCCTTCTGCGCCGCGATCTGTTTCACTTCGGCCGGCGAGAACACCGCAAACGCCTGCCCGAATGCGCTGCCCGCACTCGCAATCATCACACCCAGTACCACTAAACCCGGAAGCCGCATATGGTCCCTCGAACTTAGGCTAACGCCTCTGGACCCTGAACCCTCGCCCCTGACCCCTCGCCTCCCCTGTTCACCACTAAGGTTCCCCCTCACGCACCGCACAGCCTTGCCTGAAACAATGGAGATGCTCTGGAGGTTCCGGCCCGCTCTCGTCCCGCATAGATAGTCGCGAGCGAGAGCGTCCGCGGCCGCCACCAAGACATGAAGCCACAGCGACTCGTCTACCGTCCCACGCGCAGCCCTCGACTCAACGAGATGCTGGGCCTCGTCGTGCTCGCATCCGCAGGCGTCCTTCTCCTCGCGCTCATCACGTACACGCCATCCGACCCGTCCTTCAACACCGTAGGAGGCACAGCACTCACACGACCGGCGCACAACGCGATCGGCCTCTTCGGCGCCTACCTTTCCGACGCTCTGCTGCAGGTCTTCGGTGCGTGCATACTCTTCGTCCCGCTGGTGATTCTGCGCATCGGCATCTCGTGGATGCGCTCTCGCGCCGTGGGCTCGGCCATGGCGAAGTCGATTGGCCTGGCGCTCTGGCTGGTATTCGCTCCACCGGTGATCGGGCTCCTTCCGGGACACGTCATGTGGCGCCACACAATCCCCGTCGAAGGCGTCGAAGGCCGTTTGCTCGCCGACAGTCTTGTGAGTGTCCTCAACTATCCCGGTGCTTCCGTTCTCTGCACACTGATGGTGCTGATCTCGCTGTACCTCGCAACCACCTTTACCCTAAGTTCGGCGCGCGAGTGGTTTACGTCGCACTTCGCCTTTGCGCGCAAAATCCGCGACCGCTATAACGCTCGCCAGCAGCGCAAGCGCGATGAAGAAGCCGACAAGCTGATCGGCGCCTACGAATCCAAGCGCGAGCGCGCCATCGAGAAGGCCCGCCTTCGCGCAGCCAAAGCCGAACCGAAAACTGCGGCGACAACCGACGCGACCGGCTCCGAACCCGAGAACACCAGCCTGTTGGGCAGCTTCTTCGGCTGGTTCTCGCGGCGCAAGCAGAACGAAGACCTCTCGCCCGCACCCCGGCAGAAGTGGGCCAGCGGCGACGAACCCAAGTCTGTCTGGCAAACCCTGCCGCGCACCATGGTCGATGCGCCCGCACCCACGGCAATCGCTACGGCTACCGCAGCGGCGGCGCCGTTCGCCGAAGCTCTCGCCACCGCAGCGCAGCCGGTTGGGTTCCCCCAGTCCAACGAACTCCACCTATTCGAAGAGCCCAAACCTCACAACGCGGACGACGACTGGCTCGACTCCCCGGAACGCACCGTTCTTCCTGCAGCACCAGCAGCAGTGCCCGAACCACCGCCGGCAAAGGCGCCGACACCGATCCGCGCGGTCGCAACGCCGCCGATGCCCTCGCCAATGCAGCCTATCGCCGACCAGAACATCGCTTTCGGCAAACGCGCCGACGCCGACATCAAAGCAGTCGCGATGGCGGCCAAGTCCATCCGCGGCTACAAGCTTCCGCCGTCGTCGCTGCTCTACCGCAGCGAAGAGCACGTCCAGGCGCGCGAGGAGCAATTGCTCGAAGAGGCCAAGGTGCTGGTCGAGAAGTGCGGCGAGTTCGGCGTCGACGGCAACGTCACGCAGATCAATCCCGGCCCGGTCGTCACCACCTTCGAGTTCAAGCCCGACTCGGGCGTGAAATACTCGCGCGTCACCGGCCTCGCCGACGATCTGTGCCTCGCCATGGCCGCCGAATCCATCCTCATCGAGCGCATGGCCGGCAAATCCACGGTCGGTATCCAGGTCCCGAACCACGAGCGCGAGACCATCTGGCTGCGCGACGTCGTCGAGTGCGAATCGTTCGCGCAAAGCAAGAGCAAGCTGGCGATCGCGCTGGGCAAAGACATCAATGGCCGCATCGTTACGGCCGACCTCGCCGCCATGCCGCACGTGCTCATCGCCGGCTCGACAGGCTCAGGAAAATCCGTCGCGATCAACGCGATGATCATGTCCGTGCTCTTCAAGTCCACGCCAGAGCAGGTGCGCATGATCCTCGTCGATCCCAAGCGCGTCGAGCTTGGCATGTACGAAGGCATTCCACATCTCTTCACGCCGATCATCACCGAAGCCAAGCTAGCAGCCAATGCACTGCGCAACGCGGTGCGCGAAATGGAGCGCCGTCTCAAGTTGCTGGCAGCCAATCATGTCCGCAACATCGACCAGTTCAACAAACTCTTCGAGCATGGCAGCGACTATCTCTTTGAGGACGTGAACCAGGAACCGCTGCCGTACATCATGATCATCATTGACGAGCTAGCCGACCTGATGATGCTCGATCGCGCCAACGTTGAAGAGGCCATCACCCGCCTCGCCCAGATGGCTCGCGCTGTGGGCATCCATCTCGTACTCGCGACGCAACGGCCTTCGGTCGACGTCATCACCGGCCTTATCAAGGCCAACGTTCCGACCCGCATGAGCTTCCGTCTCGCGACCAAAGTCGACTCGCGCACCATCATCGACAGCAACGGTGCAGAGAGCCTGCTGGGACGTGGCGACATGCTCTTTCTCCCTCCCGGGACCTCGCGTTTGCAGCGTATCCACGCGCCTTTCGTTACAGAGAAAGAAATTTCAGCTGTGACGGAATTCTGGCGCAAGCAGGGCGAGGCGGAGTACGCCGAAGGCTTCCTCGAAGCGCCGAAAGAAGACAAGGGCAGCGAAGGCGGCAGCGCCAACGACGGCGAAGAGAACGACGCGCTTTTCGACGACGCTGTCCGGCTGGTTTTCGAGTTCGGCAAGGCGTCGACTTCGCTGCTGCAACGGCGCCTGCGCATCGGGTACGGCCGCGCTGCTCACCTTATCGACATGATGGAGCGCGACGGTCTGGTTGGGCCCGCGGATGGATCGAAGCCGCGCGAAATCCTGAAAGCTCCGAGCTACTACGCGGAAGTTGACGCCGCATTGCGCTAAGGCTGGCCGTGCTGATCGAACCAGTCGAGCACACGCCTCTCGAACTCCGCATGGGCCACAGTCGACGCGCCACCGTGGTCCGCTTCCGGCACAATCCACAGCGTGCAGTGCGCGGGACATGCTGCTTCCAGTTCCTGCGTGTGATGCATCGGAATATTTTCGTCAATGGTTCCAGCAATCAACAGCGCAGACACACGCGACTTTTCTACTGCCGCTTTGGGATCGGCGTCCGGCAGATAGACACCGTGGCGAACGCGGGTATATGCAATTGCCACTTCGAGAATCGGTCGTCCGATTGTCCGCCAGAAGATCGGGCCCAAATGCGTTGGCCGGCCGAGGCGCTCGTAACTGATCTTGCGAAATGTCGCTACCGCACAGACGCAGATTCCCTTCGGGAATGACAACAAGACGAAAAGCCCTGCAGTAGCGCCCATAGGATTACATCAACGACACCGCTCTATCGAACTCGCAGCCACTTCAAAAAATCCGCACGGACTTTTTCATACTTCGGCTCCACGGCATACTTCGTAATCGTGCCGTGAGACTTACCGTTGTACCAATCCAGCGCGAAGCCGTGAGAATCGGCGCCCTGCGACGGAACCCCGACGACCACGTTGCCGCCGATCGTCTGGTTGTGAAAAGCGTCCGCAGACTCCAGCGAAACATACGCCAGCACACGGCCGTCAACGGAGAACCGCTCGAAGTTGTAACGCGAGCGCGACCGGCCCATCGGCTCGAAGTAGTCGCGGACGATCCAGCGTTGTCCGGCCACAGTGATGACGTCGATGACGTCGCTTTCGTGCGCGCTGATGCCCGCCGCGCTGCGCTCACGCGCTGCACGAAGCACGGTGCGTTCGCCGTCGAAGTCTTCCCAGCGCCCGAGCGCGGCTTCGACGATGACCAGGTTCTTGTGCGCGGCCCAGAGCAGCGGCTGGGCGGCCACAATCTGCCGGTAGCTGCCCTCTGCCGCCTCATATTCATGCAAACCGAGTTCAGCGTCGGCGAGCCCGAGTTTGCCCTGGATATCGTCAGGATGCTTGCGCACGTACTCCGTGAAGATGGCCTTGGCACGCGCAAACTGCTTCGTCGATAACGCGCGCTTGCCCTCCACAAGCGGCGTCGGCGCAGGTGGTGGAGGCGCCACACTCTGAGCGCCGGCACTCAACATCACACATGCCACACTCATCCAAATCCACCGCATTAAAACCTCCGCTTATGAAGACTGACACGAAGACCCGCGGTGAGCCAAATTTCGCTACTTCGTTCGGCTGACGCGCCTCGCGTTGTGCAGCGCGATTGTTCCGAGCACCGCGATGACCAGAAGCAATGCTACCCACAAGAACTCGGGGTGGCGGTCGTTGTAGGCTTGTTTGGGAGTTTCCCTGCGGAAGTCCGGGTTCTGCATCTCCGCCGCCATGGTTACCGGGGCTGCGGTGGCACTGGCCTGGAAGAGACGAGCGTAGTCGTACACTGGTGCGCGCACCGATGCTGTATCGCCATAGCGCAGGACGTACGCGACGCCAGGTTCCGCGTCGAAGCAGATTTTGCGCTGCCTCATCTGCAGAAGCACGGTGCGCAACGGAAGCGGCGCATCGTCTCCATTTTCGATGGCTACATCGATGACGGCGTCGCTGCGGAGGTTTGCGGCGAGCAGCGCTTCCATGCTGAGCTGTTCGCTGTCTACGGCGCGGCCGAAGGCGTCGACGGGTAGACGCACACGCTGAATTTCGCCAGGAATTGTTTCTGCCGCGGCACTATCTTCGGTAGTCGAGGAGTGCGCTGTCACGCGGACCTCGCGACTGAAGTTCTTGGCGAACTCCGGCTGCAGGGCGAAGCTCACCCGCTCCACGGGAACGTGCGCCGGGACGTTGAGGGAGGCAAGCGATTCGCGGCCTTTTGTTGTGAACGTGCCCGTCGACGCAACTGTCGTATAGAGCGTTTGCGCCTCGCGGCTGGGAGGAACGGACGCACCGTGCACAATCTCCGGCCCCAGCAATTTTGCGTCGCCGCCGGGCGCGGGTGTCACCGTCAACTCCACGTGGAGCAGAGGAAAGCTCGACTCCTGCAGCGGCAGCGTCGTCGAACGCGAAAGCCCTTGTGACCGCAGGTCGAACAGTGCGGCCTGGCCGAGATCGGTCTTCGCACCGCCGGTCGCCGGCATACCCGAAACTTTCGCGGTGGCGTAAAAGTCTCTGCCATCGAGGTCAAGCACAACCTCCGTATAGGCGCGCTGCGGCATCGCGAGATCGAACACGATGGCCTTCCCTTGCCTGCCGAGATTCATTACGCGCGCCGGCTCTTCCTGCTGCCCCAGCTCGCCGCTGGTGGTCTGTGCGAATGGCACTTCGTGGCCTGCGGAATACACCCGCAGATCGTTCAAGCGACCGGCAGAATGGGCGAACACGGCAGCATCGAGCACTGCGCATGCCTGCCCCCGTGCTCCGGCGGACGGTTCGAGCGAGCGCTGAAACTGGAAGCGTTCGGGCGCAGCATCGACTTCGTTGACGCGGTCGTAACTGCCTTGCAACAGGAACAGCGCGACCGCAACCGCGGCAAGCTTCATGGTGCGACCTCGTCTGTCTCAATAGGATCTTCACGCAACTGTAGCCAGTCCTTCTGGTAGGCAAAACCGACAGTCATCAGCAACGCGCCCAGCCCGAAGGCGCTCAGGATGCGATAGCCGGAACTGAGTGTGTGCATGTCGTACAAAAGTACTTTGCCGATCGTAAATACCAGCAGCGCCAGTCCCTGCCACCGGACAAACGACATCCGCCGCCAGAACCCCGCCGCCAGCAGCGCCGCCGCATAGACCATCAGCCATGCGGAGATGGAAAAGGCCTCCACGAGGCTTGCGTCCCCGGAGGCACGCACACCAAAGTAGGTGAAGATTTCGTGGACACCGGCGAGCACCGTCAGCAGGTTGAAGGTCACCAGGCAGACCGCCGCGATCTGGGGCCACCCTTCATCAGCGATTTTGCGGACACGCCATGCGCGCCAGGCCAGCCAGGCCGCTGCAGCGAGCATCACTGCCCCCACCATCTCCAGCAGCAGGCGCGCGTTCCAGAACACATTCAGCGGACCGCCGTCACTTGCGATGGGCGTCACGATCATCACCAACGAGCCCATGGCAAGATACAGGCCGCCAAGCACGCGGAGCGTGGTGCGCTGCAACCGCGCGAAGTCGGTCTTCTCGCGCACCGCGACCCAGCCGATCAGGCAGGCTCCATAGACCATGAGAAAAGCGGCCACCGAAATGAAATGCAACTGGTCGCGATAAGCCGAGCTTTGGACTCCCCCGACACTCCAATAGGCGGAAATCTCGCGCGCGCCTGCGAGCGCTGCCGCAAGGTGCGCAGCCAAAGTGCATTGCACGTTGATCGACGGCCAGTAAAGACCTTCACCCGGTTCTGGCTTGCGGCTGCGTACCACCAGGCGCGCGAACCACGCTACCAGCGCGAGCGCCGCGACGCCGCACATCTGGAAGATCACGCGCTCATTGAAGAAGGCACGCACGGGGTTGCCATCGCCAATGGTCGGCGTGGCGAGCATCGTGAGGAACCCGAGTGCGAGATAGATTCTGGCGATCCATCCGAGCATCGTCGCGCGTGCGTCTGCCGAACGTGCATTTGTCGAACGTCCTGGGCGCCCGAATGCCAGCCATGCGATCAGGCACGCCGCATACACCATCAGGAACGAGGCGATGGAGAATGCATTCAGCTGTTGACGATAGGCGTAGTCCGCTGATGGGCCGACGGACCAGAATGCGGTGAGTTCGCGTGCCACGGCGAGCGGAGCGAGCAGATGCGAGACCAGCGTACACATCAGATCGATCAACGGCCAGCCTTGGGCCTGCAACGCAGCTTCGACTTCTGCTTCGTTCTTAGGATGACGCGCGAGCCACGCAGCCAGCACCAGTGCCGCAACTGCCGACATCTCTGTGGCGAAGCGTGCGTTCCAGAACGAATGCTGCGCGTCCTGCTGCGCCCAGAACACCAGCGACTCGCAGACGCCGAGCGCCAGAGCACCGCAGCCGAGCCAGCGCATCAAGGCGCGCACCCTCGACTGCACATCGGGCCCGAGGAGCTTCGCAGCGACCCACAGCAGAACCACACCCTCGGCGAGCCAGCCGATGGTGATCCAGCGGCCCTCGGCCTTGAGTGGAATCGCAATGGTCAGAAAAACGATGGCGAGCGCGAGGTGCACTGCCTCGGCCACGCCATCGCGGCGTACACGCATCAGCAGCAGATACACCGCAGCCAATGCAACAGCGAACCACGGCAGCCAGGCATGATGGTGGCTGTCTTCGAGCACGGAGTACAGGCCCCAGGCCAGGAACGACGCGGCTGCAAACGGCGCGAGAACGCCCTCGGCTGCATCGTCGCGCTGTTTGCCGGTTAACGCAATCGCGGCAAATGGGACCGCCAGCAGGACAGCGAACAGACCGGTTATGCCCGCCTGGTCCGGAGTGAAGAATTTGGTATACCAGCCGGCGAAGTAGATCACAGTACCCGGGAATGAACCGAGCAGCAGGCGTTGCCATGGCTTCTTCGAGACCAGGAACAGCACGGCGACATCCATCGCCAGCACATAGGAAAACAGAAAGACTTCGTGATTGCCGCCGGAGCCCAGCAGAGCGGGTGTCGCGAATCCGCCGACCAGCGCGTAGACCGCCAGCAACTCGGAGTCCTGCGCCCAGGCCATGATGGCATTCCAAGCGGTTACGGCGATCATCATGACCAATGCCACGCTGGCGGGCAGCAGGTGGTAGATGTGGAACGACGCCCATAGAGTCAGATACAACGTTCCCGTGCCGATGGCCTTGAGCGAGAACGAAAAAGCGTCGTAGCCTTTGCGCCGGATCCACTCCGACCCGAGGACGACAAGCACTCCCACCACCAAGCCAGTGATGATCTTGCCTGTCGGGGTGGGGTGGATCCAGTGGTTGTCATAGACGTACTTCAGAGCCAAAGCCACAGCCACCAGAATCGCCATGACACCGATCCGGGGAAACCACACGGAGCCGATGCGGTTCTCCACCGAGCGGCGGACTTCGGGCGTGGCGTTGGGCTGGGCTGGCTCCGAAAACAGATTTTGAACGACCGGCGGAGCCTGTTCCGGTGGAGCTTCTGCAACAAATGTCGGCGCAAGCGGGGGCGACACGGGGGCGACGACTGGCGGCGCGGGAATCGGCGGTTGAACGAATGCGGGAGCGGAAGCCTCTACCGCGGGTGCAGGCGGAGGGACGTGCGTTACGGTCAGCGGAGGCACAAACAGCGGAGGCTCTGCCGAGACAGTTTCCGGGAAGATTGCCAGGTTCTTCAGCGACAGAATCTCGGCGCGCAGGGCGGCCATTTCGGTCCGTTGCGCTCGCAACTCCTGTTCCATTCGCGACAGGCGCTCCGTCAGCCCCGGTTCGTGTCCTTCTTCACCCGTCTCCTGCATGGCACCTACTTTATCGCGTCCGGGTCGACGTCGTACGAAAAACAGGCTCTTCCCGTCTGCCGCGCATCCTATTACTCTGGTAAACGCGCGCTGTGGATACGACTGTAAAATCGGCCTATCGGCTCCTGGTCATCGACGACGACGCGCTTATGCGCGAGTTGCTCCTGTTACTGCTGGGGGCCGAGGGCCACACCGTCCTCACAGCCCACTCTGGAGACGACGCGTTGTCCTTGCTGGCGAGCCTCGAGCCTGCACAGTTGCCGTCCGTTGTGCTCGCCGACCTCAAAATGCCAGGCTTGTCTCACTCCGAGCTTGGCACTCGGCTCCGTTCTGCCTGTCCGTCAACCAGTATTTTGCTGGCAATGAGCGCCAGTGAGCCGCTTGCCGGAGAAACGGACGGTTTCGACGCTTTCCTGCGCAAACCCTTCAGCATTGCCGATTATGACGCGGCTGTGGAACGGTCGCGCAGCCAAAGCCAGGCTATTCCCGCGCCGCCGGCAGAGGATGAGTTGGCCGGGGAAGGAGTTCCGGCGTTGGACGAGGCCATCTTCAGCAAGCTTCGCTCGACCTTGAGCGGGGCGCAGGTTTTGGAAATCTATGCGATGTGCCTGAACGATGCGGCCACTCGCGCCGAGCGCATGTCCTCGGCTTCCGAGGTTGGCGACGCGATGACATTTGTCCGTGAGGCACATGCTGTCAAGGGCGGTTGCGGTATGCTTGGCGCAACAGAACTGTACACATTTGCCGGCCGTATGGAGACAGGTGGCTTGAGTTGTTCCCCCCTGCTCCATGATTTCCGGCCTGCAATCGAACGCCTTCGGCGTATTCTTAGGGAGCGGATAGATCGAGATGTCGACGAACGCACCGGGTCGCAAACCTAAATATTTCAAGCCAAGTCGATAGAAAGGGCCAACCTATGGCAGTAGTAACGCAAAAAGACGCCTCTCCGGCCAAGCCGAACCCTCGCACCGCCTCGGGCAACATTCGCATCGTTGTCGCCGACGACCATCCCGTTGTGCGCTTCGGCGTGAAGAACATGCTGCAGGCAGAAGAGGGCTTCGAAGTCGTTGGGGAAGCCGAAGACGGCGATACCGCTATCACCCAGACCATCGAGCTTGAGCCGGACATCCTGCTGCTCGACCTCTACATGCCGCGCCTGCCGGGCCTTGAAGCCATGCGCGCGATCATGACCAAGTCGCCACGGGTAAAGATCATCCTGCTGACCAGCACCATCTCCACGCAGCAGGTAATCGAGGCGCTGCAGATCGGCGCGCGCGGCATCGTGCTCAAGGATTCGGTTGCTGCCGACCTGGGTGAGTCGCTGCGGGCTGTGCTTTCCGGCGACTACTGGATCGGTGGACAGCGCGTCGCCAACCTGCTGACCGCATTGCATGGCTTGATGGCGAAAGCTGCCGCCGTACCCGAGAAGAAGACGTTTGGACTTACGCCGCGCGAGCTGGAAGTCGTCACGTGCATCGTTGAGGGCTGCTCGAATAAGGATGTGGCGAAGCAGTTCACCATCTCCGAGGAGACCGTAAAGCGGCACCTTTCGAACATCTTCGACAAGACCGGCGTCAGTACGCGGCTGGAGCTTGCGTTGTTTGCGATCAGCCATAAGCTGGTGGCGATCGAGGTTTAGTGGATGGACGAATTGCAACGCGCGGTTTGTCAGCAATACTCCGCGCCCTTCTCGAACGCCGCGGATGATTCTATCTGCGGCGTTGCTATTTCCACGCTCTCCCTTCGTCCTCTCAACGGATTGAGACATCCTCTTTCCGCTGACACGAGTGGCTGGTATGTGTGGGGCGGCGAGTTTTCCGATAGAGTCGACTTCTTTCAGCCCATGCACACGAAACACTTTCGCGAGTCCTGCCCACAGATCGTCAAATTCCTTGGATTGCCTCCTGGTTATCGTTTTCTGACTCATGATGGGCAAGAGGATGTGTGGTTTGACGAGACCCTTCTGAAGATCGACTAGCCTTGACTGCGGTATTTCGATTTCTCGCAAATCCATACAATGAAGTTATGAGCGAGCAGTCTTCTTCCGAATGCATCACAGACGTCCTAGTCATCGGCGCCGGCCCGACCGGTCTTGCGTGCGCCATCGCCGCGCAGAATGTTGGGCTCCGCGTTGTGCTGGTCGACAAGGGCTGCCTGACCAACTCGCTCTTCCACTATCCGGCGCACATGACCTTCTTCACGACGCCGGAACTGCTGGAGATCGGCAACATGCCGTTCTCGTCGCCGAACCAGAAACCCACGCGCTCCGAGGCGCTGGAGTACTACCGCAAGGTTGCGGAACACTACAAGCTGGACATTCGGCAGTACCAGAATGTGGACTCTGTCTCGGGCTCGGACGGGGCGTTCGAAGTGCACACGACGGACCGCTTCGGCCGCAGGCTGACACACCACACCCGCAAGCTGGTGGTTTCGACCGGCTACTATGATCTGCCCAACTATCTCAACATTCCGGGCGAAGACCTGCCCAAGGTCAAGCACTATTATCACGAACCGCATCCTTACTTTGCGCAGGATGTGCTGGTGATCGGCGGCAAGAATTCGGCGGCGATTGCGGCGCTTGACCTCTGGCGCCACGGAGCCCGTGTGACGCTGGTGCATCGCGGCGCGGAGCTGCATCGGCACATCAAGTACTGGATCAAGCCCGACATCGAAAACCGCATCAAGAACGGCGAAGTTACCGCGCATTTTTCGACAACAGTCACGAGCATTGACCGCGATACGGTCACACTGGCTACGCCGGATGGGCCGATGACTCTGCCGAACCAGTTCGTCTTCGCGCTGACGGGATATCATCCCGACTTCCGGTTTATCGAGTCGCTGGGTGTGCATCTGGACCCCGCCAATGCTCGCTGCCCGGTGTGTAATCGCAAGACGCTGGAGTCGAATGTGCCGGGGATTTATCTGGCGGGTGTGATTGTGGCGGGTGAGCGGACGAATGAGATTTTTATTGAGAATGGGCGGTTTCACGGGGATTTGATCGCGAAAGATTTAGCGGCGAAAGCGGTGTGATTTCCAGTTCTGGCGTCACCTCAACTGTGTCATCTCGACCGGAGCGCAGCGCAGTGGAGAGATCCCTGCTTCTGGGCAGCGGCTTAACTGCCCGGTTCAACCATGGATCGGTGGGCTTTCCCTATTCCTCGTTCAAATCCTTCGAGCGTGCCGTTCTTATGCTGCGAGATATCCAGCATCGATGTGAACCGGTATAGAGATTCGACCTTGCTTTGCATGATGGGGACGCAGAAGTTGTAGTCGCGCATTTGTGCCTCCACCGGCAAACAGCAGGTCTCCGCTACGCATCGCAAAAAACCGCGATGTGCAGTGGAGAGACCTGCTCCTTGAAGGCGGCTTAACTGCCCGGTTCAACAAATGGATCGATCGGCTTTCCCCATTCCTCACTCAAATCTTCCCAGGTTGGGTTGTCCTTCTCGATCAGAAATACTTTCTTCGCTCTGGACCACCGCTTCAATTGTTTCTCGCGCGCTATCGCTGATTCAGCCCATTGGAAACGTTCGTAATAGACAAGCCTATGGCACTGATAATCATTCGAGAAGCCCTCGAAAGTGCCGTTCTTATGCTGCGAAACACGAACATCCAGGTTGGATGTGAAACCGATGTAGAGCGTTCGGCTTTTGCTTGCCATGATGTAGACGTAGAAGCTGTAGTCGCGCATTTGTGCCTCCAGGGGCAAACAGCAGGTCTCTCCACTGCGCTACGCTCCGGTCGAGATGACACAGTTGGGGTTGACCACTGGAGAGAACAACAGCTTAGCTTACGACGCGACAGCGGAGTCGATTTGATCGCGAAAAAGTTGGCCTCGAAAGCTCCGTCGAGTGATTCTGATCAAACCTCAACTGTGTCATCTCGACCGGAGCATCGCGCTTTTGCGATGCGCAGTGGAGAGACCTGCTTCTTGGCAGCCGCTCAGCTACTAGGCTCAACAAACGGAGCATCGTCTTCCCCACAGCACGCTCAAATCCTTCGAGCGTGCTGTTCTTATGCTACGAAACAAGAAGACTCGGCTTGGATGTGAAACCGATAGGGTGTGCGGCTTCTGCTTGCCATGATGTAGACGTAGAAGCTGTAGTCGCGCATTTGTACCTCCACGGGCAAGAAGCAGGTCTCTCCACTGCGGCCGCAAAAAGCGCGGCCTCCGGTCGAGATGACACAGTAAGGGTAACGACTGGAGGGAACACAGTCTAACTGACCACGCGACGACGAAAACCTTTCAGCCCCAGCCAGGTCAGTAGCGTCAGAAAAAAGCACAGCATCGCCAGCACGACAGCCTCGTTCATGTGCCCCAGAGATGGGGTCAGCGCGGCGCGCAGGCCCTCGCTCATGTAAACGATGGGGTTGAGCAGCACTGCCCTCTGCAACCAGGGGATTTTATCGAGCGCGGCCCATGGGTAATACACGCAGCCGAGGAAGGTGATCGGCATCACGACCACGCCGAAGATGAGGCCGATCTGTTTGGGGTTGACGGCCGTGCCGATGGCGAGACCTAGAGCGCCTGACAGCAGGCTTGCAAGGACGACAACCATCGCCAGGAACCACCAGTTCGATACGTGCGCATATACGGGAGTGCTGGGGACGTAGTACGCCAGCGGAAAGACGATCGCGGCGGCGACCATGCTCTGCAAGGCGCTGAAGACGATTTTCTCGATGGCAACTGCCTCGATGGGCAGCGGGCACATGACGCGATCATCAATTTCGCGGGTGACGCCGAACTCCTGTGAGAGTGGAAGGGCTACAGCCGCTATGCCGGAAAACATGATCGCTACCGCCATGAGACCGGGAAGCAGTACGGTAGAAAAATTTGTTCCAGCGTGGCCGGCCATCTGGGCCGTGGGGTTCAGCGCAGCACCGCCGGACATGTGCGGCATGATGTAGGTGAACACGAACAGGAACAGCAGCGGATTCATGCAGACACGTATGATGAAGGGCCAGATCTCGCGGCGCAGGACGTACAGGTCGCGTACCATCAAGCCGATGAAGGCGCGCATATAACTCACCCGGCGGCCGATTCGGGGCAACTCAGTCGACAATGCGTTTACAGCTATATCTGCCAAGGTGTCCTCGATTTATTCACGCAGGTCTCTGCCTGTCATTTTGATGAAGACCGTTTCCAATGTGGGCTCGGTGGTCGCGAGGTCGCGAACGCCGAAGCCTGCGGAGGCATTGACGATGCGCTCGATAATGCCATCCTCGGAGCGGGCGAGGACACGAACGCCGTCGGCCGTGGATTCGACACCGGTGACGCCAACGATCGCGTTCAGACGACCGGCCAGTTGGCCCGCGGTGTCTGGCGTGGTTAGTTTGAGATCGACTATTTTCTCGCCGCCGATGCTGGCCTTGAGCGCCGCCGGCGTATCTTCGACCAGAATTTTTCCATGATCGATGATCGCGAGACGGTCGCATAGCTCGTCGGCCTCCTCCATGTAATGGGTCGTGAGCATCACCGTGATCCCTTCATCCCTTAGGCTGCGGACACCGTCCCACATGGCAATGCGGCTCTGGGGATCGAGGCCTGCGCTGGGCTCGTCGAGGAACAGCACGCGGGGGCGATGGGCGATGGCCCTGGCAATTTGCAGGCGCTGGGCGAGGCCACCGCTGAGCGATGCGGGATACGACTTAGCTTTGTCGGTAAGGCGAAACTGGTCGAGCAATTGAATAGTGCGGGTGCGGGCATCGACGCGGGACATCCCGAAAAACAGGCAGTGGAACTGTATGTTTTCTTCGGCCGTGCAGGCACGGTCGAGGGTGTTGTACTGCGGTACGACGCCGATCGAGCGACGGGCCAGCGCCGGGCTGTGGGCGACATCTACTCCCGCGATTATTACGGTACCCGCAGTGGGCACGGCGCGGGTGGTGGCGATGGAAATCGTCGTTGTCTTGCCTGCGCCGTTGGGGCCGAGAAGGCCGTAAATTTCGCCGCCGCGGACAGTGAGGTCTATGCCGTCCACAGCCACGACCGGGGGCTTGCCAGCGTACACTTTGCGCAGACCGCGCACCTCGACAATCGGTGTTTCACTGCTCACAAATGCCCACCCTTCGTCTCAGTTCATTATAGAAGCGTGGCCGGAACAAGGACGCTGCCCTGTTCCGCGGACGCTGAACATCGTAAGATGGTTATATGTCTAAAGGCTGGGAGTCGAAGAGCGTCGAAGAACAGCAGGCGGAAGCAAGCTCCGCCAAACCCGGGAAGCAGGAGATCGACCACGCAACAGCACGAGCGGAGGCCGATCGCAAACGCCGCATCCAGACCCTCGAAATGCAGCGCGAGCATGTCCTCTCGCAGCGTACCTCGAGCCCGCATCGCCGCACCGCACTGGAACTCGCACTCGCGCAGATCGAGTATGAGCTACAGCAGCTCGGCATGGGACTGAAGCTGTAGGACCTGGCGCGACGAGTGGAAACGGGACGGCGTGGCCGTCCTTTGCCTAAGCTCGACGGTGGAAGGTGACCGAGTTTCCCTGGTCGATGGTGGTCATAAGAACATTGTGCACGTTGACGTGCGCGGGGCGAGTTGCCGCCCAGACGATAGCATCGGCGACGTCTTCCGGTTGCAGCGGTGTGATGTTCTGGTAGACCTTTTCGGCGCGCTGTTCGTCGCCCCGAAAACGAACTACGCTGAACTCGGTTTCAACCATTCCGGCATCCACGCTGGTGACGCGGATGGGTGTGCCCATCAGGTCGAGCTTGAGACCTTCGGATATAGACTTTTCGGCAGCCTTGGTGGCGCAGTAGACGGCTCCGTTAGCATAGGTCATGTGGCCGGCGACTGAGCCGAGGCTGATGACGTGGCCAATGCCGCGCTTCACCATGTTTGGAACAACGACGCGGGTGACGTAAAGCAGGCCCTTGACGTTCGTGTCGATCATCTCTTCCCAGTTCTCAACGTCGTCTTCATAAAGTTTGTTGAGGCCGCGGCTAAGGCCGGCGTTGTTGACCAGAACGTCGATTTCGCACCACGCATTCGGAAGGGTATTCAGCGTGCCTTCCACTTCGTCCCGATCGCGGACGTCGAGCTGGAAACTGAACACCTCGGCAGCGCCCGCTTCGACCAGCGCCGGCTCCATTTCCCGCAGCCGTTCGACACGGCGCGCGCATAGCAGAAGGCGCGCTCCGGTGCGAGCAAACTCCAGCGCTGTTGCCGCTCCAATACCCGAGCTTGCGCCCGTCACCATTACCGTTTTGCCTTTTAACGAAATACCCACTGTTCCCTCCGCGCTTCTAGGGTGTCACAAAGGCGTGGATGTGCAAAACAAAAAGGGCCACGATTGCTCGCGGCCCCTTCGCTCCAGGTTGATATTGCTTACTGCGGTTGACTCGTCTGCACACCGATCGCGTCGCCCGATACGACCATGTTGACGCGGCGGTTCTGCTGACGACCAGCGGCGGTCCCATTGTCGGCGACCGGGTTGGCTTTGCCGTATCCGGCAGCCGTTACATTGGCTGCGGGTACACCATTGGACACGAGGAAGTCATGAACGGCGTTGGCGCGGTTTTCGCTGAGCTTCTGGTTGTACTCGTCGCCACCGACCGAGTCGGTGTAACCCTCAACCTGAATTTTTAGCCCCGGGTACAACTGCAGAATCGTCGCGACCTTCGCGAGACTGACCTGCGTTCCCGGCTTCAGCGTGTACTTGCCGGTGTCGAAGAGGACGTCGCTCATGTTGACGATGAGACCACGAGCGCTCTCACTGGTCGCCAGCACGGCATTCAACTGCGCACGCAGTTTTTCGCGTACTGCGTTGGCATCTTCGGAAGCCTTCTGCGCGTTCTGGTTGGCTTCAGCAGCCTGGGCGCGGGCATTGGCTGCATCGGCTTCAGCACGGGCACGGGCTGCGTCAGCCTGCGCCTTCTCCGCTGCCGCACGTTCCGCCTCAGCCTGCGAGTTGGCTGCCGCGACCTGCGATGCGGCGGCCTGAGCCTGTGCCGCTTCCTTGGCCTCGACGTTCTGCCGATCCCGCTCCGCAGCCTGCTTGCGCAGCGTGGTGATGCGAGCATCTTCAGCCCGCTGCACGGCTTCACGAGCGTACGTGAACTCCATCTTCACGTCGCGGTGCTTGCCGTTCTGGATGTCATCGGCGTTCTTGAGGTCGGTGGCGACTTCGGCCATGATGTCTGGGGCGTATTTATCCGCACCGGTGTTGCGAGCGATACGGGCGGCGTTGTGGGCCTCATAAAGCGCCAGCGGATAGTGCTCGCGATCAGTGATGGGGTTTTCTTCGGAGTGTGCGCCCTCGGTATTGGCATAGAGGCCACGCGGCAGGAGCTGGTAATGGACGTTGACTTCCTGCAACACACCCTGCGTTTTGTCGTTAAACACGCCTTTGAGGACGACGACGTCGCTGGGTGCGGAGACGGCAAAGTAAGGCTCGGCGGTGACGATCATGCCGAACGACTGGAAACCGGAGGAAACAGTGAGGCTGGCCTTGTTGCCGGCGAGTTCGAGTTCACCGAGGTTCTGGGGGCGGCCGTCGGCGGAGATAGCCCAGAGGACATAGGTCAGGTATTCGGGGCCGAAACCATTGGCCGGGGTAAGTCCTTCGAACTTCACTTCGATGCTGGTCTTGCCGGTCTGGGAATCGACTTTAGCATCGCCGCGCGCTGCAGGCATGAGATCGGTGCCGACGAAGCCAACATGGGTCGCGCCGCGGCGATTGAAAAAGTTCACTGCGTCGAGCTCGCGCTGGACGACTTTCACATGGTAGATGTAGATCCCGTTCGGTCCTTCAGCGACAAGCTCGCCGCGCTTTGCTCCTGGCGCAACCGAGGTGGGATTGGCTTCCTGCGCAGAAGCTGCGCCTGCACCAAGCAGCATGAGTAACGGCAGAGTTGCCGCGATCTTTTTTCCAAGTCCGTACATTGTTTTTGTCTCCTTGTATCGTGGCCGCCAGACGAAGCTGGGGCCGGCGCCGGGATTGGCGCGTCAACAAGTCGGATGCCCTGTCTAATGGATGAGTAGTCCAAAATTTATCAAGAAAACGGCTAATTCCCATGCCGCCATAGGGTTGCCAGCGCATAGGAATTTTTTCAACTCGAAGTAACATAGAGGTCCAACGCGACGATTTCAGTTCGCGACGGTTCTCGACGTGATCAATGACAAGACCACTCTACGGTATGCATAAAGAAACCGATTATTCGGAAGGCTGCGTCTCGTCCGGAAGGAAGAAATTCTTCAGCCGCGGGCTTCCGCGATAGAACCAAATAACAGCCCAAAGAGACAAACCGATCTTGATCGATCGCTCACAAGCACGCCACGCATAGTCGCGTACCCAATACGTTTCGTCATCAATGTAAAGATAACGGTTCATTTGGTGTGCTGTTTGAAGAAGGCGAATGTGATGCAGAAGGCCCATGACGTCAGGAGGAGAAAGCAAAATTTCCTCCACTAACCAGAACAGGCTGTAAATCGCCAAAGCACGCGTGACCATCCGAAATCCCTGTTCGCTCGTCATTGTTCGTCCTTACTGCCCGAGGATCGGCACGCCACCGACGTCCATGCTGTGCGCGATGCGCTCTTTCCATTCGGCGGGGCCGGTGATGTGGACGCTGGTGCCCTTGGAATCTACAGCGACGGTTACAGGCATGTCCACGACGTCGAATTCGTAGATGGCTTCCATGCCGAGGTCTTCGAAGGCCAGCAGCGTAGAGTGCTTGATGGCCTTCGAGACGAGGTAGGCTGCGCCGCCGACGGCCATCAGGTAAACGGCTTCGTTGTCGCGGATCGCGTCGATGGCGGAGACTCCGCGTTCAGCTTTGCCGACCATGCCGAGCAGGCCGGTTTGCTCCAGCATCTGACGCGTGAACTTGTCCATGCGCGTGGCCGTCGTGGGGCCGGCGGGACCAACGGCTTCATCGCGTACGGCTTCCACGGGACCAACGTAGTAGATAAAGCGGCCGGTAAAGTCTACGGGGAGCTTTTCGCCGCGGTTCAGCATGTCGGTGAGGCGTTTGTGCGCGGCGTCGCGGCCGGTGAGCAGCTTGCCGTTGAGCAGAAGAACTTCGCCGGGCTCCCAGGTTTTGATCTCTTCCCTGGTGATCGTGTCGAGGTTGACGCGCCTGGCGCCGTGGGCCTCGTAGGTAAGCTTCGGCCAGCTTTCGAGTGAGGGTGGATCGAGGTAAACGGGACCGCTGCCGTCCATGACAAAGTGCGCGTGGCGCGTGGCGGCGCAGTTGGGGATCATCGCGACAGGGAGGTTAGCGGCGTGCGTCGGCCATTCGAGGATTTTGATGTCGAGTACCGTGGTAAGGCCGCCGAGGCCCTGTGCGCCGATGCCCAGCGCGTTCACTTTGTCGTAGAGTTCGACGCGGAGTTTTTCGATGTTGGTTTGCGGACCGCGGGCCTTGAGCTCCTGCATGTCGATGTCTTCCATCAGGGCTTGCTTGGCGAGCAGCATGGCTTTTTCCGCTGTGCCTCCGATGCCGATGCCAAGCATACCAGGAGGGCACCAGCCAGCCCCCATGGTGGGGACGGTCCTGAGCACCCAGTCGACGATGGAGTCGGATGGGTTGAGCATGACGAATTTGGACTTGGCTTCGCTGCCTCCACCCTTGGCTGCGACCGTTACGTCGACCGTCGCACCCTTGACGAGCGAGACTTCGACGACGCATGGAGTATTGTCCTTGGTATTTTTGCGAGAGAAGGCGGGGTCAGAGAGGATGGAGCCGCGAAGTTTATTGTCCGGGTCGAGCCAGGCGCGGCGGACGCCTTCGTCGCACATCTCCTGAAGGCTGAGCGTGGCCGGGCCGCCGTCCGCACTGACGAGGTGGCATTCGAGGCCGAGCTTGATGAAGATGGTGACGATGCCGGTGTCCTGGCAGATGGGCCGATGGCCCTCGGCGCACATGCGGGAGTTGACGAGGATTTGCTTCATCGCGTCTTTGGCGGCGGGCGACTGCTCGAGGTCGTAGGCCCGGGCGAGGTTCTCGATGTAGTCCACCGGATGGTAGAAGCTGATGTATTGCAGCGCGGCGCGCACGCTCTCGATAAGATCGTCCTGTTTGACGGGAACCATAGCTCACTCCTTGCGACGATCTATTTTAGCGTTGATGCGAAGGTCTAGAATGGCTGGCACGACGGGGCTGCGTGGCGCGAGTGCTCGCGCCGTCGCAACCCGGAGCGGAGGTTGGGCGTCCTACCACTGGATACGGAAGGAAAATGTATGAACGAGATGACTGCGAAGAAGACACACAACGGTGTGCTGCTATCCGGCATTGTGTTGGCAGCAATGATGCTCCCAGTGATGGGCATGGCGCAGGCGCCAACGTCGAGCGTGCCTCCGGGGGGTGATTCGAGCGAGGTGGGACCGACGACGGACCGCGCGGGTTGCGTGCTCGATGGCCACAACTACATTTGCAGTTTCGGCGGATTCCATCATATCTTTCACCGGTCGAAGACGATCGCGGTTGAGGCAAGTCCGCGCGATCAGGCTGCGCTTGCACAGTTGGGCGAGCTGGTGCTGGCATTGAATCGCACGGTCGCTTCGGCAGGGCAAGGTGACCTGATTTTTTCGGTGTTGCCGATCGATCATGGCGGCGTGATTATCGGACCAGGCGACGTCGACATGGCGACGCTGCGGATTTACGAGCAGGGCCCGGAGGGAAGGCACGGAGAATTGTTGTGGTCGGAAACGTATCGCGGGCAGGCGGACAGACCGTGGCCGGCAACCGTGCATGCGCTGATCCGACAGTTTCAGGAGCGGATGGCGAAACGCTATAAAAAATGATTGCGAGCTGGCTCTACGACGCTATCCGGCGGTCGTTCAATTTCCGACGCAATCACGGTTGGCGACGAACGTATTTTCCGAGTTCCTGTCGCGGCCAGCCATGCTGCAAGCCCGAAAATTGCGACATAGCCAAAAACCATGCCCGTAAGTTGGGCGGAGTTCGAAGGCGCAAGCCTCGGATCGATCCGGCCCGATAGCTGCCGGGTAACAGCACTGACGAGATCCAGGAACATGATCAAGCTGTAGGCAATACAGATCCAGCCCCAGTTACGTCGGCGAATTTCGCGTTCAGCTATACGCACGTCGCGCGGAAGAGCGGCATTCCATACCATCCAAAGCAACATCGACGCGGTGACCGCGAAGAGGAAGTCCCCAAGCATTCCACCCCAGACATAGTGCGCTCCGCCAGCAAAACCGTCCTCCCGGTAATACGGGAACGGCCAGCCATGTGGACGGAAACAATCTGTGCAATTCGGGCTGAATAGGAAACCGAAAATGCAGACGATGCCAATGGAAAAGATGAAAGTCGTCAGGAGCTTCCAATCGATTTTCATCGGATACTATTCCTCATCGAGGACTGCAAACAGTTCAGCCAGGTCGATTTGCACTTCTGTTTCGGCAAGGCGCAACTTGCCTTCACGATGCTCGGTTGTGGTTTCGCCGCGCACGACGAAGGCGATGCGCTGTTCGGAGTCGAACATCCAGACTTCCGGCACACCCATGTTCAGATAGTCCTTAAATTTGTCTGGATGCGGGAGAAGGTGTCATCGGGCGACAGGACTTCGATGCAGAGAATCGGCGCTTCGTGGATGATGGAAGTTTTCTTTCAGGTACGGTGCATGACGCATACATCGGGGACGCGGAAGCGTTTGGAAGCGACTTGAACGCGGCACGCGATATATGCGTATATGCTCCACGCTTTCCCGTGCGTTCGCAGAATGGCCGCGAGTTCTCCCTGCAAGTTGGAGTGCTTATTCTCACCGACGTTTCTGTCTTCGAGATGGCCATCAACGTAATCGATGTCCGGTTCGTAACTTGTGCGCAGGTATTCTTCGACCGGAACAAACGCGATTGCACTCGCTTTGGGTCCCATCACACCCTCCGTAGTCATCAGCGTACACCTCGCAATATAACAACGGGAGGCCTCGGCCTCCCGTTGTTATATTGCAATTTCGAACGCTTACTTTGGTTTGCCGAACCGGTAAACGATTCCCATGTTGATGCCTATGTTGTTCTGGATGCCCGCACTGCCGCCCGTGGGACGGTTGAACATCGTGGCGACGTAGGTTGGGGTGACGCGGAACGCCAGGTTCGGGTAGAAGTTGTAGTCGCCGCTGATTCCGATGGAGAAGGCTGGCTTGAAGCCGTCGGCCCACATACCGAGCGTGGGCTTGCCCTGAAATACCGGGCCCACTCCCTTCGATCCACCATAGAATATGCCCCAGCCAACGCCGCCGAGGGCCTGCACGCTGAGCGCGGTTTTCTCGTGGGCATAGAAGCGATAACTGCCGCCGCCCATGAAGGTGTATTCGTTGATCTGCGGATGGTAGACCCCGTAGACGTTGTTGGTGAGCGCGTTGGCGTTGCCGAACATGCCGCGCGCGTCCGCCACGACCGCCACCTTGGGCGTGAGGAAGTAGCTGGTGTTGGCCGCCCATGTGACTTCGTTGTTCTTCTTGGTGAATTCACCGCTGCGAAAACGCATGTAGCCGCCGCCGCCGAAAACTTCGTAGCGATGGGAATAGGTTGCCTGAACGGTGCGCGCGATACGCGCCTGCCGGGCCGCATTGGTTTCGCGCCGGGCACGCTTGGGGCCGCCTTTTTTGTCCTGCGCATTTGCGCCGCAGACCAACGCCAACGTTGCCACACCTACTGCCACACTTACTGCAAACTTACGCACACCGTACCTCAAATCACTGCTCCTGCCAAACATATTTCGTAGCTCGATGCATCGCCCGCAGCATGGCCGGGGTGAAACTCAGGCCATGCTTCCGCACATACCATTAGAACACTTTGGCGCGCGTTTCTCGCGGCTACAAAAGGCGAGAAACGCGGCTAACCTTAGTGGAGGCTATACGTCACGCCAGTAACGAATTGGTAGCTGTTCTTCTTGAACCCGGCCCCGGGGTCGTTGAGGAAGTTGTCGGTCGTCGCAAACTGCAAGCCCAGACGCTTGAACAACGGCATCGCAAGGGCCACGCTGGCGTTGGCCGAATAGGCGCTGAAGTTGTTCCACGCGGGCAGGACGTTGGCAACCTCGGTGAGCACAAATTTGTGCGGCAGGTTGCGGCGGTAAGCCTCGGAGAAGGTGGAACCGACGAGATCCAGCGTGGCCGCCGGGGGTACGCCCTCCGTAAGCGAGAGGAACTGCTGGGTCTCGAAGTGGATATCTGCCTTGAGGTCCACTTCCTGCTTCGGGGTCTTGATGGGAGTCCAGCCGATACCGACACCGTAGACGGCTTGCAGGTCGAGGCCTTGTGCGTAGTTGTGGTCGAACGTAACCTGCGCGAGACCGTAGAACGCAGTGGAGAAGTACTCGTCACGTTCGGCATCGGCGTGGAAGATGTTAGTTTTTGCGACGATGTCACCCGGCGAGGTCTGTTTGCCGTAAGTTTCCTGCACATCGAACGTGGTGCGGTTGCGCGCGGGAAGAAAAGGGACGGTGGGGATCGCGCGAACCAGGGCGATGGCGCCATTGAAGGTAGTGCCGTTGGTCGTGGAGCGGACCAGTGTGGCGCCACCCCGAATGTTGCCGTTCCAGCCGAAGAAGGGGCCGGGACGGCGTTCGAGATCGCGATCGTACGTGGCCTGGTCGATGATGTAGGAAACCTGCTTGGCCGGCACAACCTCGGGCCCTCCGGCCGGGTTGGCGACCGTGATGTTGCCGTCGGCAAAGATGATGGTGCCGGGCTGGACGGAGGTGCGCGTTACGGGCACATCCTTGCGCAGGACGGCGAAGCTGCCGCTGGAGCGAAGTTCCTTCACTTTGTCGAGCGAGACAGTGATTTCACCGGCCATGTCGCTTTTGAAAACGACACTGCCTCCGGCAGCGCGAATAAGGGTTCCGCTAAGCTGGTCGCCGTTGGTGAAGACGAGGACATCCGGCGCGGGCTTGGCAGGTGAGGCGGAAGGAGCGACGTTTTGGGCGTTCGCGGAGACACTGAGGAGTACGGCCAGAAGGCCAGCGGTGAGGTAAGCAGAGATTCTCATGACAGCTATAAGAATATCCGAGCTTGCTGCAGCGGAATCGGAGTAGCTTGCTTCGCGTCCCGTGACCCGCTACCCTGAAAGTGCCATGTATGAAGATTTCACCGTGCGAGACCGCTGGACCGATGAGACGCTGCATTGCGTCTGGAAGGGCACGGTCGTCGCGATTGCGACGCGCCATGCCGATGCCACCGATATCCGTTTTGCCGTAAACGGCAGGCCGCTGTGGATCGCCATGCCGAATACGGCATGGATCGAACAGAAGCGCCGCAACGGCAAGGTGATTACCGACTACCTGGCGGCGCAGGCCGCAGGGCGGTATTTGAAGCAGGCCATCGAGACCGGTTACGACAACGGCCGCGAGATGTATACGATGACCGTCGATGAAGTTCTAGAGCATGCGGCGGCGGTGGTGAAGGAGGCGGGACGGACGGATTTTCTGCCCAGCCTTCCCGTCATCAATAACGACGCTCATCCCAGCGAGTTGGACTTCAAACTTCCCGGTGAGCCGCACACTGCGGCGGAGACAATCTAGCCCATTTTTCTGTGCCGGCTGGCGGCGTAAGTGGCTTTTGCGACAAATTCCGATATAAAGGCTGTCGATGAAGATGACTGCTTCCCGCCGCTCGTTTCTCGCTTCTTCCGCTGCCCTGCCGTTGGCGTTCCGCAGCCTTGCACAGCGTCCTGCGGCGCCACGCTGGGTGTTTCTGGGGACGGACAAAGGCCCTGGGATCTCGCGCTGCGCGTGGGACCCGGCGACGGGCAAGCTGGGTGAGCCGGAGTTGGCGATCAAGTCGGAGCGGCCGGGATTCTTCGCGCTGCATCCGAGGCTGCCTCGGCTTTACGTCGCCAATGAGTTAATGGACGGCGCGGGTTGTGTGTCCTCGTTCCACGTCAATGCCGCTAAAGGCACGCTGGAGTTTGCGGATAAGCAGAGCTCTATGGGCGATGGACCGTGCTATGTGTCGGTAGACCAATTGTGGGGGCGTGTGGCTTTCGCCGCCAATTACGCAGGTGGAAGTTTCACGGCGTATAGATTGAGGCCGGATGGCTCTCTGCTGCCGTCGACGGCTTCGCTGGATTGCCGCAATAATCCACGATGTGGGACACAGGGACCGGTGAAGGGTCGACAGGACGCCTCGCATCTGCACTGCGCAAATGTGTCGCCGGATGGATACTTTGTACTGGCTTGCGATCTTGGGAACGACAGCATCGAGGTGTTCCCAATTCATCCAGAGGAACTGTCGCCACGATTGCCCGCTGTGGACCTGCCGCAACGATTTTCGGCGCGACCAGGGTCTGGGCCGCGGCATATGGCCTTCCACCCGAAGGGCTCGTGGCTGTATGTGATTCATGAACTGGATTGCACGGTGGAATTGTTCGACTGGAGCGCCAGGATGGGCAAAGCGGGTTTGCAGAGACGTGACGGATCGGCGGTGTCCACCCTGGTGACTGGCGCGGCCCCGGATGGTGATACGGGCTGCGAAATCATCGTGGCAGACAACGGACGGTTCGTCTATACCTGTACGCGAGGCCCACACTCGAACACGCTGACTGTATTCGCGGTGAGCGCGAAGACGGGTTTGCTCACGCAACAGCAGGTGATTTCCTGCGGCGGGGATGTGCCACGGCATATGGCGTTCGATCCGACACATCGGTGGCTGCTGGTTGCGAATCAGGTGGGATCGACGGTTACAGTTTTCGCGCACGATGCGCGTACGGGGAAGTTGGACGGCCCGGTGCAGACGCTGGCCACAGACACGCCGATGTTTGTGCAGTTTATCTAGACTAGCCGTGTTCATGGCCATCCGTGTGGATGAGTGGCGGCGATAACCGTCCACGACGAAACGGAGGCGGCTGGTCACAAAGAGCATGTCAGCGCGCGTCACGCGTGCCAGACTCGGAACTTCAGAATTTCCGAGGAGATGCGCATGTTCAAACTGATTGGCGTTTGTGCTTTTGGATTGATTGCGGGTGCGCCACTGAGCGCGCAAACTGCTGCTGCGGCGGCGCCACCGCAGAAGCCAAGTTGTTCTGCCGCGGAGTTTCGACAGCTCGATTTCTGGGTGGGAGAATGGCGGGTGTTTCAGGCTGCCGATAACGCCGAAGTTGCGACCAGCCACATCGAGCATGTGTTCGGGGATTGCGCGATCAAGGAGTGGTTTGAATCGCCGGGCGCGCCCGGCGGCGCCTACAGCGGCACAAGTTATAGCAGTTGGGACCGCAAGGACAAAAAGTGGCACCAGATGTATATCGACAATAGCGGGTCGGTGGGTCTGTACGTCGGCGGGCCGAATGGACAGGACATGGATTTTGTCGCACCGGGGCGCGGGGGATCGCTGGACAAGATGGTGTATCGGCCACAGGCGGATGGCTCCGTCCGTCAGATTGGTACGAACTCGACGGACGGAGGAAAGACGTGGACACCGCAGTACGATTATGTGTATCGGCGGAAGTAGACCATCAGGCCTGGAGCGTCTTCATGTCGAGGACGAACCGATACTTCACGTCGGCCTTGAGGACGCGCTCGTAGGCTTCGTTAACCTTGTCGAAGCCGACGAGTTCGATGTCGGAGACGATATTTTTCTCCGCGCAGTAGTCGAGCATTTCCTGAGTTTCTTTCATGCCGCCGATGGCTGATCCGGCCAGCGAGCGGCGATTGGCGAGAAGCGAAAACGGGGCTACGCTCAGGGGCTGGTCGGGAAGGCCGACGAGGCAGAGCGTACCGTCGAGGCGGATGAGATTGAGGTACGCGTTCATGTCATGAGGGGCGGAAACGCAGTCGAGGATGAAGTCGAAGCTGCCGGCGTGTTTCGCCATGGCGTCGGCGTCCTTGCTGATGACGGCTTCGTCGGCGCCAAGCTTTTTGGCATCTTCGATTTTGCTTTCGGAAGTTGTGAACTGGACAACGTGAGCACCGAAGCTATGCGCGAACTTGAGGGCCATGTGGCCGAGCCCGCCGAGACCGATGATGCCGACCTTCTTGCCGGGGCCAACGCCCCAGTGGCGCAGCGGCGAGTATGTGGTGATGCCGGCACAGAGCAGCGGCGCCGCGGCGGCTGGGTCGAGTTTGGGCGAGAGGGTGTGGACGAAGTGCTCGGGCGTGACGATGTTGTTGGAGTAGCCGCCGTACGTGCGTTCGCCGTTGCGTTGGATGGCGTTGTAGGTGTCCACGGCGCCGCCGTCGGAGCAATACACTTCGAGGCCGGCCTTGCAGTTGTCGCAGTGCATACAGCTTTCAACGATGACGCCGACGGCTGCCGGGTCGCCGACTTTGAAGCGCGTAACAGCGCTGCCGACGGCGGTGACGTGACCGATGATTTCGTGGCCTGGGACCATCGGGAAAAGTCCGCGTCCCCACTCGGCGCGGGCCTGGTGGATGTCGGAGTGGCAGATACCGCAGTAATCAATCGCAAGAACCACGTCATCGGGGTTGGGTTCGCGGCGGTCGAAGCTGAAGGGTGCGAGGGGCGAGGTCTTGGACTGGGCGGCGTAGCCAAAGGATTTCAAAGTTGTTCTCCTGATGGGATTCTAAAGCGACTGACCGTCACCGAGGTTAATCGGCGCCGAACAAACCGACTCGGTTTGCCGGGGTAATCCGCTGGGTTCAGATTCGGCTTCAGTTGACGGGACTGACACTTGCATTTTTGGCTGCATCCGCGCGGGCCTTCCAATTGGCCCGCATCTCCGCTGCACGCTGCTCGGCATCCACAATCTGTGGGGATGTCACCCGGGCTCGTGCGCGATTCACATTTACTGTGGAGCGGCCATGCACCTCGCCCGGCCCGGAAAGTTCAACCCCCACAAGATACCTGCTTGACTCAATAGCAGGCTAACCGCGAGACAGCAAAACTTCGAAAGAACAGATTACTTTAGCAGGATGTGTCGGAAGGTTATGGGCTGAGATTGAAGTTTACTGTGACTGTGGAGTGGAATTCCACGGGCGCGCCGTTCTGAAGATGCGGCTCATAAATCCAGGTCCGGACCCCATCCATCGCGGCTTTTGTCAACGACGGATCAGGGCTGGAGATGGGCGCCAGCGACCGAACCTTGCCGTCCTTGCCGATGATGATCGCAAGCACGACGGAGCCTGAAATGTGTTGCTCTCGCGCTATGGCTGGATAGTGCGGGTTTTCGCCGCCTTTCTTGCCAGCGGCAAGCTGCGCTGGATCGACCGGCGGAACTCCGCTTCCGGGAGCGATGCCGACCGCGGCCGCCTCAATTGCATGCAGGGCAACAACATGTCCTTCAATACTCGTGCGGCCAGCGTAGGACAGCACCGTGTCGAGCGCCACAGTCGAATTGCGAAAGACACCAACACGATTGTGTGTCAGGCTGAAGGTACCAGCGTCCGATTCCACGCGAAGGTTTTCGGTTCCGGGATCAAGACAGTAAGTCGAAGGATAAGGCGTATCCGGCGAGAGGATAACTGCGATGCAATTCAGCGAGGCTTGTCCAAACTTGCGCGTCGCTTGCTTGAATTTGATGTCTTTGAGTTTGAGGTATTTGCTTTCACGCAGTTCAGAAAACGGATGGATGAACTGGTCAAGCAGTTGATGGATCAGGCCGCTATCGCGACTTGCGGGTTGTTCCGGTGCGCCGTCCGGCGCCGGTTCCGTTGTATTCAGGGAGGGACTGGTGATGACGACCCGTGCGCCTACGTCGGGCGCCCACCATTCTTCCACCGTGCCCGCAGTTGTGGGCTTGCCGTCGAGATCAAAGAGCTGGAACTCCACCTTGATATGGAACGGTGACTTGCCCGGAGCGTCGAGGGTGGTTGCGTTGCGGAGATGCTCGTAGTCCGCGAGAGTAAATGCCGGTTGCGGCGCAGACGCGCAGACAGGGATAGCTGCGACGAGCGCAACCATCGCGAAAGGTAGAAGGACTTTACACGTCGTCATCATGCGGCGGTCACCGGCCGGAGTCTAGTTAAATTAGCGACCAGGTGTGTGTCTGCCTCCACGGGCTCACCGTCAATTGATACCAAAAACGACGTTGGCAGTCAGGAGCGCGGTCAGAATGGCCGACGAGATGCGGTTCAACGGCGTTGTTCCTCTCTGAATAAAGTTAGGACCACGAACGCCTTATACATTGGGCTTGTTTCCGCTGGCTAATCATCGTAGTGCAGAAGGCTGAAGACTTCAAAGCTGGGGAATTTGTTGCGGCCTTTGAGGAAGTCCAGTTCGATGGCGAAGCCGATGCCGACGATTTCTCCGCCGAGTTTTTCTACGAGCTGCACCGTCGCCTGCATCGTTCCGCCGGTGGCGAGGAGGTCGTCGACAATGAGGACTCGCTGGCCGGGCTGGATGGCGTCGAGGTGTATCTCGAGGGAATCGGTGCCGTACTCAAGGTCGTAGCTGACCTTCGCCGTGGGAGCGGGGAGTTTTTTGGGCTTGCGGACCGGAACGAATCCGGCGTTGAGGCGGTAGGCGAGCGCTGGGCCGAAGATAAAGCCGCGGGCTTCGATGCCGAGAACGACGTCGATATCTTTGCCGATGTAGTGCGCGGCGAAAGCGTCGATAAGCTGGGCGAAGCCGGTCTTATCTTTGAGCAGCGTGGTGATGTCGTAGAAGAGGATGCCGGGCTTGGGAAAGTCGGGAACGGTGCGGATGAGCTGCTTGAGCGGCTCGCAGTTGATGGCGTTTTGAGTAGACATAGAGGGTTGTTACCAGGCTCCTTCGATTTGAAAAGGGCCGAGAGAAGCGGCTTCGCTCTCGGCAAGTTCATGTTCAATGACGGCGTCGACGCGGCTGCCACGTGAGCCTTTGTGCAGCTGCGTGCGTAGGTCGGCGAGGTCTTCGCCGGCGCCGGACGCGACGACTTCAACGTCGCCGGCGTCGGTGTTGCGGACCCAGCCGTGCAGGCCGAGTTCGGCTGCTTCACGATGGACGAACCAGCGGAAGCCGACGCCCTGGACGCGCCCGCGGATGAGAAAGTGGAGGACCATTCGAGTTCTAGAGAATATCTCCTGTTACTGTGAGATCGAAAAATTTGTTCAGTACCGTTTTTCTGGGAAAAAACGGACATGGAGGCAGAGGTCTCGCTATACACCTACAGGAGATCTTCTCTAGTCTCGCAGAGCGTGCCGGGAGGAGCAAGGAACGGTGGCGGCTAAGATGGAGGCTATGGGAATTTCGCATCAGAAGCCAGAACCGCGATGGCCTGCCGTGATGGCGTTACTGGCGGTTGGTGGGCTGAGTTTTGCACTTCCGCCGGAGTTGTCGATTGGGCCGGACTGGCTGTTGCTGGTGATAGTCGCGGCGCTTCTGGTCCCGACAGTTGCTTCGCATATGCGGGGCAATCATGCGATGAATATGGTGCTGGGACACACCGTCACGGCGATCGTTACCCTGGACATGTTGTGGTCATTGGGACGGCTGATCTCCGCGTTGCCATCGCATAAAGAGGCGCCGGAGAAGCTGCTGATTTCCGCGGTTGCGTTATGGGTGACCAATATCCTCGTGTTCGCGATCTGGTACTGGCGGCTGGATGCGGGTGGGCCGCGCGAGCGAGAAATGCGCGGCGTGCATACAGACGGGGCGTTCCTGTTTCCGCAGATGACGCTGGACCCCCAATCGAAGAAAACGATGGGTGAAGACCGGTGGAATCCTGGGTTTGTCGACTATTTGTTTCTGGCGTTCAATACGAGTACCGCGCTTTCGCCGGCGGATACTCCGGTGCTTTCGCGGTGGGCAAAGGGGTTGATGATGGTGCAGGCGCTGATTTCGTTTATGACGGTGGCGCTGCTGGCGGCGCGGGCCGTCAATATCCTGTAGCGGGGCTATCTCGATACCGACGACACTAACTTCAAAGCACTGAACGCATTCGCTGCTCTTATTTTTATTCACTACGAGGCGTCGTCGCCGTGACCCCTTCGACGGGGCAACCCCCGACGCGCCGTGCTGCATCTTTTTGGTCAAGTAACACGGGCCAACAGCACTTACGATCTGGCTGTTGTTAACACAAGCCAACGAGGATTCTGGGTGCAAAGCGAAATCAAAGTACGGGAAGACAGGTCTCTTTGCATCCCCAGCACCTGAGGGAGAAATCAAAGAGATGATTCCATCACGTTTCCTATCAATGGTATTTGCCAGTGCGCTGATTGGCGCTGCAAGTACAGGCCAGGCGCAATTTTATAAACTTCATGGCGCGGACGTCGGGGTCGCCGCGACCGGACAATTCACCACTTCCATTACCAGCCAGGACTTCGCTACCAACGGGTCGCCCTTACCACATCAATGGACCACCCAATCGCCCGGGGTACTGGTCACCTTACGTGATCATCCCGTTCCCTGGGCCGGCGTGGAATTGAACTATCAGTACACAAGGTTTAGTGAGCGTTTCTTCACAAATAGACCGACATACATTGGGACGAACTTTCATGAGGCAAGCGCGGCGTACTTGTTTCATTTGCACATGCATGGTTTCTCGCCTTACGTCGGTGTGGGAGGCGGTGCGCTGGCCTTCATCCCCGAATCGGCAATCGCCAGCCAGTGGCGAGGGACAGGGTTGGTCGATGTAGGTCTCGATATGCAGACGCACTCCAGGCTGGGCTTTCGACTTGGTGCCCGCGATCTGCTATATCGAGCGCCGAATTTTTATAACGCAGGGCTTGCGTCGTCACGCTGGGTTTCGACAGAAGAACCCTACGGCGGCGTCTACATAAAGTTCTGATGCTCGGTGACAAATGCAAAGGGTGCAACCGCTGATGGCTGCACCCTTTTCTCTGCACTGAATCCAGATCTACGCGCGCGACATGTAGGTGCCTTCAGCGGTGTCGATACGAATTTTTTCCCCTTCGTTGATGAAGGGAGGCACGTTGACCACAAGGCCGGTTTCCATTTTGGCGGGCTTCGTCACAGAGCTGGCGGTGGCGGACTTGATGCCGGGCTCGGTTTCGATGACAGTCATCTCGACTGAAGTAGGAAGCTCGATCCCCACGGCTTTGCCGTCGTGGAAGCTGACTTCGATGACGATGTTGGGTGTGAGGTACTCTACCGCGTCGCCTATGGTGTCGTGCTTGAGGGCGGTCTGCTCGTAGGTGTTCTGGTCCATGAAGTAGTAGTCGTCGCCGTCGTTGTAGAGGAACTCCATCTTGATGGACTCGACGTGAATGCGCTCAATGGGATCGGGCGAACGGAAGCGCTCCGTGAACATGGCGCCGGTGCGGATGTTCTTGAGTTTGGCCTGGATGAAGGCGCGGAGGTTGCCGGGGGTCCGGTGCTCGATGGAGAAGACGAGGTGGAGATCGTCTTTGAACTTGATAACCATACCGGGGCGCATCTGCGTGGCGGGAATCGCCATAAAAACTCCTGAATGTAACGGTGAAATATGCGGGCGCGGCGCAAAACCAAGGCGGGCAGCCCAACCTACTGATTGTAGCTTAGCTAGCAGGTTCGGTCTCTTTCGGCTTATCCCCGAAGAGACGCTTGAAGAAGTGACCGATCTTGTGGAAGATGTCGCGGGCTCCCGGGGGCGCTGGCGGCGGCTCGGCGGGGGCGGTGGTAGAAGCGGTCGAGTGCTCGGTTGGCGGCGTGGTTGTCTGAGTCTGCGTTACTGTTGCAGGCTGCGAAGGGGCTGCAGGCGCTGGTGGTGCTCCGCCGGAGCTGATAGCGAAGGGCTGGGCATTGCCGGCGGGCGGGAGCGGGACTGTCGGTGTTATCGGAGCGAGGTCGGCACTTTGCGCAGCTGGGAATGGCTGCTGGGCAGCCGCTTGCTGGGGAGTTTCGACGCTGGTGGCGTTGGGGTTTGAGGTAGCCACCATTAACGGAGTTCCCTGCTGGCAGCCGCAGTCAGAGCGTTCCCGGTCAACGACTTCGCGGAGCGAGCCGTGCTCGAAGAGGACGTGCTGGTTCGGCGCGAGATGGTAGGTGGCGTCTCCGAAGCCTTCGGTGATCTGCAGCACGGGCGCGCTGGCGCCACGGTTCTCAACGCAGGTATCACCCTCGCGGTTGACGCGCATGCGCAAATCGAGCGTGCCGGGAGTGAGCATGGTGAAACGCAGGTCGGGTGTGAGAACGGCATCCTGAGTCTGGGCGACGGTGCGGATCTCCATGGCTCCCCGGTCAAGCGCGAAGAGCAGCGCGTCGCCGGTTCCGCTGCGGAGCAGATGGAAGGCGCTGGTCGCACAGACGTTGACGGCGCCTCCACGGGCGAGGTCGATCTGGGCAGTGTGGTCGTAGGCCGTGATGCTGGCGTTGGAGAGGAGGCGGGCGCGGTTGGCGGAGACCTCGAGACCTCCCGAGACCTGGGCGTCGACCGTGGAGACGGTGCCCATGGGCTTTTGGGCGTGGAGAACCGTGGCGAGTGCCAAAGTCGCCGAGATGAGCAGCTTGCGCTTCATGGGTTCAAGTGTAGCGCCGTGCCGCAACTAAGCGCGAAAGCAACAACAACTACAAAAGCTTTAACGCAAAGGGCGCAGAGGTTCGCAAAGAAAAATGGGCAGCGACGACGGCTTCTCTTGAGGATGACAATGGTTGGGGTTACTGCTTGAGGAAGTTGGCGATGAGCTGCTTGCCGTGGTCGGTGAGGACGCTTTCGGGGTGGAACTGGACGCCTTCAATGGGGAGGGTGCGGTGGCGGAGGGCCATGATCGTCTTCTCGCCGGCGACACGGGCGGAAATTTCGAGCGACTTGGGAAAGCGTTTTTCGGAGACGATGAGCGAGTGATAGCGGGTGCAGGTCATCGGCTGCGGGATGTCGCGAAAGATGGTGCGGCCGTCGTGGTCGATGACGCTGGTTTTGCCGTGCATGAGCTTGTCGGCGCGGATGACGTCTCCGCCGAACGCCGCGCCGATGGCCTGGTGGCCGAGGCAGACGCCGAGGACGGGAATTTGCTTTTCCCGTTTGGCGAGGTGCTGGATGAGCGGGATGAGGATGCCGGCATCCTGCGGGGTGCAGGGGCCAGGCGAGAGGAGGATGCGCTCGGGATTCAACGCTACGACTTCTTCGGGGGTGATCTCGTCGTTGCGACGGACGACCACTTCCGCGCCTAGCTCGCCCATGTACTGGACCAGGTTGTAGGTGAACGAGTCGTAGTTGTCGAGAACAAAGACCATGGATTGATTTTACGCCGTCGCGCTTTTGTTGCGGCGAGAGCGATGTGTCGGCGAGCATGAGTAGAGCCGGCAGCGGAATGAGCCAGTGGAAGGGGAGAATTCCCAGCGCATAGATGGGCGACCGTATCCCGTAGTCGGCTGAGAGTTGGTGCAGGCAAACGGCGCGAGCGACGCGAGACCGGCTTCGATTTAGCCGAGGCAGTCGGGGAACAGAAGCGGGTAGCGGCTGTAGCACGCCGGCCAGCAGAAGATAAGCGCGCCCGCGAGATGGCGAGGGTATGCTGGAGTCGTCGCGGCGCGCGGGTTTGATTCATTGGCCGGAAGATAGCAGAACTCTCGTCAAGGGATTGGCGACGATTGCATTAACAAGAGGGTGATGAATGAATATTCCTGAAACATATAACTATCTGGTTCGCGCGCGGCGGGATTTGTGGACGGCCCTGGAAAGCGCGCCGGATGCGATGTTGTCGCTCCCGATGTTGCCGGGCGGGGAGTTACGTTGCATCAAGGACCTCGTGTTCCACATTGCGGGCGTGGAGGATTTCTGGATTCATGAAGACATTCTGTGCGACGAGCCGGTGCTGGACGCCACCGTTGCACTCCAGGACCTTCGAAACGGGGCCGTGTCTGCGAATTTTCCGATTGAGACGCTCGTGGATTACTGGAAGGCCGTGGAAGATAGCACGCTCGCGTTCCTCGGCGGGCTGAAGGAGCAGGGTTTAGGACGAGCGGTGGCGCTGCACGATTCGCCCGAGGAGCGGTACACGCTGGATGGGCTGCTGTGGCATGTGATGCTGCACGAGGTTCGGCACACAGCGCAGATTGTTATGCTGCTGCGGATGCAGGGGATTAAGCCGCCGTCGCTGGATTTATTGTTTTATTTACCCGGGGCGTGAAGACTTCGTACTGTATGGATCGAGGTGTGGAAGCTATTTGAGAGGATGCCCGCCTATGGAATGTTTTGAGGACATAACATAGGTTGCAATGCCCAGAACGTCTGAGGTGCGGACGACTCCAAATTCGGACAGGCGGCTGTCCAGACTGGAATCGCGATCGTCACCCGTAACAAAAACCTCTCCCTTTGGAATTGTCCTCGAACTGAATGTCTGCATATCAGAAGAGGGGTCACCGGAATGGTGTGCATAAGATTCAGAGAGAGCATAACCGTTTCGAATCAAGATGCCATCTTTGCCCTCGATGGTTTCTCCAGCGACTGCGCTTACACGTTTCACTAACATGAAGCCGTTGTGGCGGAACACAACCAAGTCACCATCCGCTATGGAATGGTTCGAGTAATAACTCTCATCGGTAGTTATCTTGTCCCCTTCATAAATGGTTGGCTCCATAGACTTGCTGGCAATGGTGTACCCATGAATGGAGCCTATATGACTGCATCCGCCGAAGAGTATGAGAACGATTAAGCTGATCCCAATATTCGCGACTGGCTTCATGACTCTTTTATGCTCCTCTTGCGCGTTCGATTGCGCGGACTACCGCCTTAGCTTTATTCCCGCACTCTTCAAATTCCTTTTGCGGGACGGAGTCGGCGACGATACCGGCGCCGGCCTGGATGTAGCCCTTGTCGCCATCCATGAAGAGAGTGCGGATGGCGATGCAGGAGTCGAGGTTGCCGGAAAAGTCGGCATAGAAAATGCTGCCACCGTAGACGCCGCGGCGGGCGGGTTCAAGCTCTTCGATGATTTCCATCGCGCGGATTTTCGGCGCGCCCGAGAGAGTGCCCGCGGGAAAACAAGCGCGGAAGGCGTCGATGGGGGCGAGGTCTTTCTTTAGAGTGCCTTCGATGCGCGAGACCAGGTGCATGACGTGAGAGTAGCGCTCGACAAAGAGGAGATCCTTGACCTTGACGCTGCCGAACTCGGCCACGCGGCCAACGTCGTTGCGGCCGAGGTCGACGAGCATGATGTGCTCGGCGACTTCCTTCTCGTCGCCGCGGAGGTCGGCTTCGAGAGCACGGTCGGCGGCCTCATCGGCGCCGCGCGGACGGGTGCCCGCGATAGGGCGGTACTCGACGCGGCTGCCGTCTTCCATTTTTGCCACGCGCACAAGGAGTTCGGGGGAGGAGCCGACGATGTGGGCGACGGATGAGGCCTTGGATCCTGAACCCTTCTCCAGCCCGAAGCGCAGAAAATACATATACGGCGACGGGTTGACAATGCGGAGGGAGCGGTAAATTTCAAAAGCGTCGACTCCCGGCTTGCAGTCGAAACGCTGCGAGAGGACGCACTGAAAGATGTCTCCAGCGGCGATGTACTCCTTCGTCTTTTCGACGGCGTGGAGGAAGTCAGCGTGTTTTGTGCGTGGCTTGAGGACCAGCGGGCCGGAGACTTTTTTCGTCGGCAGCTTGGGCACAGCGGCGCGAAGTTTGCGCTCCAGGCGGTCGAGGCGCTTGACCGCATCGGCATAGCCAGCAACATTGGCAGGGCCGCGCGTACCGACCGTGATGATGATGTGGATCGCTTTCTTGACGTGGTCGAAGGCGAGAACCTCGTCGAAGAACATGAGGAAAGCGTCGGGGACTTGTAGCTCGTCGGCTGCCGTTTCGGGAAGAGTTTCGATGCGACGGACGACGTCATAGGCAAAGAACCCTACGGCTCCGGCCGTAAATGGTGGCAGGCCGGGAAGGCGGGCGGGGGTTTCGCCCTGGAGTGCAGCTTTGAGTTCGGCGAATATGTCCGCGACGATCGTCTTTCGCGAGCGGCCTTGTTGGATGGTTACTTTGCCGCTGCGCGCGATCATGCGCTTGTAGGGCCGGATGCCGATGAAAGTATAACGACCGACATGCTCGCCACCTTCGACCGATTCGAGCAGAAAGGCTTCAGGTTCCGTTGCCGCGACGCGCAGGAAGGCGGAGACCGGGGTGTCGAGGTCAGCGGCGACCATGCGCGTGACAGGGACGAGCGAGTGGTTCCTGGCTAAAACGGTGAAGTCTTTGAGAGATGGCGTCGCGTTGGGCGGGCGGGCGGACATCCTCTCATGATACCGAGGAGTTGCCCGCCGTGGCGCTTGGATGCCGCCAGCGCGAGGGGTGGGCCGCTGAGTGCGATTCGAGATGCGAAACTTGCGCACATGTCACATGGGTTGCGCAAGCCCTAAATAGTTGATCTCAGTGTGCCGATAGAGTGACCGGGATGCCTTGCCGAACGTTTAAATCTGGGCCTATACTCGGCAGGTTTGGTCACAAAACGGCCTGACCAAATGGCGCTCCCGAAAAAGGGGCTATGCTGTCTTCAGGGCTCTAGCTTTTAGATTTCTGGAGGGACACGCGCGATGGCCGAAGAGTCGCTGATACCAGCAACTGAGAGGAATAGAACCCGCATGACCACGCTCACGCTTGAGCAAGAAACAAACCCCTGGGAAGCGCAAGCCGCACGCTTCGACGACGCAGCCCAACGCCTTAACCTCGACGCCGGAATCTGGAAAGTCCTGCGCTATCCGTCGAGAGAGATCATCGTTCATATTCCGGTCGGGATGGACGATGGATCGATTGAAGTTTTCACCGGCTACCGTGTGCAGCACTCCATGGCGCGCGGACCGGGCAAGGGCGGCATTCGCTATGCTCCCGATGTGTCGCTGGATGAAGTACGCGCGCTGGCGAGCTGGATGACCTGGAAGTGCGCGGTCGTCAACATTCCGTTTGGCGGCGCCAAAGGCGGAGTCATTTGCGATCCGAAGAAGATGTCGCAGGGCGAACTCGAACGGATGACGCGGCGCTATACCGCCGAGCTGATTGAATTTCTCGGGCCGGAGAAGGACGTTCCCGCTCCCGACATGAATACCAACGAGCAGACGATGGCGTGGATCATGGACACCTACTCCATGCATATGCGGCAGACCGTGACGTCGGTGGTTACGGGCAAGCCTGTAAATATGGGCGGCTCCAGGGGCCGGCGCGAGGCTACCGGGCGCGGGGTCGGCATTTGCTGCGACCAGGCGTTGAAGCATCTCGGCATGTCGATTGATGGCTGCCGGGTGATCGTGCAGGGCTTCGGCAACGTGGGGTCGAACACGGCGAAGCTGATGTTCGACAAGGGCTACCAGATTATCGGGATTGGCGAGTATGACGGTGCGCTCTTCAACCCCAACGGCATCAACATCGATGCGCTGCTGCGCTACAAGGCGAAGAATGGGACGATTCACGGATTCCCCGAAGCCGAAGCGGCTGACAAGGACGACCTGCTGCTGCGGCCTTGCGAGATCCTGATTCCGGCAGCGACCGAGAACGTGATTACCAGCAAGAATGCCGAGCGGGTTCGCGCCAAGATTCTGTGCGAAGGCGCGAACGGGCCAACCACAACGATTGCGGATGAAATCCTTTCCGACAAGAAGGTGTTCGTCATCCCGGACATTCTGGCCAACGCCGGCGGTGTGACGACCAGCTACTTCGAGTGGGTGCAGGACCGGATGGGCTACTTCTGGACCGAGTCGGAAGTAAACCAGCGGCTCGAACGCATTATGATCGACAGCTTTGACGATGTGCTGCAATATGCGATTGCGCACGAGGTGAACAACCGGACCGCCGCATATATGCTGGCGATCGACCGCGTGGCGTATACCACCAAGCAACGCGGGATGTACGCGTAAGGGCAGGGACCAGGGGTTAGGGACCAGGAATTCGCTTTTCTGGTCCCTGATCTCGCGCCTGTCTTGGGGCCTCGGCGAGTATCGCGCTGTACCAGGAATGCGGCGCGTGTGTCAGAATGCTATTGTTCCCCGCCGGGTGCGCCTGTGAATCTGCCCAACTCCATCACGATGAGCCGCATTGCCAGCGTTCCATTGCTGGTGTGGGCGCTTTCGCCTAAGTTTCCCGTGCACGGGAGCCATGGCGAGCAGGAGATTCTGGCGTCCGCGATCTTTATCATTGCGTCGATTACGGACGGCGTCGACGGCTATCTGGCGCGGCGGCGTGGGCAGATTACTACCTTGGGAATACTGCTGGACCCGCTAGCCGACAAGCTGATGGTCAGCACGGCGTTCATCTGCCTGATCGCCTACAACCCGGCGGTGGTTGCGCCGTGGATGGCTGTGCTGGTGATCGGACGAGAATTTCTGGTGAGCGGCCTGCGGTCGATCGCTTCCAGCGAGGGCTTTACGATCGAGGCGAGCGAGATCGGGAAGCTGAAAACCGTGATCCAGATTGTGTCGGTGGTGGCGGCGATCCTGGCGCATCGCTGGGACCACTGGCAGATTGGGTGGTACCCGTTCCCCGTCCATCTGACGGCGGTGATCGCAATTTACTGGATGGCGGTGGTTTCGATCATCTCCGCGGTGGATTACTTTGTCGGATTTTGGAAGAAGATCGATCACGCGTCTGGCCGCCGGCGCAAGCGGAGCTTGGTCTTAAGCCGGAAAAAGCGGGAAGTTACGTCGCCTACGGCGTAAGAATCGCCGATTGGCCGTCGTCCCCGGTGCGTCCAAATTTTTTTTGAATTATTTTCGATTCCGATGACACGATTTTGCGCTGACCTTCGATTGTCTATATGAAAGCGGTTATCGGCCGATGTCAACAGCCGGACCGAAAGGTGATCGAAGTGAAGTTTCAATTCAGCGTGAAGTTCGGCAAAACCCCTCTGTTCACAGTCACAGCCCATGGCCGCCTCATAGCCGTCAACACTGCACTCATTGCAATCCCTCGCTTCTGGAACTTTGAAGCCATTACTGCCCTGCTGGCATAACCGCTGCCGCTGATCTCCACGCTGTACGGTCCAGAGACTCCGAGGCTGGGAACAGCAAAAATAGCTGGACGGCAGGAGAAGAAAGTCAAAACGCCCCGATCATGTCGAGGCGTTTCGCATTTTAAGGGCGCCTGCAAAGCATAGGCGTGGAGAGCCTTCCGCAGACGGCGGACTCTGGTAATTTAACGAAACTCAAAAACGCCCCGGCAGTTTGCCGAGGCGTTTTGGGTTTGTAGAGCCGCTTTACGCGTGAGCGCCGTGGCTGCTGCCGGCGTTGTGCCGATGGACGAAGTGGTACGGCGGCCATGGGCCTGAAAGCTGCATGGCGCAGTCCTTCATTTGCAGCGTGGCGGTGCTGTACTTGTTCTGGTAACGCTCGATCGTCTTCTTCTCGACCAGGTGTGCGATGTCCAGCAGCATCTTGCCCGATTCGGTGCGCTTGCAGGTGATTTCCTCCGCAACCGGGAGGAACATGCGATGCATCTGCACCGATAAAGCGCGGGCGCGGGATTGGCGCTCACGTTGCCGGCTGGCCGACTCACGAAGGTTGGAAAGATACATCTGCCCGGCGCCGGTCTGGGGACGATAGTCGGCGTCGCGGGGAGCGGTGACGACATCGTCGACGAGCACTTTGAGATGCATTTCAGCCATACCGCGCAGGCGCTCGACATTGGCCATGAAGTGACGCTGATTGGACCGGACCGAGCGGCGGAGGGAGTCGTCGTCATCGAACGTTGTGCCAAAACGGAAGGGCAGAACGGTGGACTGGGCGAAGCATCCGGAGATCACGCGAGCATGTTCGCGAGCGGCGGATTGTGCGTCGGAACCGGTGAGGCGGGCGGCGTCTTCGGGAAGGTGTTCGGAAACGACAACGGCGAGATCGGCCGCTGGAAAAAGGAAGGTCTGATTACCGAAGAGGCCGGTGACTCCGGTGAGGGGCATCGGTCGGCGGTGGCGGGAAAGCTCGGAAAAAGAACTACGTTCTGCGATGCAGTAGGCATACCATGCCATAAATAATTCGCTCCAAGGACTGTGGAAGTCTTTGCTCCCAATCAAGTGGGTGTTTCTAAAAAACAAACGGATCGAACGTGGCGAACAAAGCTAAAGCGAACGCGGGGCTACCTGGCGCGTGACCCAAAAACTGTGCACTGTACCGATGGCGAAACGGATAGTACCCCTATCGTTGTACGTTTGGCAACCATTTATGTAGTTTGGCAACCATTTATGTATTGGGACCGTCATTTTTTTCGCCTTTGGGCCTTTCTGGACGAGGCCGGCAGCGGTTTTACCGTCGAAAAAAGGACTGTCAGCCGCCGCCTTGCTGATAGACTTGACGATGCGCGGCGGTGGGGCGCGGCGACATCTCTGCATCAAGATTGAAGGACGGACATTCGTGGATAACGCGACCAAGCGTGAACTGAAACAGCCTGATAAATTTGTCACTCTCACCGACCATGGACTCGCGTGGGCCCAGGAAAACCGCCGCTCGGCGATCACCACCAGCATCATTGTGCTGGCAGTCATCCTCCTGCTGGTAGGCGGCGGAATGTTCTACAGCCATCGTTCCGACCAGGCCAGCCTGGCGCTGGGCGATGCGATGCATGTGTACCAGACGCCGGTGGCTGCGCCCGGTCAACAGGTACCTCCGGGGATGAAGACCTTCTCCAGCATCCAGCAACGAGCGCAAGCCGCGAACAAGCTGTTTGTCGATGCTGCCAATACCTACGGCCTGACCAAGGATGGCAAGGTTGCGCGGTACTTCGCTGGCGTCACGTATCTCGAAGAGGGCCAGAACGGGGCCGCGGAAGACGCCCTGAAGAGCGTGGCGAGCTCGTGGAACACGGACCTCTCGGCGCTGGCGAAGCTGGCGCTGGCACAGCTCTATCACAGCACCGGACGCGATCCGGAAGCGGTCACGCTGTATCAGGACCTTGCCAAGAGCAGCGCGACAACGGTGTCTCCGGGACTGGCGCAGATCGAGTTGGCGGAAATGTATGAGTCCGCAGGCAAGACCGACGACGCGAAAAAGATCTACGCGAAGCTGGCGGACGCGGACAAAGACCCCAAGGGTAAGCCCGGGCCGATTGCGACTCTGGCAAAAGAAAAGCTGAACCCCCCGCCAGCGGCGGGGCCACAACTGCAGCAGTAAGGGTACTGTGGAGTGGTTACAGCGTAATGGAAGAGGTCGCCAGATGGCGGCCTTTTCTGTTGGCCATCGACGACAGCGGCAGAGTTGTCGTCTGCAACTGCGCGCTCTACTGAGTTCTGAGTGGTGAGTTTTGAGTGGTGAGTCCCTGTCCCCGGTCGCGCCACGTCTTGTCTTCTCTACGCTCTACACTCTACCCACTCTCCACTGCTTTACAGCGGATGCGACGTGTCGTCGCCGAGGCGCGAGGCGGCGGATTGTGTGCTGATGTGCTGGGACAGTTCCGGCGCGATGGTGAGCGGGGTCCGCAGGTTGGAGACAGTTGTCCACTGATCGGGTCTGGCGCGGGGTGGGGCCACCCAAAGCGGGAGGTCCATGCATAGGAATTCCGCCATGGCTTCCGCGTGCGGCTCGTAGAGCAGGCGGATGGCGGCGAGACGGGCACGGGTGTCGTCCGCAGAGCAGAGAGAAAAGCCAGTGGGTCGGACAACATCGCAGAGGCGGCCAAAATCGGCGTCGGAGAGGCGCTGCGGAGGGGATTCGCGAAGAAGCTTTTCTTTGGCTTCGAGGTGGAAAACATGGCCGAGATCGACAAGAGTATGGCGCGCCATGGCGAAGGTGAGCTGCGCCTGGCGCGTGCTGGGGCCTTCGATAGTGGTGATGAGCAGGGCGCAGGTATCGAGGATCGAGGTGATCGCCGAGAGCCACGACTGGTTGTCGTGTTGCGAGCGGTAGTAGCAAAGAATGGGGTAGGAGATGTGGGACTCGAGCATCTCAGCCGACCAGCGCTCCCATTCGGCGAGCAGTTCGGCGAGGGCCTTGTGGCCGCCATCGAATCCATGCCGAAGAAGCAGCTCGCCTGCAGTGGGCGGTGAACCGGCGCGGGAGTCCAGCAACGCGACGGCGACCTCGCGACGGGAAAATGTGCTGTAGAGCAGTGGAACGTAGCCGATGACCAGCGCGACAAAGGCCAGGCCAATACCCGACTCGACAACCATGATGGCCCGGGCGTTCAGTGTGGTCGGCGTGAGGTCGCCCAGGCCAAGGGTGAAGAGCGTTGTCCCGCTGACGTAGAGGCAGTCGCGGAGGCGGCCGAACTCCGAAGGAAGACCGAGGGCATCGTGGAATGGAGTGCCCAAGCCGTAGAACATCAAGCCGAAGGCAAAGATAAGCAGCACTGCCCAGACAACGATCAGCAAAAGGAGCGAGAGCGGGCCGTAGATGCTGTAGGCCTGTTCGCGGATCTTGGACGAACGCAGCAGCTTGGCTGCGGCGCGCCACGGAAGCCACGTCGCGCTGAAGAATATCCGCGTGATGCGAAGGCGGCCGGCAGGGCGCCGCGGCAGGATGATGGTCTGGAACGCATCCAGCAACACCACTGCGAGAAATACCAGTCCGACAAAAAATGCGCCTACATGTGTCATCTACTAAAACTGTACTTCTTTTCCGGGGGATTACTTTAGTTCCGTTATGGTGCGCGATGTCGTCCGTATTGTCTGCGGAAGCCCTGAACCTGGGCTATGCTTCAAATTAACTTTCGTTCATTTTGTGCAGTTTAACAGCGCTTTGGGTTGCGTCTCGGTATCTGTTATTCAACAATAAGATGTGACGTTCCGGGCCGAGGTATCAAAATGAAACAGCGTGTACTTGTGGTCGATGACGACAAGCTTGTAGCCGATACGCTGAGTCTGATCTTCCGCGCAAATGGCTTCGAAGCGGAGGCCTGCTACTCCGCCGCGGAAGGTTTGGAACGCGCGCGGACCTACGATCCCGAACTGCTGCTATGCGACGTGACCATGCCCGAGACGACGGGCCTCGAACTGGCGGCTACGATCGACCATGAAATGCCCGATTGCAAAATTCTGATGCTGACCGCCTACTCTACCAACCTGGCGAAGGTCGGCGAGCAGTCGCGGCGCATGAGCCGGCCGGTGAACGTACTGAGTAAGCCATGCCGACCGGAAGACCTGCTGCGCGAGGCCGGGTTGCTGCTGAAGACGGCATAGTGTCGGTTTTCATTTGTTAGTTGTCAGAGGTTCATTGCGGCTTTACTCAAAAGTCAGAACTCATGACTCAAAGCTGAAGACGCCTGCGAGGGTCTACAGAGCGTAAACTTGGGCATTATGGCCCGAACCGGCGATGTCCCCAGCGCAGCGGACATCTTTCTCAAAAGAAAACCTACGATGCGTCGCAAACCGCAGGCAGGATTATTCGACGCGATCGAAGCGCCTTTGCCAACCCCGGCGGCGCCGCCTGAGCCAGCGGTCCCCGTCGCGAAGGTTGCGGTGGTCGCGCCTTCAACTGAAACAACCGTAGAAGCTGCCGTAGTCGATGTGGCAAAGGTGTGGACGGTTGCGGCCCTGGTGCGCGAGGTGCGCGGGCTGATTGAGAAACGCTATGCGCGGATCACCGTCGAGGGTGAGATTTCTAACTGGAGGCCGGCTGCGAGCGGGCACTGCTACTTCACGCTGAAAGACGGAGCGGCGCAGCTTTCGGTAGTGATGTTCCGGCGTGAGGCGGCGCTGATACGCTTCAAGCCTAAGGACGGCGATGCGGTGAGACTGCGCGGACAGGTCAGCGTCTACGAGAGCCGCGGGCAGATGCAACTGATCGCCGAGACAATGGAGTTGGCCGGCATCGGCGCACAATTGGCGTCAGTACAGGAGTTGAAGGCGCGGCTGAAGCGCGAAGGCCTGTTCGAGAACAAGCGGCCGCTACCGGCATTTCCGCGCTGCATTGGCGTGGTGACCAGCCTGCAGGGGGCGGCTCTGCGGGACATCGTGAAGGTGTGCAAACGGCGTCATGCGGCGGTGAATCTGCTGGTGTATCCAGCGGCGGTGCAGGGGCCGCGGTGCGCGATCGAAGTAGCGGCGGGAGTGCGGTGGTTCAGCGCCCATGCGGACCGCGCTGACGTGGTGATTGTGGCGCGCGGCGGGGGTAGCTGGGAGGACCTGCACGGCTTTGACGACGAGCGCGTGGCGCGGGCGATTGCCGCGTCCGCGATGCCGGTAGTCGTGGGCGTGGGGCATGCGACCGATACGACGATCGCCGATGCGGCGGCGGATGTCTGCGCGCCGACGCCTTCGGCCGCAGCGGAGTTGGTGACAGCGGCGCAGCACCGGGTGGAAGAGCGCGTCCGGCGGCTGGGCGAGCGTGTGGTGCGCGCGGGCGGTTATGAATTGCTGCGGGCACGGCAACGACTCTCCCGGCTGAGCGCGGAAGCGGTGCTACGGCGGCTGCGCGATGGCCTGGGGCGGCGGGCGCAGCGGATCGATGAGCTGGAGTTTCGTGTGCAGAACTCTCATGAACGCCTGATGCGAGCCCGAGCCGAGAAGCTGGCGAGGCTGGAGGCGAGGCTGCGGAGGCAGGATGTGGCTCTGCGGCTTGCGGAGAGCAAGCGGAAGCTGGAGAGGCTGCGCGGGAGGCTGGAACGAGCTGGCACCGCCGTTACTGCGATGCGGATGGAGCGCGTGGAGCGAGTGTGGGCGCGAGCTGAAGCGATGAGTCCGCTGCGAGTGCTGGAGCGAGGGTATGCGCTGGTTTATGGGCCGGGGGGAAAGCTGTTGCGGTCCTCTGATGCGGTGGATGCCGGGGATGAGGTTACGGCGAGGCTGGCGGAAGGATCATTGAGGGCGATTGTGTCCGCGAAAGAGTGAGTTCCTCGACGACAAGGGAGAGCGGTCGCCCCATTCAGACGCGCTCAGGGGCGATACCCACTCTTTGCCCAAAAGGTCCACCCGGAAGTGGTGGCGAGCAGGACGTGAAACGCTGCGGTCTTTCCGCTACGCTCCGATCGGAATGACAAAGTTGAGGTGGGGCGGTTTCCTCGGCTGGATGTTAGGTAGCATCAAAGAGGACACTTCCGAGGGGCCACAGATGCGAAAGATGTTTGGAACGGATGGGATACGTGCGGTTGCGGGCGAGGCCCCGTTGGATAAGCGCACGGTATATGCGGTCGGACGCGCACTGGCGCATTCGCTGGGCGAGCGTCCGCGCGTAGTGATGGGCATGGATACGCGCGAGAGCGGACCGTGGATCGCCGGGACTCTGGCCGCCGGACTGCGGGCTGGAGGAGCCGAAGTCGAGAGCGCGGGCGTGATTACGACTCCGGCGATCGCCCTGCTGGCGCGTACGCACGGCTTCAACGCCGGGGTGGTCATTTCGGCTTCTCACAATCCGTGGCAGGACAATGGGATCAAGATTTTCGGCGGCGACGGACATAAACTCGCCGACGCCGTGGAGTTGGAGATCGAGCGCGAGATCGAGCGGGTTCACGCGGAGAACGACACGGCAGCGCACGACGATGCGATGCCCGAGGTGAACGAGTCGTATCGCGCGGAGTATGTGCAGTTCCTGCTGGATGCGGTCCCGGGGATTTCGCTGGATAACCGGACGGTGGTGATCGACTGCGCAAACGGCGCTGCCAGCACGGTTGCTCCCGAACTCTTCGCCGGGCTGAGAGGCACCGTGGAGGTGACGCATGCTTCGCCCAACGGACGCAACATCAACGAGAAGTGCGGAGCGCTGCATCCGGGTGTGGTTGCCGCTGAAGTGAAGCGCTATGGTGCATCGATGGGCATGACGTTCGACGGCGATGCCGACCGGGCGCTGTTCAGCGACGAACATGGCAATGTGGTCAACGGCGACGCCGTCATGCTGGCGTGCGCACGCGATTTACAGGCGCGAGGTCTGCTGGCGGGCGATACCGTGGTCGCGACGACGATGTCCAACATGGGCCTCGAGGCGGCGTTCAAGCGCTCGGGGATTTCCATGTTGCGCGCGCCGGTGGGCGACAAGTATGTCCTGGAAGAAATGAAAAAATCGGGAGCGTCGCTGGGCGGCGAGCAGTCCGGGCACATCCTCTTCCCTTCCAAAGCGACGACCGGCGACGGCTTGCTGACCGCGCTGCTGGTGCTCGACGTCGTGCATCGCAGCGGCAAGACGCTGGGCGAGTTGATCGCCGACCTGGAAAACTTTCCGCAGGTGATACTGAACGTGAAGGTCCGGGAGAAGAAGCCCCTGGACGGCTTCCCTTCCGTGGTCTCGACAATCCGCGCGGCCGAAGAAGAATTGAAGGATTCCGGCCGGGTGGTGATTCGCTACTCCGGCACAGAGGCACTGGCGCGGGTGATGATCGAAGCGCAGAGCGAAGAGGCTATGACGCGGCACGCCGAGGCGATTGCCGGGGCCATTCGCGCCGAGCTGGGCGTATAACTTACGCGAAGATGACGGTCTTGTTGGCGTAAGACAGAATGCGGTGGTCGAGGTCCCACTGCACGGCGCGTGAAAGCACCATGCGCTCCAGGTCGCGTCCTTTCTGGATCAGCGACGGTAGCTGGTCGTTCTGCGTAATGCGGACGACTTCCTGCTCGATGATCGGGCCTTCATCGAGCACTTCGGTGACGTAATGGCTCGTGGCCCCGATAAGCTTGACGCCGCGCGCGAAAGCCGCATGATAGGGGCGCGCGCCGGTAAAAGCAGGCAGGAACGAGTGGTGGACGTTGATGATGCGGCGCGGATACGCATCGACGAACGCCGGCGAGAGGATCTGCATGTAGCGGGCAAGAACGACGAGGTCTACGTCCTGCTCGCGCAGCAGATTGAGTTGTTGGGCTTCGACCTGTGACTTGTTGTCTTTCGTGACCGGAAGATGGTGGAAAGGGACGTGGTAGAAGTCTGCAAGCGGACGGGCTCTCTCGTGGTTGCTGACGATGCACACGATGTTGCAGTGGAATTCGCCGGACTGATGACGGTGCAGCAGGTCGGAAAGGCAATGAAGATACTGCGACACGAAAATCGCGACATTGCGTGAATCGTCAGCGAACTCAACGCGCCAGTTCACGCGAAACTCCTGCGCCAGAGGCTCGAAAGCTGCGCGGAAAGTGGCCTCGTCAAAGCCGGCGGCCTCAGTGGAGAACTCCACACGCATGAAGAAAAGGGCTAGTTCCACATCCTGATGCTGATCGGCGTTGAGGATGTTGACGTCGTAATTCTGGACAAGAAAATTGACGATAGAGACGACGATGCCTTTGCGGTCGGGGCAATCGATGAGCAGTATGGCGGTCCTGGACATGCGTACGACTATGGTACCCGCTTTGCGGGGCGCCTTTATCCGTACGTCGGCCGGCGACAGACAACCTGTGCCTGCCAGCGGTATGCAGCCGGTTGTGGGAACGCAGGGCAGCAGTAATCGGATTGTGACACCTTTGGGCGCGACTCCGGTCGATTCGGGGATTACAGCCGAGGCCATGTTGTTCTATCACTAGAAGTTGGTTCTTCCTGACGACAGGCCTATGCCCAACACTTCCTCCAGCTTCGGCGCGACGCTCTCGTACAACGAGGGAGCGGTTTCACTGTCGGAGATTATCTCGGCGTTGACGTTCGCGCTCGACCTGACCGAAGGCGCAGTACCGGGGCATGCTCTGCGCAGTTGCCTGCTGGGTATGCGGCTGGGAGATGCGCTGGGGATTTCCGGAAAGCTGCGGACGGATCTTTACTACGCGCTGCAGTTGAAGGACGTTGGCTGCTCCAGCAATGCAACCCGCATGACGCAGATCATTGGCGGCGACGATCGCGCCATGAAGGCCTCGACCAAGCTGGAGGACTGGCGACAAAGCGGTGTCAGCCTGCGCGGGCTGAAGACGCTGTGGCATAACATCCTTCCCGGCAAGAGCCTGTGGCGGCGGGTGATCCGGTTTATCGACATTGCGCGGAATGCGCCGACCAACCGGAAAGAAATGATCCAGATGCGCTGCGAGCGCGGAGCGGAGATCGTGCGCCAGTTGGAGCTGGACGGCGCCACCGCCGAAGCCGTCCGCGCGCTGGACGAACACTGGGATGGGCGAGGGTATCCTGACGGACAGAAGGGCGAGGAGATCCCTCTGCTATCGAGGATCTGCTCGATTGTGCAGAATCTTGACGTGTTCGCGACCGAAGACAGCATCGACGCGGCGATGAAGATGCTGCGGCGGCGAAGCGGGATTTGGTTCGATCCCTCACTGGTGAGCGTGGTGGAGCGACTGCACTCCGGCGGCGGTTTCTGGGAGCATTGCCTGAAGACGAGCACCGTGGAAGAAACTCGACAGGCGGTGCTGGCACTGGACCCGGGCGAACGGACCGACCTCAATCCGGAACGCATCGACCGCATCTGCGAAGCCTTTGCCAGCGTGGTCGATGCCAAATCGCCGTTCACGTACAAGCATTCGATGGGTGTCGCCGACGTGGCGGTGGAGCTTGCCTTCGAGATGGCCCTGCCGCCGGAACGTATCCAACTGGTGCGCCGGGCGGCGCTGCTGCACGATATCGGCAAGCTGTATGTGCCGAACATCATTCTCGATAAAGCCGGCAAGCTGACTGCTGAAGAATGGGCCGTGGTAGTGGAACATCCGAAGATGACGCGGGAAATTCTGGAGCGCATCGCCGCATTCCGTGAACTGGCTATATTTGCCGCCGAGCATCACGAAAAGTTGGATGGGACAGGATATCCGCTGGGTCTGAAGGCGGCGGACCTTTCCATAGAGTCGCGGATACTCGGGGTCGCAGACGTGTTTGCCGCAATGGCCGAAAACAGGCCTTATCGCGGCGGCCTGGAGCCAGCGAAGATCCTGGAGATTATTGGGGCAGACGTTCCGCGGAAATATGACCCGCGATGTTTTGCGGCTTTGCAGGGCGTGGTGTTGCGCTGGAACTGGCTGACGCCGGCCGTCCCGACCACAGAGGTAGGTGAGTTCAGCCGGTCATACCCGAAACGTCTTGCGGTGGAAGATGAGTTGGCGCAGTTGATTTGACCGGCATCAGCGCGGTGCCGTAGCAATGATTAGCTGCGTCGCGTTCTCCGTCGACTGGTTAGGCTTGTTGCCGTTCGCGTCGGCGGCTTGGGCCACGTTGGCGACCGTGTCGTAGAAGATGGCTGTGAGCTTGTTGGCAGGGGAGCAGGTTACGTCGGCGATAGCTGGCTGGTCGAAGATAAACTCGCGCAGCAGCGTGCCGTAATGAGCGTCCATTTCAAACATCCGCAGCATTGGCTTGGAAGCTGACCCGTCCTTTCCGGCCGGCGGAGAATCCCGCTTCTCTTCAGCACGCAGGATGAGGGTACGTCTGTCTCCCGCAGGGAGAACATCGTGCAGCACGAAGCCCCCAGGGAGAGCGATGGGAATGCTCCCGTCTCCGCCTAGCGAGCTGAGTACGCGAATGTCTCTCGCGGTACCGGGATACGTGAGCATGACCTGACCGTTGAAGGATACGAAAGCCGCGCGCTGCAGCGTGGCGAGGTCGGGGCGCGTCTCTGGCGCAGACTCCACCTCCTTGATCGATGAGTAGGCCTTGTAAGGCTCCTCCGGCTTATGGTCGAGGTCGATGAAACGGCGGATCGTGCCGTCCTCTTTCACGAGGGCGAGCAGCGGCAGCAGGTTGGCTTCGTCCCACCCAAGTACGAGAAAGTCGCCCGACGCGAACAGGGCAACCTTCAGCGGCTTGAACTTGAGGTCGAGCGAGACAAGACTGGCCTGGTCGCCATCGTAATCGGAGACGGAAAGGAAATAGCGGACATCGCGGGGCGGCGCTGTCGTGTCCGGGTCGTCGCGCCGCTCCGCGTGGAGAAGCGTGACCAGTGTATGGTCGGCAACGAAAAAGTCGCGCAGAGAGAGGTTGGTGTAACCGACTGGAATCTTACGGACCAGATGCTTGACGCCGGCGGTCGACGAGACGCTGTAGAGTTCCGGCATCGACGGTCCGGGCTGAGCCGTGGCGGAGTCGGCGTACAGGTCGAGGAAGTTGATGCCGTCGTTGGAGCAACGCGCGTGGGCTGCGACGTCTCCAACGGGCAGACCCAGTACCGGTTTGCCGCCGGAAAAATGGATTTCGCGAATCGGCCAGGGAAACACGGACGTGCTGCGGGGCGTCGATGGGACTGCGGCTTGCTCTGGGCGACGGCTGGGATGGCCACCATCGCGAGGAACGCTGCAAGGCCTGCGAGAAGGAAGCCAGGCGGTTTCGGAAGACTCATCTTCGGCCTCGCGCAAAGGTCCTTGGTAGCTGCGTGACAGTGAGACGCGCCGTCCGGCCAAACGTCGTGGCCGACTCGAAATTTCCCGCCATTTCGGCGACAATAGAGGGATGGGCCTTCTTCTGTATTCCGCTAACTGGTGCCGCGACTGCCGCGAGGCAAAACGCTTTCTCGACAAACACGAAATCGCTTACACCGAGATCAACATCGAGACCACGCCGGGGGCTGCAGACCTGGTATTGCAGAACGTCGGCAAACGCGCCATTCCGCAATTTGTGATCGACGGCAAATGGGTGCAGCCGTACAAGCCGGGACGCGGCTTTTTGCACGATGAAATGGAAAAACTCTTCGGCGTCGCGGGTTAATCTTCGCCATCGAAATCGGCGAAATCCTCCTGCAGTTCGCTCTCCGCAACCGCACTCAGGCAGCGTCCCCCGCAGCTTTTGGTTCGGCATCGCTCGGGCGCGAAGCGAGCACAACTTCCAGTGCCGCGATGATGTCGCGTCCACGCAGGTCGATTTCAGCGAGGTGCAACGGGATCAGTTGCTCGATGACCTTCTCGCCTTCGGGCATCAGCTTCACGATCGAGCGGCGCAGATCTTCATCGTCACTTTCTCGCCGGACCATGCCGGCACGCACAGCGCGGTCCACCAGTTCCACGGCGCTGTTGTGGCGCAGGATCATGCGTTCAGCAAGATAGCTGATGGAGGCACCTTGCCCCTCCGGCATCGCCGCGATGACCTGGAGCATCTGGTATTGCTGCACCGAAATCCCAGCCGCTTCCGATGCGATTTCGCTGAAGCGAAGAAACTTACGCAATTGAAACCGGAACTCCGCCAGCTTGTGCAAGCGATCTGTTGCAATGGAACTACGCTCGTTCATCTATCACACCTATCTGTTGATTTTATATCGTTTTCCGATATAAGAGAACACCGATACACTAGCTAAAGGATTTATACCCTAGGACGCAAAAAAGATTGTCAGGGTTACCCGGACAAAGGAGCTTTGTTTTGATCGCACGCTACACACGTCCCGTCATGGGCCAAATCTGGTCTGAAGAATCGAAATATCGCAACTGGCTGCGTGTCGAGCTCGCCGCCACGGATGTGCTGTCGCGCGCCGGCATTGTTCCCGCTGAAGCCGCAACCACTCTACGCGAAAAAGCGCGGTTTACGGTAGAGCGAATTCACGAGATAGAAGCTGAGACCCGTCACGACGTTCTGGCGTTTACCCAGGCGGTGGCGGAATCGGTCGGCCCGCAGGCCCGTTGGCTGCACTTCGGCCTGACCTCGACCGACGTCGTGGACACCGCGCAGGCGCTGGCTTTTGTGGAGGCCTCCGCACTTATACGCGCGGGTATTGCCCGGTTGATCGAGGTGCTGAAGACGCGCGCGATCGAGTTCAAAGACACACCCTGCATCGGACGCACGCACGGCGTTCACGCCGAACCCACCTCGTTCGGTTTGAAGCTTCTGTTGTGGTACTCGGAGATGCAGCGCAATCTGCACCGTTTCGACGCCGCTGCCGAAGACCTGCGCGTAGGAAAGATTTCAGGCGCCGTTGGCAGCTTCGGACATCTTTCGCCGGAGCACGAAGAGGCGATCTGCGCGGAGCTTGGTCTGCGCTATGCCGAAGTATCGACACAGGTGCTGCAGCGCGATCGCCATGCGGCCTACGTAGGCACGCTGGCCGTACTGTGCTCGACGCTGGATAAGATTGCGACCGAGATTCGGCACCTGCAACGCACCGAAGTGCGCGAGGCGGAAGAGTTTTTTTCTCCGAAGCAAAAGGGCTCGAGCGCGATGCCCCACAAGCGCAACCCGATCACCTGCGAACAGATTTCCGGCCTTGCGCGCGTCGTGCGCGGCAACTCGCAGACGGCGCTGGAAAACGTCGCGCTGTGGCACGAGCGCGATATTTCGCACTCATCCGCCGAGCGTGTCATTCTGCCCGATAGCACGATCCTTGCGGACTATCTGCTGGACAAGACGGCGACGCTGATCGAGAAGCTGCTGGTGTATCCGAAACGCATGTTGAAGAACATGGAGTTGACCGGCGGGCTGATCTACAGCGGCCAGCTTTTGCTGGAGCTCGCCAGCGCCGGCATGACCCGCGAGCATGCGTACCGCGTAGTGCAGTCACATGCAATGCGCGCGTGGCAGGATGACCTGAACTTCCGCGAGCAGATCTCCAACGACCCCGAAATTACACGGCTGCTATCGCCGGAGAAACTGGCACAGGCCTTCGATTACCGGCGACAGCTCAGGAATGTGGACGCAATCTTTGCGCGGGTGCTGGGCAAACCGTAGCAGCGGAATGTGATATGCCAATGTACACACAGCCTCCGGTCTCAGCACGCTCGATCCGCTGAATCAGAAACGGTAGGAGCGGATGTGACGAACGCGACGCTAAACCTTTGGAAGAGGAATCTTGGCAGTGTTCCAGCAGAAGTATGGCAGAAGACATCGATAGAAGTGCTTGTTCTGGCGGATAACGGCTTGACCGAGATATCTGCGGAAGTAGCAAGACTCCAAAACTTGCGAACCCTCGACCTTGGCCACAATCAAATCTCCGAACTGCCTGAAGCCATAGCGGAACTGAAGGACCTGCGTGATTTTCTATACCTGCATGACAATCGTTTGACTTCATTGCCGTCGTCACTTGGACAGCTCCACAGACTGCGATATCTGAATATCAGCGCGAATCGACTCTCTCTATTTCCCGATTGCATCGCCTATATGAACGGGCTGATCGAACTGCGTGTCAACGATAACCAGCTTTCCAGTTTGCCGGACACGATCATGAGACTTTCAAAGCTGCGCGAACTTCACCTCAGAAACAATAACCTGCGTACGCTCCCCCTCGGAATTGGAGCAATGTCAGAGCTTCGCCACATCGATTTACGAGGCAATCCAATCGGAGTATTGCCCGATTCGGTCGCCGCTTTACCCAGGCTCAAAAAACTCGACCGGCGTTGGATTGACACCCTGCCAGAACCCGCTTGGCTTGACCTTCTCGAGCAGAGAGGATGCTCCGTGTATAGGTAGGGACCACGATGGGCATTCCAAGTCAACGCGCAGTACCAAATGTCATCGACCACTACGGCAATGAGGGTGCAAAAGATAACTCATCCGACGATCGCCGTGTGGCCCAGAATTCCGTAAGCCAGGTCCTGATTCCCTTCGATTTGAACTTGTGCAAGGGCGCCGTCCGGTGCGATTCCTTTGGTAAAAACTCGCCACGCGATAGACTGCGGCAACGTCACCTTACATGCGATGTCTTTTGGGATATCTCTTAGGAAGACCCATGCATTCGTTCCTCTGGATAGAACCCACTGTCCACCGCAATCGCCCGTAACAGCCAGCAGGACGTTGGTGCCGATTGGCGCAACTGAATTTCGAAACGCATAAGGTAAGCCCCGTACGAAGCAGTCCAGCACGGGATAGTACAACTCCGGAGTCATGATTCCGGTTCGGTCGGTGGCCAGACGAATCTGTTGTTGGTGGTGCCAGCGCTCTGTCAACTCGCGAGCCGTATCGAACCAATTCAAGGACACGTCTTCACCAGCCCAGCTCACATTGAAGGTTGCAGGCGCGAAGGGATCAAGCGACTCATGGAAGATCGCTGATTGATTGCAGGCTGTCATCCTCAGCTCGATCAGTACGGGAGGGCTCAGACGGCGGTAGACCGTAACACCTTCCTCGTTCAAGCGGTTCACGAGCGCAAT
>Ga0070679_100000134_pt1 | contig 59591 bp, 61 predicted proteins | sample KBSC63BmetaG_FD_65652 | JGI IMG/M metagenome (GOLD analysis project Ga0070679, IMG submission 65652) | Corn rhizosphere microbial communities from Kellogg Biological Station, Michigan, USA - KBS C6-3B metaG | ecosystem: Host-associated > Plants > Roots > Rhizosphere | place: USA: Michigan... | reverse complement strand
CTGGCAGGACCGGCGCACGGCCGGGCGCTGCGCGGAGCTGCGCGCCGCCGGCCACGAAGAGCTTGTGCGCGAGCGCACCGGGCTCGTCATCGACCCCTACTTCTCGGCGACCAAGATCGAGTGGCTGCTGCGCAACGCCGAGGGAATGGAGCGGGCGGTCTTCGGCACAGTCGACTCCTGGCTGCTGTTCAAGCTCACCGGCCGCCACGCAACCGACCACACCAATGCCTCGCGCACGATGCTCTTCGACATCCGCCGCCGCGCCTGGGACGAGGAGCTCTGCGGCTTGCTCGGCATCGACCCGGCGAGCCTCCCCGAGGCGCTGCCCTCGGCCTACGTCTACGGCACAACCAGCGAGTTCGGCGGCGATGTGCCGGTGGCGGGGATCGCCGGTGACCAGCAGGCCGCCCTCTTCGGCCAGGTCTGCCACAGCCCTGGCAGCGCCAAGAACACCTACGGCACGGGCAGCTTCGTCCTCCTGAACACCGGCTCCGTCCTCCCAGACCCCCCCAAAGGCCTCCTCACCACCATCGCCGCCTCCCCGGGTCGACGGGGCTCAAAGTCGTCTATTTCGCGACTTTCAGGTCCCTCGGCGGGGAGCTCCTATGCGCTCGAGGCCTCGATTTTCGTCACCGGCGCCGCCGTGCAGTGGCTGCGCGACGGGCTCGGCCTGATCGAGCGGGCGGGGGAGAGCGAGGCGCTTGCCGCCTCGCTTGAGGGCAACGACGGGGTCTACTTCGTGCCGGCGCTGACCGGCCTCGGCTCGCCCCACTGGGACCCTTACGCGCGCGGCACGATCGTCGGTCTCACTCGGGGGAGCGGTCGCGCTCACCTCGCCCGCGCCGCCCTCGAGGCGATCGCCTTTCAGACTGTCGATGCGGTGCGGGCCCAGGAGGCCGCGGCCGGCGAGCGGCTGGCGGAGCTCAGGGCCGACGGCGGCGCCGTTGCCAACCGGTGGCTGATGCAGTTCCAGGCCGACGCGCTCGGTTGCCCGGTGGTCGTCCCTGAGATCGCCGAGACGACCGCACTCGGAGCCGCCTACCTGGCGGGAGTCGCGACCGGTCGCTGGAGCCTCGAGCAGATCGGCGAGATGTGGCGCGAGGCGGCGCGCTACGAGCCGGCGATGAGAGAGGACGAGCGCGAGACGCTCCTCTCTGAGTGGCATCGGGCACTCGATCGCGCCAAGGACTGGGCCTTGCCCGATCACAGCAGAGAAGGGCCGTAACCCCCGCCGCCGGCGGGGGTACCGCGTAGCGACGGCCGCAGGCCGTCGCGCGCCCATGGCAGATATGAAGCCACAGAACTACAAGGACAAACGTCCGGCGGAGTACTTCGACCAATTCCACGCCTCTGCCCGTAAAGGGGTGGGCTGGACCTACACGTTCGTCCGCGTCCTCGTCTCGCTGCCGACGCTGCTGATCTACCGGGTGCGGGCGATCGGCAGGCAGAACGTGCCCAAGTCGGGCGCACTGGTCCTGGCTCCGAACCACCTGAGCCAGATGGACCATTTCTTCTGCGGGCTCTTCCTGCGACGAAAGATCCGCTTCATGGGCAAGTCACAGCTCTTCGGCCCGCCCGTCCTCACCTATGTCTTCAAGCACGGCGGCGTCTTCCCGATCCGCCGTGGCCACCCCGACGAGGAGGCGTTCAAGACCGCCTACACGATCCTCGACCAGGGCGGCATGCTGCTCGTCTACGCCGAGGGCGGGCGGCAGCGCAGCGGCGAGCTCGGCGTGGCCCGGCCGGGTATCGGTCGCATCGCCCTGGAGTCGGGGGTGCCGGTCGTGCCGGTCGCGATCCACGGCTCGGCCAGGGTGCGGCGCTGGAAGCGGCTCAACTTTCCCAAGGTCACGGTTCAGTACGGCGAACCGTTGACCTTCGAGCGCGAGCCCTCGCCGAGCCGGGAGCGCCAGCTCGAGGTCGCCGGAGAGGTCTTCGCGCGGGTGCGCGAGATGTACGAGGAGATTGAGGGCTCTACTCGTAGCGGGCGCTGAGCCCGGCGTAGAACTCCGCGTCGTGCCCGGGAGTGACGATCGCGTCGGGGAACTCGCGCTTGAACAGCTTCAGCTCCTGCAGCGAACGGCGGTAGTTGTGCGCGTCGAAGGGGCGCGGCGCCAGCGGCGCGTCGCCGTCGAGCTGGGCCTGCGTGTAGGTCGCATCGCCGCCGATCACGAAGTCGCGCTTGCCGAGGCGGGCGATCACTGACATATGGCCGGCGCTGTGGCCCGGGGTGTAGGCGAGCCGCAGCGAGCCATCGCCGAAGAGGTCGAAGCAGCGGCCGAAGGTGGCGTAGGAGTCGATGCCGGCCCGGTCGAAATCGACCGTGCGGTAGTCGAAGGCGTAGTCGTAATGGGCGTGGCGGTAGCCGCTCAGCAGCGGCCGCGGGCCGGTTGCGGCGGCGTGCCACTCCACCTCGCTGACGACAAAGGTCGAGTTGGGGAACTCGGAGATTGCCGAGGTGTGGTCGATGTGCATGTGAGTCATCACCACGATCGGGATCTCCCCGGGGTCGAGGCCGAGCTTGCGCAGCTGCGCCGGGACGTCTTCGCCGGGCTCCAGCGAGGGGTTGCCGAACCGGTTGCCGAGACTGCCGAAGTTCTCCTTGCCGTTGGTGGCGACCGAGGGGTGCAGGCCGGTGTCGACCAGGATCGCGCCGGCGCTGGGATGGCGGATCAGGAAGGCTGGGCAGGGAACGGTGGCAGCGGGGTTGCCGCTGAGCAGGGCGCGCAGCAGCTTCAGGGTCTCGAGGCGCCCACCGGGACGTTCCATCATCGTCCGCGGCCAGGTGACATGGCCGGCGACCATCGGCTCGACCGTGACGGTTGCGCCGGGGGTGCCGCCCGTCAGCGGCTCGTGCAGTGGTTTTGGCTCTACGCTGACCTTCATTGCCGCTGAGGTTACGGTGGGCGCCCGTCTATAGGCTTGCGCGCCAATGAGTGAAAGCCCGCATTCGCGCATCTTCAGGGAGGGTTTGCTCGACCGCGAGGTCTGCGTGGTCTCGGGTGCGGGCAGCGGCTTGGGGCGCGAGACCGCGCTCGAGCTCGCTCGCCTCGGCGCGATCGTGATCGGCTGCGGCCGGCGCGAGGAGCCGCTGGCGGAGACGGCTGAGCTGGCCGCCGGCCTGGCCGGAGCCTTCAGCCACGAGGCATTGGACATCCGCGACGAGGATGCTGTCGATGGCTTCTTCGACCGCGTGCTGGCCGCTCACGGACGGATCGATGTCCTCGTCAACAACGCCGGCGGCCAGTTCCTGGCGCCGGCCGAGTCGATTACGCCGAAAGGCTTTCGCACCGTGATCGAGCTCAACGTCGAGGGGACCTGGCTAATGACCCACGCGGCGGCAACCAAGGCCTTCATCCCGCAGGGCGGTGGCAAGGTGCTCAGCGTCACCCTCTCCCCACACAACGGAATGCCCGGGATGGTGCACTCGGGCGCCGCCCGCGCCGCGGTCGAGAACATGATGCGGACCCTCGCGATCGAGTGGGCCCGCTTCGGGATCAGGACCTGCGCCCTCGCCGCCGGCCAGTTCGCCACCGAGACCCTGCTGACCAAGTATCCGCAGGTCGTCGTCGACAACCTCGAGCGCTCGATCCCGATCGGCCGCGCCGGCCGCGCCGAGGAGATGGCCTGGCTGGTCGCCTACCTCGCTTCGCCCGCCGGCGATTTCGTCTCCGGCACGACGATCACGATCGACGGCGCCCGCGACAACTGGGCCGGCCCCTGGCCACCCGACGCAATCGCCAGCGAGAGCGGCGATCCCGTGGCCGAGGAGCGGCGACCGAAGCCTTAGCTCAGCGGGGCTCCAGGACGATGACCGGGATCGTCCGGCCCTTGCTGTGGGCTGCGTAGCTTTCGTAGTCGCGGTAGACCTTGACGGCCTTGGCCCAGATGCGCGCTCGCTCCTCAGCTTCGGCGACGCGGGCGTGGACGGGGCGGTGTTCGTTGCCGATCTGGACTGTCGTGTCGGGGTTGGCCTTGAGGTTGTAGAACCAGGCTGGGTTCTTGGGGTAGCCGCCCTTGGAGGCGATGATGGCGACGTTGTCGCCGTCTTCGACGTAGAGCAGGGGCGCGGTGCGCTTGGTGCCGCTCTTGGCGCCAACGTGGTCGAGCAGCAGGATGCGGATGCCGGTGCCCGAGACGATATGGCCAAGCCGCCCGCCGCTGGCGCGGTAGAGGGCCGTGTGCAGGCCCGTGAAGCGGATGAGGGCAGGCCAGATCCGATCCGCCACGTCGAGGTAGCGGGGCGGGCGCCTGCCCTCCGTCGCTTCGTGGCTCAGGTGTACATCCCCCCGAACATGCCGCCGGTGACGTTGAGCACCTGGCCGTGCACGTAGTTCGCCAGGGGCGAGGCGAGGAAGAGGACCGGGCCGGAGGCCTCCTCCGGAGTGGCCGGGCGGCCGAGCGGGATGATCGCCGAGGCCATCGCCCGCATCTGCTCGGGGATGCCGAGCTCGATCTTCTCGCCACCGGGGGCGGTCATCTCTTCGCCCTCCTCCTTGGCGGCGGTTAGGCGGGTTTCGACGAAGCCGAAGGCGACGGCGTTGACGTTGATCTTGAACTGCCCCCACTCCTTGGCCAGGGTTTTGGTCAGGCCAACGACGGCCATCTTCGCCGCCGAGTAGTTGGCCTGGCCGGCGTTGCCCATCGTGCCGGAGGTGGAGGAGACGTTGATCAGCTTGCGGAAGACCTCTTTGTCTTCGCCGCGCTCGGCCTTGGCCGCCTCGCGCCAGTGGGGCGCCAGCGCCCTGGCGACGCGGAAGGGCACGACCGTGTGGATGTCGATCATCGCCTGGAACTGCTCGTCGGTCATCCGATGGGCGACGCCGTCCCAGGTGTAGCCGGCGTTGTTGACGACGATGTCAACGGCGCCGAAGGCGTCGACCGCGGCGGCGACGAGCTTGTCGGCGGCCTCGGGCTGGGTCAGGTCACCGGCGTGGACGGCGGTTTCGCCGTTGATCTCGCCCGCGGCCTGCTCGGCGACGTCGGCGTCGAGGTCGTTGATCAGCACCTTTGCGCCCTCGCTGGCAAACAGCTCGGCGGTTGCCCGGCCGATTCCGCGCGCCGATCCGGTGACGATCGCCGCCTTTCCGTCAAGAAGTCCCATCAGTCGCTCTCTCCTTATGGATTCAGTGAAATTCGGCTCGGGAGGCTACAAGGAACCAACCGCCCCTGGTTGACTGGCCAGTCGGGCGCCGGGCTGGGCCAGCATGCTCAGGGCGTGGGGGATATCCACATCTGGTACTGGAAGGCGGCGTCGTAGCCCAGGTCGAGGTAGATCGGTTTGCCCATTGGCGACGCCTGCAGCGAGGCGACGTTGGCGCCAAGATCGAAGCCGGCGTTGGTGGCGGCCACGGTCACCGCCCGGCCGATCCCCTTGCCGCGCGCCCGCTCGAGGCTGCCGACCCAGTAGATGCCGGCGACGCCGTGGCTGACCATCGTCATCGCGATGCCGACCGGTTCGTCATCGAGCAGGGCGAGGAAGGCGACGACGTTCTCGGCGAGCAGGCCGGCGTAGTTGGTGTAGCCGGCGAAGACCTCGGGCGGGAAGCCGATGCTCTCGTAGGAGTCGATCGCGACGCGCCAGAAATCCGTTGCCTGCTCGATTTTGGTCAGCCTGCGCAGCTCCGTCCCGGACGGCAACTCGGCCGGCTCGAGCTTCTCCCTGAGCGTCATCTCGGGCATTTCGTAGACGAGCTGAAAGCCGGCCGTTTCGGCGGCGGCGATGAGATCACGGTCCTCTGCCTGTCCACCCCGTACCCAGATGCTGAAGCCGCGCTCACGGGCGGCGAAGAACTCCTTGGCGCGGGTGACGAACTCACCCGCGTCGACGCCGTCGTCGCGGCGAAAGGCCCCATTGGAGATCACCGGGTGGCTGGAGCTGCCGGCGCCGAAGAGCCAGCCCGGCTCGGCCTCGATCGCGGCGCCCGGGTCGAGCTCGAAGAACTGGCGCGAGCTGTCGAGGAGATTGAGGTGGGCGCGCCGCAGCGGGCTAGCGGCCAAGCTCGACGCCGCCACTCTCGGTAACCGTCCAGTGCGGGTTGTGCGCGACCTCCCAGGGATGTCCGTCGGGGTCGACGAAGACCCCGCTGTAGCCGCCCCAGAAGGTCTCGGCCGGCTCGCGGCCGATCGTCGCCCCGGCGCTCCGCGCCTCCTCGATCGCCGCGTCGACCTCCCCCGGCGAGCCGAAATTGAGCGCCAGGGTTACCCCACCCCAGCCGCCGCCATCGGCGACCGCGCTGTCCTCGGCCAGGCGCGCCCGGTCCCAGAGGGCGAGGACCATCTCGCCCGCCTGGAAGAAGACGACGTCGTCTTCCGGCGCCGCGCCGGTGCTCCAGCCAAGCGCCTCATAGAAGCGGCGCGCCCGCCCGAGGTCACCCACGCCGAGGGTGATCAGGTTGACGCGCTGCTTCACGGGCGTCTCAGGCCGTGGGCCCGGCGGGCGGCGGGTCGGCGGGTGGCTCGGTCGCCTGCCGCTGCCCGGGCTGCGGTGGCGGCATCTCGGCGGGCGGCGGGCTCTGGGCTGGCGGCGGTGGTGGCGGCAGCGTCTGTCCGAGGGGCGAGGTCACGGCCAAGTCCCCGTTCCCATCGGGCCCGTCGCCGTACTTGTTGGGCGGTCCGGAGTCGATGCAGGCGAAGACAATCAAGATGATGGTGCCGATTAGCGGGACGAACGAGATCAGGACCCACCACCCGCTGTGGTCCGTGTCGTGAAGGCGACGCACGAGGACGGCAAGGGTCGGGAGAAAGAGACCCAGTATCGCGAGGACGGTCAGGGCTGGGGTCTTGAGGACTGCGTCGATGATCGACGCCCCGACCAGGACAAGGATGTAGAACAAGTAAAACCACCAATAGCCCGAACGCGGTGTGCGTCCGCTGAAAGTCGCGTACTTCGAGAATGCGTCGTTTATCGCTTCTCCGAATGTCACGTGTCTCTCACTCCTGTCGGGTCGAGGGCCGGGACGGACACTGGAACGAACTGTTCCTGTTGGGACGGACGGAGCGGCCGATCGCGAGGCAGATGAAGGCGATGAACAGGAAGGGGGACACTGGGTTTGACCTGATCGCCTCCCGGACCTGGCCGCGCCACAGGAGCACGAAGGCCCGGGTCATTCCGCAGCCGGGGCAGTTGCGGCCGGTTCCCCGGTGGATTGGGCAAAGGTCGGGCAGGGGGCGGCCCAGGACCGCCAGCGGCTCGCCGGCAGTGGGCTCCTTGGTCGCGGCGGACAGCGCCGCGCTCGCCAGCAAGACCCCCTTGGCGGCAGAGCTAGACCTTGCCGAGCTTCTGCCAGAGGACATTTCCGAACTCGTCCACCACCACCATTTGCCGCGTCTCGCCGCCGGTTGCGGCGATGATCGCCCAGACGATTCCCCAAAGCAGGCAGGTGAAGATAGTGAGGATTGCGTGCAGCGTGTGATTGACGGGCTTGCCCTCGACCAGGACCGCCTGGAAGTCGCTTTGGGACTCAATGCGAAGTCCGCGCGCCGCTGCTGTCTGGAGCTGTTGGGAGAGGATGACCTTCCGTTCGTCGGCCGTCCGTCGCGTGGTGCTGACCTCGCTACCGCCCTGAACGCGGTCGGTCCAGGCGCTGCCGTCCCAGTAGCGCATCAGGTTCGCGCCGCCGGCATTCGGGTCCGGATACCAGCCCGGCGGCGGAGTGGCAGGAGCGTCGGGACCCACAGGGTCTGGAGTGGGCGGCTCAGGATTGAGCTCCGGCTCGGGGGTTTCGGGGGTGGGGGAGCCCTCGGGCTCGGGCGTCGGCGGAACGGGAGCGGTTGGCTCGGGAGCGGGCTCCGGCTCGGAGGCTTCGGATGAATCTGCCATGGCGGACCGCAAACCTATGTCTAATTCAAGGCGGCTGTCAACTCAGGGCCAGCAGATCTTTTACCGCGTCAACCTCGTTTTCTATCCGCATCGAATAGTCGGATCACATATTTGGCGGTCCGCGAAAATTCAACATCACTACATTTGCCTCCTTGACTTAGGCGCCGGCGATTGCCGCCAGGTCCTTGGGCCTGAGCAGGGCGACCAAGGTGCTGCCGTTGACGATGGCGAGGCCGCCCTTGCGCAGCTTCACCCTCGCCCCGGTGAGACGAGCCACCTCGTTTGAGAAATCGGGCTCGTGGCCGACAAGGAGGGCGTCGCCGCGGCCAGCGGCCAGAGTTGTGGAGTCGAAGGAGCCGCCCCGCAGATCCTCGGCAACCTCCGGCCGGAGCGCGAGCGCCGAGCAGGCCAGCTTGGCGGTGTCGGCTGCCCGCACCTTGGGGCTGGTCAGGCAGATGTTGGGTTTGGCCGCGAGCGCTGCCAGGGCCCGTCCTGCTGCCTCGGCCTGACGCTCACCCTTGAGCGTGAGGCGCCGGGCCGCGTCGTCGCCGACGCCTTCCTCGGCATCGCCGTGCCGGAGCAGGTAGATCATCCCTTCGATGCTATGAAGTCGAGCTCACCGAGCGCCCTGCTTATGCTCGGTGCCCGATCCTTCTTCGCCCAGCTCTGGCGCCCCTGTCCGGCGACTGGCCCGCCTTAGCTGGGCTCGGCTGTTGACGAAGGCTTGCAGTGCCGGGCGTCCGCCGCCGACTAACGGGTCGCCGTGGGCGAACAGGAGGTGCTCGGCGCGCTCGTCGAGAAGCTCCCGGCAGCGAGCGAGGATCTTCTCCTTGACCGCCTCGGGATCCTCGCCGATCAGGCGGTCGGAGACGAAGCCGAGCGAGCAGCGGTTGACGACGCTGTCGGCGAAGAGAAGCGCTCCGCCGCCCCGTTCGATGCGCAGCACCGTGTCATCGGGAGAGATCGAGTCCATCTCGAGCGCGACGACATCGTCGGCGAGCCGGTCGCCAAAAGCGAACCCCGTGACTGTGGAACCGCTCTCGAACTCATAGAGGCCGGACTCGTGACAGAGGATCGGACAGCCGAAGCGGTCGGCGATCTCGGCAGCGTGGCGCAGGTGGTGGCGAGTGGAGAGCACGATCCGTTCGACCCCGTGCTCGTCGAACCACTCGATCCCCTCGTCGGGAAGCAGCGGATCGATAGCCGTGCCTGAGCCGCCGACGAAGTGGCACCCCGCCTCGGAGCCGGTATTGGGATGGATCGCCGTCCAGTGGAAGACGCCTTCGATGATCTCCTCCATGGCGGTGCGGTTACCCGGCTATCGCTCGCCGTACCATCCGGTGCTCGATGCTCCTTGCACTCGGTGGCCACCTCCTCTACCGCGAGATCTCCAAGGGCAACTGGGTCGTCGTCGCCGCTCTCGTCGGAGTGGTCCTGCTGGCGCGCTTCTGGCCGCGGATCGTCGCCGGGGTGGCGCAGCGCTGGCGTGCACGCTGAGCGCGGCTCAGCAGCCGCCCAGGTGATGCAGCCGGCGGCGATAGATCCGCATCGAGGCGTGCCGCCAGTCCCCGTGGGTCTGCCGCCGCAGGCTCGCGATCCGCTCGCGGTGGTAAGGAGAGGAGAGGCTCTCGGCATGGCCGATCACGTTGCGCAGCTTGATGTGGAAGCGGCAGCGCAGGTAGTGGGTGAGCGCCAGCGAGGCGCGCATCTGTCGCGGGTTGTCCAGCACTTCCGCATCGCTGAAGCCGGTGTGCTCGATCCCGATGGCGGTCCAGTTGAGTCCGACCGTGTGCCGGCAGCGAATCCGGGTTGAGACCAGCTGGTAGATCCGTCCAGATCCTGAGACGACGAAGTGAGAGCAGACGTTGGGCAGCTCATGCAGCTCCGGATCCGGATGATCTGGCGCGAACGTGTTGTAGACCGAGGTGGCGGTCCCCGCTTCGGCCCAGTGCTCGACGATCACCCGCGGGTGCTTCAAGCGCCAGGTGTGTTCGCCGTAGTGCCGCTCCGAGTAGGCCGCCATCTGGCGCTTGCGCTTCGGGCCGAACGGAATGAGGTCGCGGATGATTCGTGGGCGCGGAGCGAGCGGGCCCGCGGTGGGCGCGCCGCGGGCGCTGGATCCGGCCGCCGCCTGGCGCGCTATCGCTCCGCTGGCGAGGGCGGCGAGCAGAACGAGGAGGCAAAGGCCGACCTTCTTCGGCCCGCTCCCGCTCCCGCTCACTTGGCCTTACTCCGTTTTTTCGCGGTGGTATCGAGGAGGCCGAGAACGATCGTTTCGCGGGCGCGGTTGAGCATCTCCTCGAACTCGGCGTCGGTGAGACTCATGTTGGCCGGGCCGAGGTGGGAGGCGATGACGCCGTCCCACGCCGCCCAGAGGAACCTCGCGGTGGCCACGGGGTCGACGGAGCGCACAACCCCTTCCGCGATCGCTTCGCGCAGCAGGCCGGCCATGCGGGAGGTTTCCTCGCCGATTCGCTGCGCCACGCGGGTCGCGGGCGCCAGGGCCGCGCCCCCTTCCGGGCGGTCGGGCGGCGGGAAGCGGAACAGCCGGAAGTAGCCGGGGTGCTCGCGGGCGAAGCGCAGGTATCCCTCGGCCAGCCCCACCAATCGCTCCAGGGGGGCGCGGCCGACGGCGAAGCCTTCCTCGCTGTAGCGCTTGTCGAGCGCGAGCGCGCGATCGATCAGGCCGGAGTAGACGCCCTCCTTGCTGCCGAAGTGCGCGTAGATCGAGCCGATCGCGACGTCGGCCCGGTCGGAGAGGTCCTCCATCGTCGTCGCGCTGAAGCCACGGCTGAGGAAGAGGCGCTCACCAGCATCGAGAATCGCCGCTGCGGTTCGTTCCTTGCGGCGCTCAGCGCGCGAGGCGACGGGCTTCGAGGAAGTGGCGGAGTTAGCTGGCATGGCTAGATTCCCATGATAGAGCTACAATGAAATTCATTACTGAAATATCATTTCAATCACGAAACGGAATGCCATGCCTCTTGTAACCAAGCTGGGAATCTACGAGCTGACGGTCGCTGTTCTCTCTGGCTGGGCGATGGTCGCCACCCTAGAGAGCCCCGAGGCGCTCAAACGGGCCGGCGTGCGTCACTTCGGCCGCATCCGCCAAGGCCACCTCGACCTTCTCTTTCAAGGCACGATCCTCACCGTGATCGGGCTCGCGATGAACCCGATCCCAACCTGGATCGGCGCCCTCATGGTCCTCGGCGCCTTCGCCGCGCCCCTGCTCCTCCTCGTCCTCGCCTTCGACTCCGAGCTGCAACGCAGCTCCACCGTCTACCGCGCGATCAACATGGCGGTGCTGGTGGGGTTCACCGTTGGCTGGGTGGGGCTCGCCGTAACGCTTGCTTCGCGGTGAAGCCTCACAGCCCCATCAGCTTGCCGAGGATCTCCTTCATGAGTTCCGAGCATGGCACGGGAGGACACGCGGGGTCACCCGAGGGCACGGATTCCCAGCAAATGAGCTTGTTCGGGGAGGAAGGCGATGACCGGGAATGATCGCGCCCGGCCTAGCTGGTGTGTCCGGATCGTGTCCGCATCCCTGGGGATGGGCACGCGGTCAGGCATGGATCCGGCCGATCCGACCTATACAAATCCCGTCGTCTTACGGAATCAACCGCGCGGATGGTCCTCGGGAGTGATGACCCGGTGGCCATCCGCGCAAAGTTCCGTCTGAGGTGGTGATCACCCTTACCTGTGGCTCTTTGCCTGCGGAATTCATCCCCCGTGAGTTGGTGAAGCGTCATATCCGTAAGACGAAGATGGAGGTTTCAATGAGTGAGTTGTTCAAGCTCGATGCGCAGGTATGTGGCTTTGAGCGCCATGTCAAAGCCGAAGCCGATGGCCTCGGGATTACCCTCTACCTTGACGGTCAGCCGACGCGAAGCGGCAGCGTCAACGACGCAATTCGGGGCGCGCGGGATTTCATTGGGGAATTCTTGCGCCCAGCAGCACGAGGCGAGAGACCATGGGGGCTCCAGGTATCCGTTTCTGGTGGGGCGGCTGTTTACGGCGAGTGGCCTCTTGTTGGTGGGGGAGGTGGGGATCCGAGCTTTCGGAAATCGCCACTCGTACAGATTCGTGAGCGTTGGCACGATTCGGGCCCGGCTTCAGCGCTGGAGAACGCGATCCAAATCATTCGGGAGTACACGCCGCGAGGCCGCCAGCGGCTTGCTGCTTAGAACAAATCGCGCAGCGATGTGCGTGGCCGGCGTGCGCTGGGGGGTTTGCGCTCGTGGAGCGTCTTTCCCCCGGCGCTACCATGCTGTCGTGGCCGCATCGCCAACCAAGACAGTCGAGTTCGACAGCGAGCTGCTTGAGCGCTTGCACCAGCGTCGCCCCGAGATGGGCGACCGCGAGCTGCTTGAGTCGATGGCGAGGATGACCCTCGGCCGCGAAACCCTCCGTCGCGTCCAGGAGCGCAACACGCTCTCCGAAGACGAGGCAATCGAGCTTGGCGTCAAGGCCGTGCATGAAGCACGCCGCGAGCGCCGAGCCGCCGGTTGAAGCGTCTCGTAGTCGACGCAAGCACGTTGGTCTCCGGCGTTGCCAGCCGCCAGGGTGGCGGCGCGCCCTGGCTCATCCTGGCGGCCCTTCTCGACTTCGAGTTCGAGGCCATCGTCTGTCCCAGGCTGATTGGCGAGTTCAGGGACGCCCTGACCAACAAGTACTTTCGAGAGCGCTTCGACCCCGATGACCTTGCGGAGATCGTGGCCAATGTTGAGGAGGTGGCCACCGGGTACGACGACCCTAAGGAAGTTGAGCCGCTTCTACGCGATCCTGATGACGATTATTTGGTGGTGCTGGGGCGGGATGCGGCAGCCGAAGCGATCATCACGGGCGATCGAGACCTGCTCGATCATCCAAACCTGGTGCCAAAACCGCTTGATGCGCGACAGGCGTGCAGGTTGCTCGGCCTTATGGGTTGAGGAGTCGTCGTGCTGTCTCGATTGGACGACTCCCCTCCTCTATCTCATGGGCGATTGTGAGGAGATCACCCGCCTCGACGGCCAGCTTTTGACGGGAGCCGTCACGGGCTACATGTGAGAGGCCGGGGAGATAGGTGCCGTCGTCGGCGTAGCCGGCAGTAAAGGCATGGGCATGCGCCAGGGCGTTGCGATACTTCCTGCGGAGTCTGCCGAAATCATCGGCTGTTTCGCTGAGTGCATCGAGTAGGTCTTGAGGCGCTCCTTGTTGAGCTAGGACGTTCCTCAGCTGTCGAAGGCGCTTCTCCTTGCCGCTTGGATCCAGCGATCGTGAGGCGTTGAGATCGCATGCTTTTGCTTCCCACAAAATGGCGACAATGCCCTCCTCAAGGGTGAAGAAGTTCCACATTGCGCGTCCAAGGGCAGAAACCATTTCGGGATGTGCCGGAATTTGAAAATGCTCGCCGCAGGTCGTGTGAGTGTCGTCTTGCTTGACCATTCATCCTTTGGGCGATGCTTGCCGTGACCCATATGGGCGCGGTTTAGGGGAAAGGATCTACCCCGCCGCGTCTTTCGTTCGGTCTTGAGGGGGTTGGTCAAGCATCGAGATAGTTCCATGCTCGTCGCCACTAGGCTCCGCTTGGGGGGCGTCTGTCTCCGCAAGCGCCTCCTTCTTTTCAGCGACGAGCGTTGCGCCGGCTCCCTCGGTGTAAACCAAGAGCGGCCGTCGTCGCTTTGAGCGGTCCATCCAGCCCTCGAAGTCGACTTGTCTGGCTCGCTTGAAACTCAGATAGGCGACATCCAGAAGAAAAACGCGGTGCCTTCGAGAGCCTGCGTTTGGAAGAGTCTCGCCGTCGTACAGAAGATGCACGAAACGAAGATCCTGTAGCTGATCGATCTTGCCAACGAGCGTGTTATCCCGGCTGTCGACGAGGAAGTATCCGACCTTGTTATGGCGGCAGAACTCGCTGAGATCCTCCAGCAACTCGGTGAGATCAGCGGCCTCTGTGGGGGCGTCCTCTCGGAGGTCCGCCAGCTTTGTTTCCGCTGTTTGGCCAGCAGCAGAATTCACGTCCTCCGCCATGACCCGCTCGCTGCCCGCCTTTTCGCTGACGCCACGGTTGCGTGCATGCTTGATGGCCTCGCCGGCGAGCCGGAGGTAATCGCGAGGGACTCCGCCCGAAGCAAGAACCAAACGACTCAGGGCGCCTTCAGTCCAAAGCTCATGGATGTCAACGGACACAGCGTTGGCGATGCTCTTGAAGATCTCCTCTAGGAAATCCTTTGTTGAGTCGAAGAGCTGTAGGGAGCGGTCCAGCGAAACTTCGTTGGCATCCTGCGTGGGCTGTATGCCCTGCGGGGGCGTTCCACCCTTGTAGGGCGTTGTCCAATAGCGGACGCTTGCGATCTTGAGCCAAAGCCCCGTGTCCTTGGTGAGTCTGTGCATGTACCCCAAGACTCGGGGCTGGTCAGGTCGTTTGACCCGATAGAACTCATCAAGGAATACAAAGCCGCCCTTGTGCGAGTCCGAATCGGTTATCAAAACCCTGAACTCCGTGAGGCTTCGCTCTAGGTACTCCTCCTTCGAGCTAATGACTGTCTCGGTCGAGGTCACGGATTCGGACTGGCTTTTGCCAGCCTTCAATGAGCCTTGACCGATGGGCGCAGCCCGAACTTCACCGACTACATCGAGCGAGCTTCCGGCGTCCTTCGTTCGCGACCACTCGATCTGACGATCGTTGGGTAGATGGCGGAGGGTTTCGAGATTCCGGACGGCGCGACCCAAGGCATCGATGCTGCCCTTCCGCCCGCGCCTTCTTGAGAAAAGACGTTTGAGCTTCCCCTTCAGTTCGGGCGATTGGTCTTCGGCTCTTTTGTCTCTAATGGCCCGCATAACCTCAAGCACCGAGCTCACCAGCACGTCTGGATAGGACAACTCCATGAATAGCTCCTGATCGATCCAGACAGTTGGGCGCTCTTCGGAGTGAAGTTCACCTTCGAGATGACGGAGCAGGCTGGTCTTTCCGGATCCACGACGGCCGAAGATGAGATGATGGAACTGAGCTTTGACTTGCTCAAGCTCACCTCCCGCTGGCGGTACGAACTCGGCTGGCCCGCCATCCGGAGTTGCCCGAGTTGATTCCTCTAGGGCAACTAGAAGCTCGTTGACGCCATCGCCATGGTAAGCCCCTTGTCGGGGCGGGGTTGGACCATTCATCAAATCCAGACTAGTGTCCGAATCTGACGGAGCACCAGCGCTTCTGGTATTAGCGGCGCTTTCCTCGTTCGACTCGTTCGCTTAGCTCGCTAAGTCGCATGAGGGAAACGTCCAACCCTGCGGCGATTTCCTTGATCGTGGCCCATGTCGGGTTTGCGTGGCCTCGCTCAATAAGTGAGAGCGTGCCTGTGGTTATCCCGGCTTTATGAGCGAGGTCTTCCTGGGTAAGGCCACGCTTTTGGCGGAGTTGGCGGATCGCTTCGCCAAGAGCGGGCTGGGGTTGATCGGAGCGGCGCATCGTGGCTGGGACGCTTTCAGACACGAACGACATAGACTAGGGCACGAAACAGTAGCGATATGTGCCTAGTTAGTGCTAGGCTCTTTCCATCTAAAAAGTGCCCCCGCGCTGCCTGAACAGCCGGGGGCGTGGCACAGGAGGGATTAGCTCCCATGCACGACGAAGATATCCGGCGGCGCTCACTCGTGCCCGCTCGCGAGGACGAGATCGTAGAACGCTCGGTCCTCACTGAAGTCCTGGTTCTGCACCCCGCGCAGTTGACGATTTTGGAGCTTGCCCTGCGGGTTGAGGCCGGCCAGCAAAGCTGCGAGCAAGATGCGGTGGAGCGCGCTGTCCGAGAACTGGCTCGCGACGGTCTCATCACCTGCGACTGTCGCCGTCTTGCGCCCAGCAGGGCCGCTGTGCGCTTTGACGAGCTGCTTGGGGGCGTCAGTTGAGTGCCGTGGCTCAGCGCTTTGGCGAGAACTTGACGAGCGCCCGCGAGGGATCGGGCGTCACCCAGGAGGAGCTGAGCTTTCGGGCAGGACTCCACCGCACTGAGATCGGCCTGCTTGAGCGCGGTGGTCGCATTCCTCGCATCGACACGCTTGCGAAGCTCGCCGGTGCCCTGGGGGTGTCCACGGCCAGCCTGCTCGACGGCATCGACTGGCAGCCGGGCGAGTTCACGCGCGGCGGTTTCCGGCTCCGGTCTCCAAATGAGACCGGTCCATGACAGCGATCTTGCCCAGCCACAGAGATGAGACCGAGACAGGGCAGATCAGAGCAGAGCCGGATCTGTCAGCCAGCGACAGGCTGAGCCCAGAGAGCTACGAGACGGACCTCCCAGCAGGTCTCAGACCCGCCTCCAGCTACCCGCCATTTACAGCCCGACACACTATGCACCGTGTGCGATCGTGCCTGGGCCGCAGTTTGGTGATCCCAAAGGTCAGGAAGGTTCGGGCGCCTTACCGGTGATCGCTCAGGCTGGGCCTCTGGCGGCCGATTTTGGCACGGCTCCGCCGTGCGGGGGCCGCCTGTATAGAGGCCCGGCGGGTCGCTCGACTTCGATGGGTGACGCACTTTGAGGGTCTGCATGGAGTACGTGCTGAGGAAATGCAACGGCACCAGTCCCACAACAAGATCGAGCGGCTTCTATCGCCGGAGGAGGTTGCCCGAGCGTGCGGTCTTTCACGTCGCGCTGTCTATCGAGCGATCGCGCGAGGGGAGCTGCGCGCAACGCGCCTTTGCAACCGGCTGCGGATTCGCCCGGCGGAGTTCGAGAAATGGATCGAGGCGGGCGCGTCAAAACCTGAAACGGCCGCTCGGCCGGAGGAGAGGACGACGCCCAAGACCGGCTCCGCGCGGGGTCTGCGAACGCTTCTCGCTGAAGAAGGAAGGGCATCGCTGTGAGCGTTGAGCGGATTGAGCGGAAGGGCGGGGCTGTGTGGCGGGTGCGGTGGCGCGACGACCAGGGGCGCGAGCGGTCAAAGGTCATCGGTCGCAAGCGGGACGCGGAAGTCTTCGAGGCGGAGGTCATCAGGCGCAAGCGGACCGGCGATCTCGACCTGCTCACTGGAGGCCGCGAAACGCTTGCGGAGTTCGCGGAGGAATGGTGGAAGCTCTATGCGGTCCCCAATCTCGCAAGCCGCACGCTTCAGAGCTACGCGAAGTTGTGGGATCGGCACGTTGGGCCAAGGCTTGGCTCGATGCGGCTCAGCGCAATCACGCCCGAAGTCGTTGAGCGCTACCGGGCGGAACTGGAAGCGGATGGGGTGGGGCTGCCGACCGTGCATCGGGCGCTGGTTCAGCTTCAGGGGGTCTTGCGGTGTGCCGTCGAGTGGAGGCGGATCGGCCACAACCCCGTCAAGGCGGTGAAGAAGCCGAAGGTCCGCCGCTATCGCGAGGTTCGACCGCTGCCGCCACTGTCCGTGGAGCGGCTGCGGATCGCGGCCGCCGGGCGGCGGCGGAAGCACGGGCCGCGTGACGCTACCTTGATCGCGGTGCTGGCGTACGCCGGAATCCGACCCCAGGAGGCTCAAGCGCTCCGTTGGTCAGACGTACGGGAGCGCACGCTTCTGATCGAGAAGGCGGCGGACGGTCAGGGCGGCGTCAAGTCCACCAAGACGGGGCAGACGCGCACGGTGCGGTTGCTCGCGCCGCTCGTGGCCGACCTGGCTGAGTGGCGCTCACGGTGCGACCACGGTGAGGACGAAGACCTCCTCTTCCCGAACCGGTCAGGCGGCGTCTGGAATGACGGCGCTTGGCAGTCATGGCACCGGGACGCCTGGCATCCAGCCTGCGCCGTTGCCGGCATCAAGAACGCGCGGCCCTACGACTTGCGGCACAGCTTCATCTCGCTGCTGATCCACGAAGGGCGCAGCGTGGTTGAGGTCGCGCGCCAAGCCGGGCACTTGCCGACGGTGACGCTCGACGTCTACGCGCACGTCTTCGATGAGTTCGACCTGAGCGAGCGTGTGTCCGCTGAGGATCAGATCGCCCAGGCGCGACGCGATGTGTCCGAATCGTGTCCGCCGCGCTCAGAGGCGGCGCAAAATTCCTGCGAAATCCCTGCTAATCATCACAACCCCATCAGCTTGCCGAGGATCTCCTTCATCACCTCGTCGGTGCCGCCGCCGATCGGACCGAGGCGGGCGTCGCGGACGGCGCGCTCGATGCCGTACTCGCGCATGTAGCCGTAGCCGCCGTGGATCTGCAGGGACTGGTCGGCGATCTCCAGGACGGCGCGCTGGGTGACCAGCTTGGCCATGGTCACGTCCTGGATGCAGTTCTGGCCTTCGTGGAAGAGGCGGAGGGCGTTGTAGGTGAGGGCGCGGGAGGCCTCGGCCTTGGTCGCCATCTCGGCGACGTGGTGGCGGATCGCCTGGAACTTGCCGATCGGGCGGCCAAAGGCTTCGCGCTCGAGGGCGTAGGAGACGGTGGTCTCGATCAGGCGCTGCATCGCGCCGACGGCGCCGATCGCCATCAGCAGCCGCTCCCAGGCGAAGTTGGCCATGATCAGCTTGAAGCCCTCGTTCTCGCCGCCGAGCAGGTTCTCCTCGGGCACCTCGACGTCGGTGAAGGCCAGCTCTCCCGTGTCGGACGAGTGCCAGCCCATCTTCTCCAGCTTCCGCGCCACCTCGTAGCCGGGCATCTCGCGCTCGAGCACGAGGAAGGAGATACCGCCGTGGCCGCCCTCTTTCGTTGTCTTCACGGCGCAGACGAGGAAGTCGGCGCGGACGCCGTTGGTGATGAAGGTCTTGGAGCCGTTGACCACGTAGCCGCCGTCGACCTTCCGGGCGTTGGTGGAGATGCCGGCAACGTCGGAGCCGGCGCCCGGCTCGGTGATCCCCAGCGCGCCGATCTTCTCGCCGGCGATCCCCGGCACCAGCCAGCACTGCTTCTGCTCCTCGGTGCCGAAGTTGAAGATCGGCGGCATCGCGATCGAGGTGTGGGCGTTGAGGCCGGCGGCGACGCCGCCGGAGCCGCCGGACCGCGCCAGCTCCTCGACCCAGATCGCGTCGTGCAGGTGGGTGCCACCCTGGCCGCCCAGCTCCTCGGGGAACTTGAGGCCGAGGAAGCCGAGCTGGGCGCAACGCTTGTAGAGCTCGCGGGGGAATTCGCGCGCCGCCTCCCACTCGTCGACGTTGGGGGTGATCTCCTTGACGACGAAGCGGCGGACGGTCTCGCGCAGCTCCTCGTGCTCCTCGCCGAATGGCGGCAGCGTCGCGCGCGTTCCCGTGTCCTTGATTACGGTCATCCTGCCTCAGCGCACATCATCGCCGAAAACCGATGGACGACACGACGCTCAGCCTGATCACGATCCCGCTCTTCACCGGGGCGATCGGCTACGTCACCAACCTCAGCGGGGTTTGGATGCTCTTTTACCCGGTGCATTTCGCCGGGATCAGGGTGCCCGGCCTGGCGCCACTCGCCAACGTGATGCCGCGGCGCATACAGCAGATCCCGGGGCTGGGCCAGGGCGGCCTCGGCTGGCAGGGGATCGTGCCCTCGCGGGCGGCGAAGATGGGCTCGATCGCTGTCGACAAGGGGATCTCCAAGCTCGGCAGCCCCAGCGACTTCTACCGTCAGCTCGACCCTGAGGCGATCGCCGAGCAGATCCTCGCGACGGCTCGCGGCGAGATCCACGACGTGGTCGAGCGGATCATGGAGCGCGAGCGCCCGCGGCTCTGGCACGACCTGCCGCCGCGCGTGCGCGTCGCCGTCCACGCCCGCGTCGAGGAGCAGCTGCCGCAGATCGTGCGCACGATCACCGATGAAATCGGCACCCATGCCGACGAGTTGATCGACGTCAAGTTGATGGTGATCCGCCGGCTCGAGGCGAACCCGGCGTTGGCCAACCGGATCTTCCTCGAGGTCGGCCGCAAGGAGCTGCGCTTCATCGTCAACTTCGGCTTCTTCTTCGGCCTCCTGCTCGGCATCCCGACCGCCTTCTTCACCCAGGAGGTGCTGACCCAGTGGTGGGTGCTGCCGATCGCCGGTGTGCTGATTGGCTACACGACCAACCTGCTCGGCATCCGCATGATCTTCGAGCCGGTGCGGCCGCGGCGGGTCGGGCCGTTCGAGGTCCAGGGACTCTTTCTCAAGCGCCAGCCCGAGGTGGCCGGGGTCTACGCCGACATCATCGCCGAGGACGTGGTGACGATGAGCAACGTCGCCGAGGACCTGATGCATGGGCCGAACTCCGACCGCACCCGGCAGTTGATCGAGGACTCGCTGCGGCCGGCGGTCGACCGGGCGCTGGGCCGGGCGCGGTCGGCGGTGCGCGTCGCGGTCGGCAGCCGCGACTACGAGACGATTCGCACCTCTCTCGCAACCGAGGCCGCCGACTACGCGGTCACGCCGCTCGCCGACGAGGACTTCAACGCCAGGCAGCGCCGCGGCGTGCGCGAGTTCGTCGCCACGCAGGTGCGAGCGATGGGGCCGGCCGAATTCTCCGAGATGCTGCGCACGGCGATGCGCGAGGACGAGTGGCTGCTCTACCTGCACGGGGCGGTGCTGGGATTCGGTGCCGGACTGCTACACCTGGCGATCTTCGGATGAGCTTCGACGACGACAGGGGAGAGCCGGCCGGCCCGCGGCGGACGCCGCCGGCGAGCGGGCAGCAGGCGCTGGAAGAGCTGCTGCAGGCGGCGCCCGGTTTGGCCAGGATTGCCGCCAACATGGCGCGGCAGGGCGCTTCGGAGATAGCCAACGCCTACGTGGAGGGCGCCTCTCGGGTGGTGCGCGCCGCCTCCCAGGGCGAGTCGACCGCGGAGGCGGTGCAGGAGACCACCGCCGAGTTGCGCGCCTACCTGCGTGAGCTGATCGGCGTGGAGGAAAACGCGCGCTCGCCCGGTTCCACGGCCGATTCCTCCGCGGAGGCCCTGCGCAGCCGCGGTGAGGAGCTGTTGCGCCGCTCGGCCGACGTCAGCGACGACGTCGACTCCCACCCCGCCTACATGCGGATCCTCGACGCACTGGCCCCGGACGAGGCGCGCATCCTGCGCTTCCTGGCCAGGGAGGGCGAGCAGCCCTCGGTCGACGTGCGGGCGGGCCTGCCGTTTGCCTCCGAACTGGTCGCCCAGGGCTGCACGATGATCGCCGCGGAGGCCGGCTGCCGCCACGTCGACCGCGTCTACGCCTACCTCAACAACCTCCACCGGCTCGGGCTCGTCTGGTTCTCACGTGAGGCGCTGCGTGATGCCCGGCGCTACCAGGTGCTCGAGGCGCAAGCGGAGGTGACCGAGGCGTTGGAGAAGGGCGGACGCACCGCGCGCACAGTGCGCCGCAGCATCGTCCTCACCCCCTTCGGCGAGGACTTCTGCGCGATCTGCCTGCCGCTGGAGTAGGCATCTCGTCCGCAAGTTGGTGTTTAGCGCGCTTCGTTGCAGTTTCGTTTGGGGAAATTCCCGCAACACATTGTCTGAGCACGATTCGGCTAGCTTGACTACCATGGAGCGCACGATGTGGAGTGATGAGCGACTGGACGAGCGGTTCGACAGCATCGATCGACGGTTCGACGCCGTGGATGATCGCCTCGACAGGCTCGAAGGTCGTGTCGACGCCGGATTCCGCGAAATGCGCGCCGAAATTCGCGATATCCGGCAGCTGATGTTCTTGCTCTGGGGTCCGACGATGCTCGGCATCTTCGCCAGCATCGCTGCCGCCCTTTTCGCACACGGCTGAGTTCCAGCTCGCGCGGTTCGCGCGGGCTGGAGGCCTGTTCCTACAGTCCGTAGCTCCGCCCGATCACGTCGAGCATCACCTCGTCGGTGCCCGCGCCGATCCGGTTGAGGCGGACGTCGCGGAAGGCGCGCTCGATCTCGTACTCCTTCATGTAGCCGTAGCCGCCGAGGACCTGGACCGCGTCGTCTGCCACCTCGCAGGCGATGCGGGAGGCATACAGCTTGGCCATCGTGATCTCGCGCACCGGGTACTCGCCGTTGGCGAAGCGCCAGGCGGTGGCGTAGGTGAACTGCTTGGCGGCCTCGGTCTTCGTCGCCATCTCGGCGATCTTGTGGCGCAGGGCCTGGAATTTGCCGATCGGGCGGCCGAAGGCTTCGCGCTCCTTGGCGTACTCGATCGTCTTCTCGATCATCCGCTCCGCACCCGCGTGGCAGCCGGCTGCGGCGACCAGGCGCTCGCCCTGGAGCTCCCAGGCGATGTGGTAGAAGCCCTTGCCGACTTCGCCGAGCACGGCGTCGGCCGGCACGCGGACGTCTTCGAAGGAGAGCTCGCCGGTGTCTGAGGCGTGCATCCCCATCTTCTCCAGCTCGGCCGAGACGGTGAAGCCGGGCACGTGGTTGCCGTCGGAGTCGCGCAGGTCGAGTACGAAGAGCGTGATGCCGTCGTGGCGGGCGCTGGGGTCGGTCTTGGTGACGAGGACGATGAAGTCGGCGCGCGGGCCGTTGGTGATGAAGGTCTTGGAGCCGTTGATCACGTATTCGTCGCCGTCGCGGATCGCCGTGGTGCGGATGCCGGCGACGTCGGAGCCGGCGCCCGGCTCGGTGATCGCGATGCAGCCGATCTTCTCGCCCTTGAGCCCGGGTTCGAGGTAGCGGCGCTTCTGCCCCTCGGTGCCGAGCAGGTGGATCGGCGGCAACACCATGTCGCTCTGGACGGCGAAGCCCATGTTGGTGCCGCCGGAGCCGGAGTAGCTCATGCACTCGGCGCGGACCAGCGAGTAGAAGTAATCGCCGCCCTGTCCGCCGTACTCCTCCGGGAAGCAGAGGCCGAGGAAGCCGAGCTCTCCGGCGCGCTTCATCGCGGCCGAGTCCCAGTAGGTGTCCTCCCACTCGTTGCGGTGCGGCCACAGCTCCTTTTTCACCCACGACTGCATCGACTCGCGCAGGTCTTCGTGCTCCTGGCTGAAGATGAAGTGCTTGCGCCCGGCCTCGTGGTCGGGCTTGATGACTTTGGAGCCGTTGGTCGTCGCGGTCGCCACTGTCTCTCTCCTCGTTCGCGGGTTCGTGATGGGCGGCGCGGCCGCCGGAAATCCGCCGTGGACAGTAGCACTTCCTACTTTCAACACAGTTCGGCTATGGTCCCGGCTCGATGAGCGTCAAGAGAGCGGAGCGCGCAAGCTGATGGCCGAATACGAGCTGGTCGCCTACGAGGTCGCCGAGGGCGTCGCCACGGTGACGCTGAACAACCCGGAGAAGCGCAACATGCTCTCCGGCCAGATGCTGACCGAGTTGGTCGACGCGATGAAGACCGCGCGCGATTCCGATCAGGTTCGTTCGGTTGTGCTCACCGGCGCCGGTGACAAGGTCTTTTGCGCGGGAGCGGATCTAGGTGGGTTCGCTGCTGACGTTCCGCTCGTAGCCAAACATTTCGCAAGTGATCTTTTTCTTGAATTCTTCCGGCTGATGCCGCGCCTGGGCAAGCCGAGCCTCTGTGCCGCCAACGGCCACGTGCTGGCGGGGGGGATGGGCCTCGCCCTCTCCTGTGACCTGCTGATCGCCAAAGAGGGCGCCACCTTCGGCACGCCGGAGATCAACGTCGGCGCCTTTCCCTACATGATCATGGCGATCATCTATCGCAACGTCCCGCGCAAGAAGGTCAACGAGATGATGCTGCTGGGCGAGCGGCTCAGCGCCGAGCAGGCGGTCGAGTACGGGCTCGCCAACAAGGTCGTCCCGGCCGGGGAGTTCGACGCAGCGGTCGCCGACTGGGCGACCAAGCTGGCCTCGAAGAGCCCAGTGCTGATGCGGCTCGGCCACGACGCGATGTACCGCCAGCAGGACATGGCGCTCGACGACGCGCTCGACTACCTGCGCTCCCAGCTCTCGCTCACCTTCACCACCGAGGACATCGTCGAGGGCGTCACCGCATTCTTCGAGAAACGCGACCCGCAGTGGAAGGGCAGATAGTGGCCAAGCAAGTCGAGCAGAAGCACCTCTTGCCGGGCACCGCCCCGCTGAGCGAGCTGACCGAGCAGCTGCACGAGCGGCGTGAGAAGGCGAGGCTGGGCGGCGGCGAGGAGAAGATCGCCAAGCAGCACGAGCGCGGCAAGCTGACCGCCCGCGAGCGGATCGCCCTGCTGGTCGACGAGGGCACCTTCGTTGAGATGGGCATCCACGGCCGGCCTCACTTCGCACAGCGGGCAATGGACGGCAAGGACGCTCCCGCCGATGGCGTAATCACCGGCTGGGGTGACGTCGACGGCCGCCCCTGCTGCGTCGCCGCCTATGACTTCACCGTGATGGCCGGCTCGATGGGGATGACCGGCGAGCTCAAGGTCACCCGCCTGCGCGAGATGGCGCTCTCCAAGCGGATGCCCTTCATCTGGCTGCTCGACTCGGCCGGCGCCCGCATCCAGGAGGCCGCCGGCTCGCTTTTCGCCGGCTCCGGTCACCTCTTCCGCGAGGAGGTCGAGATGTCGGGAGTGATCCCGATGGTGGCGGCGATGATGGGGCCCTGCGCCGCCGGCACCGCCTACATCCCGGCGCTGGCCGACTTCGTGCCGATGGTTTCTGGCCAGGGTGCGATGGCGCTCGCCGGGCCGCACCTGACCAAGGCCGTCACCGGCGAGGACATCACGATGGAGGAGCTTGGCGGCGCCAAGGTCCATTGCCGCAAGTCCGGCGTCGGCGACCTCGAGGTGAAGGACGACGAGGAGTGCATCGCGGCGATCAAGACCTACCTCTCCTTCTTCCCGTCGAACTGGGAGGAGAAGCCACCGATCCGCGATGTGTCGGATCCGATCGAGCGCCAGTCGGAGAAGCTGATGGAGATCGTTCCGGACTCCTCGCGCCAACCCTACGACATGTACGACGTGATTCGCGAGATCGTCGACGATGGCGAGTGGTTCGACCTCAAGCCGAAGTTCGCCAAGACGCTGATCACCTGCTTCGCTCGCTTCGGCGGTCAGCCGGTCGGGATCGTCGCCAACCAGCCCAAGCAGCTGGCCGGGATCCTCGACAACGACTCGGCCGACAAGGCGGCGCGCTTCATCAACCTCTGCGACGCCTTCAACATCCCGCTCGTCTTCCTCCAGGACGTGCCCGGCTTCATGGTCGGCGCCAAGGTCGAGCACGCCGGGATCATTCGCCACGGGGCGAAGATGCTCTACGCGGTCAGCCGCGCCACCGTGCCCAAGGTGACCGTGATCGTGCGCAAGGCCTACGGCGCCGGCTACTACGTAATGTGCGGCAAGGCTTACGAGCCGGACCTGATCGTCGCCTGGCCCGGGGCAGAGATCTCGGTGATGGGGGCCGAGGGCGCGGTCAACATCATCGGTCGCTCGATGATCGAAGCCGCCGACGATCCAGAGGCGACCAAAGAGGCGATGCTGAACGCGGTCCGCGAGCAGATCGATCCCTACATCGCCGCCGGCAACGCCGTGATCGACGACGTGATCGACCCCCGCGAGACCCGTCCGACGATCGCCAACGCCCTGAAGATGGCGCGCAACAAGCAGGTCCGGAAGCCGCGCAAGCGCCACGGAGTGATGCCGGTATGAGGTTCCGGTGCGCCTTTTGGACCCAGCGGGTGCATAAAGCGCACCGGAAGGAGGGACGATGAGTCGGTTTGAGGATCCCGTGGTGATCAGCTGCTCGATCAGCGGCGTGATCGCCAATCGAGAGCAGTGTCCGGCGATTCCCTATACGCCGGAGGAGTACGCGGCGGAGGCGCGGCGCGCGGTAGACGAGGGCGCCTCGCAGCTTCACATTCACGCCCGCAAACCCGACGGCACCCCCTCTTACGAGGTCGAGGACTTCCGCGCGATCACCGAGGCGATCCTGGCCGAGGTCGACGACGTGATCATCAACTACTCGACCGGAGCGATCGGCATCCCGATCGAGAAGCGAATCGAGTATCTGCGCGAGCTGAAGCCCGACGTCGCCGCGCTCAACATGAGCTCGATGAACTACGCCAAGTACTCCCCGCGGCGCAAGGACTTCGTCTTCAAGGCGGTCTTCGAGAACAGCTTCGACACGATCATCGAGTTCCTCACCGCGATGAAGGAGCTCGGGATCAAGCCCGAGCACGAGTGCTTCGACGCCGGCCACGTCGCCAACCTCGACCCGCTGATCGACATGGGCCTGCTCGAGCGCACGCCGCTGCAGATCTCGCTGGTAATGGGGGTCAATGGCGGCATTCGGCCGACGCCCCGCAACGTCACCTTCATGTCCGACCAGGTCCCCGGCGGCGCCAAGGGTGAGAACCAGTGGCAGGTGATCGGCATCTCGCGCGACCAGTGGAAACTGCTCGGCGCGGCGCTGGTGCTGGGCGGCAACGTCCGCGCCGGGGTCGAGGACAACCTCTACCTGCCCAACGGCGAGATGTGCCGCTCCAACGGCGATCTGATCGCCAAGGCGCGGCAGATGGCCGAGGACGTCGGCCGCAACGTCGCCGGCGTCGCCGAGGCACGCGAGCTGCTGGGAGTGCCGCGGCGAGCGGAGGTCTGATCGTGGAAGCCACGATCCATCGCGCCGGCGTGTCCTGGAGCGGCGGTGCGGGGGATGACGCGCGCGCTCACGAGGTCCTGCTCGGCGCCCAGACCCTGTCCAGCTCCTCGGCGCTCGAGCTCGGCGGCGACGGGACCAAGTCGAACCCCGAGGGCCTGCTGGTCGGGGCGCTCGCCAGTTGCCACATGCTCTGGTTTCTGGCGCTGGCGCGCAAAAAGGGCTTCGAGATTGCCTCCTACGAAGACGACGCCGACGGCGTGCTGGACGGCAAGCGCTTCACCTCCGCAACCCTGCGGCCGCGAGTGCGCTGGGCCGGCGAGCCACCCGACCCCGAGGCGATCGAGGCGCTCCACCAGCGAGCGCACGAGCTCTGCTTCATCGCCAACTCGGTCAACTTCCCGGTTGGGGTCGAGCCTTCGTGAGCGAGCTGCCGCTCAGCGACATCAAGATCCTCGACCTGACTCGGTTGCTGCCGGGCGGCTTCTGCTCGCTTCTGCTCGCCGACCTCGGCGCCGAGGTGCTCAAGGTCGAGGACACCGGCATGGGTGACTACATCCGCTGGGCGCCGCCCTACTACGGCACGGACGAGCAGCAGGAGTTGGGCACGCGCTCGGCCCTCTACCTCTCGCTCAACCGCGGCAAGCGCTCGGTCCGCCTCGATCTCAAAAGCGAGAAAGGGCGCGAGGCGCTGCTGCGCCTGGTCGAACGGCACGATGTCGTCCTCGACGGTTTCCGCCCCGGCGTGCTCGACCGGCTCGGGGTCGGCTACGAGCGCATGCGCGAGGCCAACCCCGGCCTCGTCTTATGCGCGATCACCGGCTACGGCCAGGACGGCCCCTACACCCAGCGCGCCGGCCACGACATGAACTACCTCGGCCTGGTCGGCCTGCTCGGCCTGACCGGCGCCAAGGACGGGCCACCGGTGCAGTCCGGTGGGCAGATCGCCGACCTCGGCGGCGGTGCCCTGATGGCGGCCTTCGGCGTGATGGCGGCGCTGCACGAGCGCCAGCGCTCCGGGGAGGGTCAGGTGATCGACGTCTCGATGGCCGACGGCGCCCTCTCCTGGCTGGCGATGGTCGCCGGCCGCTACTTCTGCGACGGCGAGGTGCCCAAGCGCGGCGAGCAGCAGCTCGCCGGCGGCCTACTCTGTTACCTGCCCTATGAGGCAAGCGACGGCTGGGTCAGCTGTGGAGCGCTCGAGCCGAAGTTCTGGGCCGCCTTCTGCAACGGCGTCGAGCGCCCCGACCTGATCGAGGTCCAGTTCGAGGCGCCGGGATCCGAGGCTTGGGAAAAGGTGACCGAGGTCTTCCGCTCGCGCAGCCGTGCAGAGTGGAAGGCGTTCAACGACGAGCACGACTGCTGCATCGAGCCAGTGCTCGATATAGACGAGGCGCTCGACTCCGAGCTGGTCCGCGCCCGCCAGATGGTGGTCGAGATGGAGCAGCCTGAGCTCGGGGCCGTGCGCCAGCTCGGCGCGCCGGTGAAGCTGAGCCGCACCCCCGCCGACCCAACCCGCCCGGCACCCGCCTTCGGCGAGCACACCGAGCAGGTCCTGCGCGAGTCCGGCTACTCCGACGAGGAGATCGCCGCGATGCTTGAGTCCGGCGCGGCCGCCGGCCCCAGCGCCGACGGCGCGACCACCTTCCGCGCATGAGCGGCACCGGCGGCAACGGTGACCTGCTGCGGATGGGCGAGTTGGCCGAGGCCTCGGGCGTGCCGGCGCCGACGATCAAGCACTACCTGCGCGAGGGCCTGCTGCCGGAGCCGGTCAAGACCAGCCGCAACATGGCCTACTACCCGCCCGAGTTCATCGACCGGATCAAGCTGATCAAGCAGCTGCAGGAGGAGCGCTTCATGCCGCTGAAGGCGATCAAATCGGTGCTCGACGAGGACCCCGAGCGGGCCCGCGCCCTGGTCGAGCTCGAGGACCGCATCCTCGACCGCGCCCTGGCCGGCGAGCGCACCCGCACAAGCGCCGCCGAGGTGCGCGAGCGCTACGGCATCCCCAGGGAGGTCCTCGACCGCCTCGAGCAGATCGAGGTGCTCAGCCCCAACAGCCGCGGCTACTCGCCCTCCGACATCAAGATCATCGAGGCGATCGGCCGCTTCCGCGCCGGCGGCTACGACGAGCAGATCGGCTTCACCGTCTACGACACCCTCCGTTACAAGAAGGCGATCGAAGCGCTGGTCAGCGAGGAGGTCGGCATGGTGATGGAACGCCTTGCCGGCGAGGTATCTCCTGAGCGCGTGGTCGAGATGCTCGAATCAGGCGCCCAGCCACTGCAGGACCTGATCGCGGCGCTCCATACGAAGCTGATGGTCGCCGAGCTCGAGCGCCACCGGGCGAGCAGGGGCTAGTGAACGCGGAATGATTTCGCTCCCTGCATGTAAGATCAAAGTGCAATAGGTGGAGAGTCGATGGAGTATCCATTCGGCCTCCTTCGGAAGGCTCGCTCCGGCGGGTCACTCGGCAAAAAGCCCCGGTGCCGCTGCAACGACACCGGGGCTTGGTGACTTAGTGCCTCACTGTCTGGATGATCATCCAGACAAGCAATAGGCAAAGAGCCTGGCTGTTATCCATGCCGCCTCCTTCTCTCGGGGACAAACCTTGGGGAGTGCCCGATCCGAGAGCTAGAGGCTGGGGATTGCAGTCAGGTCTCTGCCACCTTCAAGGCACCATACGGAAAGGTGCAGCTAAAAAGTTCACAGACAACAAATATCAGCCGCGCAACTTGGCGAGGCCCTGCTCATGGCTGACGATCGGCGCGTAGCCGAGCTCCGCTCGTGCCTTTGAGATGTCGATCGTGCACTCCTGGGTCAACAGCCAAGCACGGAAAGTGGTCATCGGCGGCTCGCCGGGGAGGGGAAGGAGCTTCCAAGCCGTCTCGCAAACCCGGGCCATCGGCGCGGCGCTCCAGGCCGGCAGGCTGCGATCGGGCGGCTCGACTTCCTGCGTGCGCAGCAGCTCGCTGACGAACTCGCGGAAGACGACCGGCTCGCCATCGGTGACGAAGTAGGCCTCGCCCGAGCGCCCCTTTTCAGCGGCGAGGATCAAGCCCTCGACGACGTTGTCGACGTGGGTTGTGTCGGTGACGTTGCGGCCTCCGCCGACCCAGGCGAAGCGACCCGCTTCCACCGTCGCCACCATCTCCGGCAGCAGCGTCGTGTCGCCCTTGCCCCAGACGAAACGCGGGCGCAGGGCGACGGTCTCGAAGCCCTCGCGCGCCGCGCCGCGCACCGCCAGCTCGGCTTTGGCCTTGGTGGCTGGGTACGGCGCCCGCGAGTCGGTCCGCAGCGGCGCCGTCTCGTCGACGTTTACCAACGGCTCACCCGCCATCAGCGAGGCCTCGGTGCCGCAGTGGACGAGGCGCCTCACTCCGGCCGCTTCGCAGGCGGCGAGGACGTTTCGCGTGCCAACCACGTTGCCGCGCTCGAAGTCCTCCCACGGTCCCCACTCGCCGAGGTGGGCGGCAAGGTGAAAGGCGACCGTCGCGCCATCCGCGGCCGCGGTGAGCGCGGCGGGGTCGCCCAGCTCGCCGCGGACCGGCTCAGCTCCCAACGCGGCGACCTTCTCCGCCGCGGCGTCGGAGCGGGCGAGGGCGCGGACCGGACGGCCTTCGCCGACCAGCCGCTGCACCAGCTTGCCGCCGATGAACCCGGAGCCGCCGGTGACGAAGGCTGTCTCGGTCATCGACCGCGATGTTAGCCTGGCGCTACGTGAAGTCCGTTCTAATCACCGGCGCCTCGACCGGGATCGGCTGGGCGAGCTCCTTGCGAATGGACGCCGAGGGCTGGCGGGTCTTTGCCAGTGTCCGCCGCGAGGAGGACGCCGCAAGCTTGCGCGATGCCGCTTCCGAGCGGCTCGTGCCGCTGTTGCTCGACGTGACCGAGGCGGACCAGATCGCCGCTGTCGCCGAGCAAATCGGCGACGCGGTTGGACGCAGCGGGCTGGACGGCTTGGTCAATAACGCGGGCGTGGCGGTGATGTCTCCGCTGGAGACGATTCCGCTCGATGACCTGCGCAAGCAGCTCGAGGTCAACCTGGTCTCACAGGTCGGGGTGACGCAGGCGATGCTGCCGCTGATCCGCAGCGCTCGCGGCCGGATCGTCTTCCTCAGCTCGATCGGGGGGCGGATGGCGATGCCGTTTGGCGCCCCCTACCACGCCTCCAAGTATGGGATCGAGGCGGTGGTCGATTGCCTGCGCCAGGAGCTGCGGCCGTGGAAGATCGGCGTGGTCGCGATCGAGCCGGGCTCGATCGACACGCCGATCTGGGAACGGGGAGAGAGCGTCGCCGACGAGCTCGCCGAGCGCGCTCCGGCGGCCCAGGAGGAGCTCTATGGAGAGAAAATCGAGAGCTTCCGAGGAGCAGTGCGGCGCACCGCCGAGCGCGGCATCCCGCCGCAGAAGGTGGCCAGTGCGATCCACCACGCGCTCACCGCCCACCGCCCGCGCACCCGCTATCTGGTTGGCGTCGATGCCCGCGGGCAGGCGCTGCTATCGCGACTCCTGCCTGACCGGGTGATGGACCGAGTCGTGGCGCGTGCCATGGGGATCTGAGTGGCGCCCTTGCTCAGCGCAGTGCGCCGAGTGTCGCGCGCGTCGTTTCGACCGCCTCCAAGCTGATCATCGCGCCGGTCCCCCGGGCCACCTCCGCCGCCTCGGCAAGCGCCTCCTCGGCGCCGTCGCGGCCAAGCGCGGCGCGGGCGATCGCCATCGCCTGCAGGTCGAGCGGGAGCGACCAGAGCATGCCGCGTTCGCGCGCGAGCGCGGCCGCCCATTCGGCCAGCTCCAGACCCTCCTCGGCGCGGCCGACCCCGGTCAGCGCCTCGGAGCGCAGGCCGGCGCGCCAGGTCTCCATCTCATCGCCGTCGCTGACCGCGGCGCGATAGATGCGCTCCGCTTCTTCGAGTGTGTCGAGCGCACCGGCGTACTCGCCGGCGGCGATCTGCGTTCCGCCGAGGTTCGAAAGAGCGAGGCTGCGCGAGAACACGTCGCCGAGCCGTTCGGTCAATTCGCAGTTGCGCCTCGCCAGGGCGATCGCGGCATCCAGCTCCCCTCGCATCGCCAGCATCAATGACTGATTGCTGCGAGTCCAACTGGCGATCTCCGGGTCGCCCTCCTCGGTTGCGATCTGCAGCGCCGCGTTGAACTGAGCTTCCGCCTCGTCGAGCCGCCCGCGCTCGCGCAACACCAGCCCCTTCGCCATCGTCGCCCACGCGACCGGGCTGCCGATCACGATGCCGGCGCCGGCGCGCCGGTCCTCACCCGCCAGCTCGAGCACCTCGTCGAGCGCTTGATCGAAGCCGTCGAAATCACCCGCGCAGAGGTGGGCGTAGGAGCCGGCGGCGCGAATCGCGATGCGCAGGTGCAGATCGCCTGCTTCGTCAGCAAGGCGGTTGGTCTCGGCGACAGCGGTGAGCCAGGCCTCGGCGCGGTGGGGCATGCCTGGCCGGGTCGAGGTCGCGGTGCGCAGCAGGGCGAGCGAGCGCAGGTCGCCGGTCCGGGTAGCGATCTCCTCCGCCTCGGCGACCAGGCGGGCTTCCTCCCTCTTGTCCATGCCGAGGCGCCAGGCGTAGTCGAGCTGCAGGAGGCGTGACATCACCGCCATTGCCGTTGCCTCTTCGCCCTCCTCGAGCTCTTCGACCAGGTCCATCACCTCGCGCCAGAGCCGCAGTGCGTCCTGGGGGCGGCTGTTCCCCGCCCAGTAGGCGGCTCGCGCCGTCCAGCGTGCGGACTCGAGCGTCTCCCCGCCCGCCTTCATGTGGCTGGCAATCAGGGCGGCGAGCTCGTCGTGGCGGTCGGGATTGAGCTCGATCAGGGCGCGTGCGGTCGCGGCGTGCGTCGCGGCTCGTTGGTCGGCCAGCTGTGTGTTGTAGGCCACCTCGCGGGTCAACGGGTGGCGGAAGGAGAAGACCCGTTCGGGGTAGACCTCGGCCTCGAAGAGGAAGCCGCCGTCGGTGAGCTCGCAGAGCGCCGCCCGGTAGTCCTCGCTCTCGCTCAGCCCCGAGACCATTCCCAGCGCCCGCTCGCTGATCTCCTTGTTGGTCACCGAGGCGGCCTGGAGCAGCTGCTTTGCCGTCGGGCCAAGCCGGTCGATGCGAGCGGCGAGGATCGTCTGCACGCTCGCCGGCACCCCGGCGTCCTCGACCGGCCGGGCCAGTCGGTAGGCGCCGCGCTCTCCCTCGAGGTTGCCGGCTTCGGCGAGCCCGCGGACGATCTCCTCGGTGAAGAACGGGTTGCCCGCGGTGCGCTCGTGGATCAGGTCGGCGAGCCCGTCGAGTGAGGGGTCCTCACCGGCCAGGTCGCGCAGCAGCTCGCGAGTCCCGTCGGGCCCGAGCGGCTCGAGCGAGATGCCGCGATAGGTGCCGGCGCCCGCCCATCGCGTGGCGTCGTATTCGGGGCGGAAGTTGACTATCGCCAGGGTCTTGGTCCCCTCGACCGAAGAGATCAGCTCACCGAGCAGGGTGGCGCTGCCCTCGTCCATCCAGTGCAGATCCTCGACCAGGGCGACAATTGAGTTGCGCCGGTTTGGCGCCCGCACGAGGCGGCAGACGGCACCGCGCAGCGCCCGGTGGCGCGCCTCGGCGCTGAGCTGTGGCAGCGGCCGGTGTGGATCGGGAACCCCGAGGAAGTCAAAGAGCAGGGGCAAATCCTCGGCGAAGCCGGGATCGAGGAGCAGGGTGCGGCCGGCGATCTTCTCACGCACGATCCGCTCCGGGTCGCCGTCGACGATGCCGAAGTAGGAGCGCAGCATCTGCAGGACGGGCATGAACGGGATCGATTGCCCGTGCGCCTGGGCCTGGCACTCGAAGACCTCGATCCCACGCTCGCGGCAGCTTTCGGCGAACTCGTGGCAGAGGCGGCTCTTGCCGACGCCGGGTTCGGCGACGATGGCGACCGCGGCGCCCTCGCTGCTCTCGGCCCGGGCCAATGCCTCCTCGAGCACCGCCATCTCTTTATCGCGGCCGACGAAACGGGAGAAGCCGCGCTCGCGGGAGAGGTCGAGCCGCGAGCGCGCGGCGCCGACCCCGGCCAGCTCGAAGACCCCGACCGGCCGGCTGGCGCCCTTGATCTCGAAATGACCGAGGTCCTCCAGCTCCATATATCCGTGAGCCAACTCGGCGGTGCTCTCGGTCAGGTATGCCTTGCCGGGCTCGGCCAGCGCCTCCATTCGCTGCGCCAGGCCGACGGTGTAGCCGACCGCGGTGTAGCCGCCCTCGCCGACCTCGGCGGCGACGACCTCGCCGGAGTTGATCCCGATCCGGGTCGAGAAGTTGAGGCCGTGATTGCGCCGCAGCTCGGCGGCGTACTCGCCGACGTCGTCGAGCATCTTCAGCGCCGCGTAACAGGCGCGCCGCCCGTGGTCCTCGTGGGCGACCGGCGCCCCGAAGACGGCCATGATCCCGTCACCGGTGAACTTGTCGACCGTGCCCTCGAAGCGGTGCACGGCGTCGGCGAGGGTGGAGAAGAAGCGCTCCATGATCGCGTGCCACTGCTCGGGGTCCTGGCTCTCGGCCATGTCCATCGAGCCCTGTACGTCGGCAAAGAGGACGGTGACCTGCTTGCGTTCGCCGCCGGCTTGGGCGATCTCGCTCATGAAAACTCAAGCTTACGCCTGCACCTATACTGAGCAAACCGATTGACTGGTCAGTCAACCAGGGAGCCAAAAAGGAAACTTTTGCGCGCAGCCGTCGTACAGCTCAACTCAACCGGCGAGAAGGCACGGAACCTCGAAGCCGCCGAGCGGCTGGTGCGGGCTGCCGCAGCCGACGGCGCTGAACTGGTCGCGCTGCCGGAGAAGTGGAACCTGCTTGCCGGCGGCGAGGAGCTGCTTGCCGGGGCCGAGGCGCTTGACGGTCCCAGCCTCAGCGCCGCGCGCGGCTGGGCTCGCGAACTCGGCGTCAACCTGCTCGCCGGCAGCGTCTCCGAGCAGGGCCCGGCCGAGAAGGCCTTCAACACCTCGGTCCTGATCGGCGCCGGCGGCGAGGACCTCGCCATCTACCGCAAGATTCATATGTTCGACGTCGAGGCCGGCGGCGTGACCTACCGCGAGTCGGCCCACGAGGAGCCCGGTGAGGAGATCGTCACCGCGGCGCTCGAGGAGATCACCGTCGGTCTCAGCATCTGTTACGACCTGCGCTTTCCCGAGCTCTTCCGCATCCTCGCCGTGCGCGGTGCCCAGGTCCTTACCGTGCCCTCGGCGTTCACGATGGCGACGGGCCGCGACCACTGGGAGGTGCTGCTGCGCGCCCGGGCGATCGAGAACCAGGCCTTCGTGCTCGCCCCCAACCAGTTCGGCGCGGCGCCGCCCCACTTCAACTCCAACGGTCGTTCGGCGATCGTCGACCCCTGGGGCGTGGTGCTGGCGACCGCGCCCGACGAGGAGTGCTTTGTTGCCGCTGAGCTTGACTTCGCGGCTCAGGAGAGCGTTCGCGGGACGCTGCCCTCACTTGCCAATCGCCGCCCCGGCACCTACGCCTGGCCGCGGCTGAGCGAGGCGCGCGCCTGATGGCCAAGGCACCGACAGCGGCGGTGGACAAGCGCCGCCAGATCCTCGATGCGGCGGTCCGCGTCTTCGCCCGCCAGGGCTTCCACTCGACCCGGGTTTCCGACATCGCCGATGAGGCGGGGGTCGCTTACGGCCTCGTCTACCACTACTTCAAGTCGAAGGACGAGGTTCTCAACGAGCTCTTCCGCGAGCGCTGGTCGCTGCTGATCGCGGCGATCGACGAGGCCGACCGCGAGGGCGGCTCGCCGCGCGCCAAGCTGGAAGCCTCGGCCGGCTTCATCGTCGACTCCTACCGGCACGACCCAGAGTTGATGAAGGTGATCATCGTCGAGGTCACCCGGGCCGCCAACTCCTTCGGGCGCACTCACCTGACCGAGATCCGCCGCGCTTATGACTCGATCGCCAAGATCGTCGCGGACGGCCAGGAGGCCGGCGTCTTCCGCCGGGATATCGACCCGACCTTCGCCTCCATGGCCTTCTACGGAGCGGTCGAGCAACTCCTCTCAGGCTGGATCTTCGAGGTGATCCCGGCCGCCGACAGCGACTTCGACCAAGCAAAGACGCTGCTGGTAGCGACCATCTGCGACGGTCTGGAGCCGCGTTGATGTTCGGTGCCGTCCGCCGGCAGCAGCAGAAGCTGGTTTACTGCCAGCTTCGCGAGGGAAGGTCCGTGCAAGGTGGATAACGACATCGTCAAGCGTCTCGTCTGGAGCGGCATGCTGGCCGCGAGCGGCGCGATCGCCAGCATCGCCGCGACCAAGCTCGCGGCGCTTGTATTCCGTCGAGTATTCGACGAGGACCCACCGGAGTAGCGTGGCCGACGGTCCCGAAATACCGTCGCCGTCGCAGGACGAGCGCTCAGTCTCAGAGCTCGTCTTCGACGTCGCCGAGAAGAGCTCCTCGCTGGTGCGCGAGGAGATCGAGTTGGCAAAGACGGAGATCTCCGAGAAGGTCGCCAAGATCCTGCGCGGCTCGGTGGTCGGCATCGCCGCCGGCATCTTCGCCTTCCTGGCGCTGATTCTGGTGATGGAGGGCATCGCCTGGTTGCTTGCCGAAGAGGTCTTCGACGGCAACGCCTGGCCCGGCTTCTTCGTCGAGGCGGCGGCCTTCCTCCTGATCGCCGCCGCCGCGGGCTTCATCGCCTATCGCTCCGTGCAGGCCGGTGCCCCGCCGGTGCCCGAGCAGGCAATCGCAGAGGCGAAGCTGACCAAGGAAACGCTGGAATCCGGAGCGAAGGCGGGCAGCGAATGAGTGCGCAACCCGATCCCGTCCGTCCCTCGACGGTCGGCAGGCCCGGCCGCTCCGCGGCCGAGATCCGCCGCGACATCGATCTGCAGCGGCGTGACCTCGGCAGCTCGGTCGAGATCCTGCGCGGCCGCGTCGCCGAGCTCACCAATTGGCGCCGCCAGGCCTACGAGCATCGCTCGCAGCTGATCGCCGGTGCGGCGATCGCCGGCTTCGCCCTCGGTGGCCTGATGATGCTGCGGCGCCGTCGCTAGTACTGACGCGATGGCTGCCGACTTGGCCGAGATCCAGGGAATGATCGAGGCGGCGCTGCCCGGCGCCGCGGTTGAGGTCATCGACGAGACCGGCACCGGGGACCACCTGCGGGCGACGGTCTCTGCCGCCCAGTTCGAGGGCCTCTCGCGGCTCGATCAGCACCGTCTGGTCAAGGCCGCGGTGAAGAAGCGCTTCGATGACGGCACGATCCACGCCCTCTCGCTGAAGACCGGGCTGCCCGGATAGCTACTCTGTGCCAATGGCAGATACCGAGTTGAAACAGAAGATCGAGGAGTTGATCGCCGCCAACCCGGTGCTGCTCTTCATGAAGGGCACGCCGGAAATGCCGCGCTGCGGCTTCTCGATGCGGGTCGTGCAGGTGCTCGACTCGCTCGACGTCGAGTACGGCGCGATCGACGTGTTGCCGGCCCTGCAGCCGCTGCGCGAAGTCACCGCCGAGATCTCCGACTGGCAGACCTTCCCCCAGCTCTACGTCAACGGCGAGTTGCTGGGCGGGGCCGACATCGTCGAAGAGATGTTCGACTCGGGCGAGTTGGCCGAGGCGCTCGGCGTCGAGCAGCCAGAGGCCGCGCCGACGGCCACGGCGCCTCCGGCGCAATCGCCCCCTCTTCAGATCGAATAAAGACGCGCCGCTTAGACGGCGGCGGTCTCGGCGGCATCCTCTTTCACTTGGAAAGAAGAGCCGCAGCCGCAGGCGGCGACGACGTTGGGGTTGTTGACCTGGAAGCCGGCGCCCTGCAGGCCTTCGACGTAGTCGACCTCGGAACCGAAGACGAACTGCATGCTTACCTTGTCGACGATCACCGCGACGCCGTCGACCTCGAAGACGTGGTCGTCCTCCTTGGCGCGATCGAAGGCGAGCGCGTACTGGAAGCCGGAGCAGCCACCGCCGCGGACGGCGACCCGGAGCGCCTGGCCCTCGGAGTCCTCCTGAGAGCCGAGCAACTCAGCGATCTTGCCGGCTGCCTTGTCAGTCAAGGCCACCGCTGCCTGCGGGTTGTCGCTGGTCGCGTCAGTCACTTCACAAAGTGTAGCGAGCCTTGGACGGGGCAGTGGGTCAGTTTGAGATGAGATCTAGGCCGTCAGCGCAACAACGACCACCGCAGCCAAGTTGACCGCCGTCAGCGCGGCGATAACCCACGTCAGGCGGATCATTAGCCACTCGTGTCGGGCCGACTCCCGCCGACGAAGCTCATCGAGGTAAAAGCCGGTCCCCGCCACGGTATTAGGCGCTAGTGCATCGTGCTGCCTAATCAACTCCTCGTCGGAAAGCGAGTGCAGCTCAGCAATCGTCTTTGCTTGCCCCCGGGGCGGTCATGTTGGCGACTTTAGTCCAACAGCGCCGCGATCTCTTCAAGCGACCAGATGTGATCCGCCACCCCGGCAGCCATCGCGGGAGTTCGGGGATAGCGCTCCTTCAGCGCCGTATGCGGACGGGCGAAGTTGTAGTGCATGAAATGCAGGGAGACGGCGTGCGAGAGGTTCTCGACCTTGCGGCTGAATCCATTGGTCAGTCGGGTGAAGCGCCGCATCCCCATCCGCATCGTCAGGTTCTGGCGCTCGACGTAGCTGGTTGAGATCCGGTCCGGGTCAGGGTCGCCCTTCCGAGTCAGGCGCTTCGTCCCGGTGCATACCGCCGGGCTGTATTTGCCCGGCTCCCCACCCGAGGCATAGACCTTGTGGATCTGCGCCCAATCGACCTGATGGCGGAAGGCCGGCCCCACGGTCCCTTCATACATGCGGTGCCCGTCAGTCGATAGCTGGATGCGGTCAGCCATCCGGCTCGCCAGGTCGGTCAGGAAGACTTCGGCATCGTCGGAGGTCCGCTCGCCGACCAGCCATGAGGGGACCAGCTTCGTGTCGGCGCAGATCGCCGTGAAGGTCCAGACGTCGCCGTAGCCCGGAGTGCCTTTGAATTCCTCCGGCACGTTCTTGTTCTTGGCGTAGCAGAAGGCCCAAATCTCATCGGCCTCTACAACCTTGCAGGGAAGGTCAACGAAGACGCCGTCCTGGTACTCGGCGCAGGCTTCCCCGAAATCGACCAGCAGTTTGGTGATCGTGTTCTTGGCCGCTCCGGTCATCCGCACCGTCGCCCGGATGCTGTTGCCCTCGACCAGGCAGCCGATGATCTGGGCACGCTTCTCGGTGGACAGCCTGTTTATACTGACCATTATGCTTGAGCGACCGGACAGAAAAGAGCATACGTCGCCCCCCAGAGGTGCGCGTGGCCTGGACTGGCGTAGGTTTGCTACTCGGCCGCGAGACTTCGCGAGTGCGGGGAGGCTAGGTCGTAGCCGCGTCGACGCCGACCATTTGCTCGACGCTCCGCGATGAGGTCGCGAGCCTCCGCGACCAGCTTGAGATCAATCTTTGAATTGCTCGCCGCAATGGTCTCGGTATCAGTTTTGAATTTGGCTTCAGAAGCCAAGGTAACGCTCCTTCGTGTGTAGGACCATGATCATATGATCGCGCTTGAAGCAATAATCCTTGAGCAAATGGTAGTAGCCCTGCACAGCCGGGCCAAGATCGGGATCTTTTCCGAAATCGTTGATCAAGAGCTTTAGATCACGTCGAAGAACTTCCATTGGAATGCCTCGGCTATGCGAGTGCCAGCGCTTGGTGTCGTTGAGCCTGCGGGCGATTTCCTCAGCCCGTGCTTTCCGCATTTTGGCCGTGACTTTCGTTCCTTTTGTCTCGGTCTTGCGCCAGTTCTTGAACTTGTACTTGGCTAGCCACTCTTCCAAGAGAGCGATCGACAGCTCTGTCTCCTGCTCGTACTGGTAGAGCTCTGCTGGATCGAAGTTCTCGACGAAGTAGGTCAACTCAGCGCTTGTCAGCTCGCCTTTTTTAGCCTTCTCTACGAAGCGCTCGTACTGCTCTAGATAGCCAAGGGCGGGCACCCATCCGCCACGGCCTCCACGCTTCACCTGGGGGTCGATGGGTCCAAGCATCGACGCGTAGTCCATATAGATCGAGTCGCCGGACATCACCAGGATGGTTCCCGCCGACATTGCCTCGCTCGGCACCAGAAAAGCCACTCGTTTGTAGTGGTGCCGCAAGATCAGCGCGATCCGCTCGGCTACGTGCGCGAAGCCGCCATCGGTCTCCAGGAGGAAAAGGATGCTTTTGCGCTTTTTGGGGAGCGCTTCAAGCGCGTCCTTAATCCATTCGCTCGCGAGGGGGTAGATCGGCCCGCTATAGAACAGAACATCGGAGCCGCTAACATCCTCCAGCGCATGAACGCGGGCATCTAGCTGGTCTTCAATGACTCGGTTGGCATCCCGCTCACCGACCGACGCCGCGCCCTTCTTGGTCTCGCTCCCCATAGGTACGGACGGATTCATATCAAGTACGGAAGAGGTTTCGTCAGCCGAAGTCGAGCGATCAGGATTTGTCCCAACGGGCGCGAGCAGCCTTTTTGGCAATCTCTGAGCGCTCATTGGCAGACAAGCGTTCAGCCCGGGCTTTTCCTCCCCTGCGTCCGCCTGCACGGCCAGCACTTACGTGATGCGGTTCCGGCTCTTGCGCTGTTTCATCCGTCGCGTCCCCCACGATGGCGGCTGCGAGACGATTGAGATCGGCGGGCTTCTTCGACTGCTTGGCCATGCTCAGAGCGTAGCGTCCTGGTCGGGCTTGAACTGGCCGCGTCGAAAGTCTCCAGGTGTCCACGCGATCCCCTCAAACAGCGCGCCCGGTTCGACTCCGAGCGCCCCTGCGAGCTTCGCCAGGGTGTCGATGCGGGGCAGTCGGCCACCGCGCTCCAGTAGCCCGATCTCCGTGCGGTGCAGGGAGGCGCGAAAGGCCAACTCCTCCTGCGTGATAGCTGCTCGCTCCCGAAGGCGGGAGAGGTTGGCCCCAAAGCGCTCCCGCCACTCTCCGGCTCACAAGGTCTCCAGTCGATGACAGTGGTAGGCCGCGTCGGTCAGCAGAAGGGTCTGACCGTGGAGCCGGATCAGGCCGTAGTCGCTGAGCCGCCTTACGGCGTGCTCAACGAGTTCCTTGTTGCCGATCTCACGGCTCATTTCGGGCATCGTCCTGTGATGCGGGTGGCAGGCCAGCGCAAGTGCCAGCACCGCCCGCTCGGTGCGTTTCGTGGTCCTTCGGCGTGTGCCGAATACGCTTCGCCTGCATCGGAACTCCGTTTCCGGTGCCGGGCCGGGGGACCGTTCGCGCGGTTGCCCCGGCCGTTTGATTTGTTGACGCTGGCGAAGCTAGAGCAAGGCGGCGCTGCGATCTAGGGCCGATTCAAACTGACCCACTGCCTTGGACGGACCCTTCAATTAGGCCGGTTTCCGCTCAGGTCAATCTGACCAGCGGGGTCTGCGAGAATCGCGTTGCTTGAGCTCTCCCGCCGAAACTGCGGTTGTCTGCGACACCACGGCCTACCTGCCCAACGACCTCGTTGCCGCGCGCGGAATCAAGGCGATCAGCCTCTACGTTTCGGTCGATGGGCACCAGGAGCCGGAGTCGGAGATCAGCGATTACGCTGGCTTCTACGAGCGGCTGCGCGCCTCCGAAGGGGGGGCGACGACCTCGCAGCCCTCGATCGGCGATTTCACAGCCGTCTATGAACCGCTGCTCGATGAAGGACGCGAAATCGTCTCGATCCACATCTCCTCGGGGATCTCGGGAACTTTCGAGGCCGCCAACCAGGCTCGGGAGCGGTTGGTCGCCGAGGGCAAGGGCGGCGAGCGGATCCAGCTCTTCGACTCGCGCTCGGCCTGCGGCGGTATGGGCCTGCCCGTCGTCGCCGCCGCCGCCGCGGCCGCCTCAGGGGCAGACGCGGCGGGGGCGCTTGCCCGCGCCAAGCAGGCGCGCGAGGAGTTGAAGATGTGGTTCGCGATCGACACGCTCGAGTACCTGCGTCGCGGCGGGCGGATCGGCGGCGCTCGCGCCTGGATCGGCTCGGCGCTGAAGATCAAGCCGATCCTCACCCTGGAGGAGGAGATCACCCCGGTTGAGCGCGTGCGCACCCGCGCCCGCTCGATCGAGCGCCTGCGCGATTACGCGCGACAGCGGCACGAGTCCGGCCTTGATGCCTGGGTCGTGCAGCACATTCAGGACTCCGAGACGGCTGCCGCCCTCGCCGACGACTGCCGCGAAATCTTCGGTTGCGAGCCCGCCTTCATCTCCGAGATCGGCCCGGTGATCGGCGCTCACGTCGGCCCCGGCCTGCTCGGCGTGGGCAGTGTCTCGAGGGACGTTCTCAGCTAGTGGTTAGGCGCGGATGCCTTCGCGAGGTTGGGCCTCGCGCGGCACCGGCTGTGGCTTGAGCCGCACGGGGGTGGTGGAGAGGGCCTGTACACGCAGGTCGCTCCAGGTAAGCCCTTCGCGGACCAGGGCCGGGACGCCCAGTGCGACCGCGGTGGCGATCTCGACCGCCTGCAAGATCACGCCGTAGGCGAGGGCGTCAGCAGTGCTGACGCCGAAACCGGTGTGTAGGACGCTGATCACGGCAAGCTGGAAGACGCCGATGTTGGAAGGCGTCGCCGGCACGACCGCGGTCACGTTGACGGCGAAGAGCACCGCGGCGGCGGCGCCGATCCCGGCCTGATCGCTGAGCCCGAGGGCGGCGAGCAGGGCCCAGCAGGCGGAGAGCTGGATCGCCCAGGCGGCGAGTTGCGCGGCGGCCGCCGCGGCACCGCGACGCGGGTTGCGGAAGATGCGAAGGCCGGCCCGAACCTGCAGCAGGGCGCCGTGCATGGCGGCGCCGATGCGGGCGAGGCGTCCATTGCCGTTGCGCCGCATCAGCGGCGGGCCGAGCAGGACGACGAGCAGCAGCAGCAGCGGCACGAAGCTGAAGGCAAAGAGCTTCTGGGTGCTGGAGTGAAAGAGGTCGGTGGTCGAGACGATGATCACGCCGAGCATCGCCAGGGCGATGAGGTTGAGCAGCGTCTGCGAGACAAGAGTGCCGAGCAGCACCGGGAAGGTCTCGCGCATGCGGCCGATGCGGCGGGCCAGCGACATCGCGCGGGCGGGCTCGCCAAGGCGGGCCGGCAGGGTCGCCGACATCAGCACGCCGATCATCGTCGCCGAGGTGACGTCGCGGCGGCGGACGGGGGCCAGTGGCAGCGCTGCGCGCACGATCCAATACCAGGAGGCAGCGCGGAAGAAGAGCGAGAGCGCCATCAGGCCGCAGGCCACCCAGACCCAGCTGAGGTCGGAGCGGACGATGCTTTCGACCACGTTGTCGATCCCGATCTTCTGCGCCGCCAGCGCGGTCAGGCCGACGCCGGTGGCGCCGGCTGCCGCCAGGCCGAGGCGCCGGGCGATCTTGCGCTTGCGCTTGCCAGTCCGGGCGGGCTCGGGATCGAGCGAGGGAAGCCGTTGCGGCGGCTGGGGGGGCAGGCCGTCAGAGGGCTGTATCCCGATCCAGCGAGCGGCCCGCTCCAGGTTGTTCGCCGGCTGGGGCGCCGCGAGCGCCCGCTCGTAGACGGTGGTCACCCGATCGGCGACGTGCGGCCAGGCGTAGCGCTCGGCGCTCTGGCGGGCGGCGCGACCCATCGCCTCCAGTCGCTCCGGCTCGTGGTGGGCGCGCTGCAACTCCTCGGCGAGGCGCTGGGCGTCGCCGGGGGGGACGAGGACGCCGTCGACGCCGTCGTTGACGACGTCGCTGTAGCCGGCGATCGCCGAGGCGATCGCCGGAGTGCCCGCGGCGAAGGCCTCGGTCAGGACCATGCCGAAGCTCTCCCCCGAAAGCGACGGGGCGCAGAGCACGTCGGCCTCGTGCATGGCCTGATGCAATGCCTCGCCTGAAACGCGGCCGCGCACGTCGATCCACTGCATCATCTCCGGATCGGCGAGGTAGCGCAGCACGTCTTCGCGCTCGGCGCCGATCACGGTGAGGCGGCTGGGCACGTGCTCGACCAGGGCGCCGAAGGCAGCAAGCAGGATCGGCAGGCCCTTGCGCTCCTCCGGCCGGCCGACGAAGAGGACGCGCAGCTCCTCGCTCGCCGGCTTCGGTCCGCTCGGCGCGGCGGCGACGTCGACGCCGTTGGGAATTACCTCGTAGTGGCCGCCGTACCAGCGGCGCCCGGTCCAGGCTGCCGCCTCGGAAACAGCGATTCGGGCGGAGAGACGATTGAACACGCGCCGCGCTCCCAGGCCGGAGGCGATGTGGTTGGGCGCGGCCTTGGTTGAGTAGGCGTGGAAGGTGCCGACCGCCGGGACGTCGGTTCCGAGCGCCGCGTTCCAGCCGACCAGCGGCACCAGCGGCTCGTGGATGTGGACGACGTCGAAATTCCCCCGGGCCAGCTCGCGGCGAGGGGCGACCACCCCACCGGCCGGGAAGGGCGCCAGGTTCGAGATCGCTCCGTTAGAGGGAAAGCCCGCTGTCCGTCCCAGGGGGATCAGGTAATCCGGTATCTCACGCGACTCCGGCACGGCACGGTGCAGCACGCGGCTCAGCCGGCCGGGCGGGTCGAAGGGGGCGAGCACGCGAACGTGATGGCCGCGGCCGAGGAACTCCTCGGCAAGCGCCTCCACGTGCCGGTTCACGCCGCCCTGGTAGGACCAGGAATATGGCGAGACGAGAGCAATCCGCACGAATCACAAAGGGTAGTTGATTCTCCAGCGGGGATTAATTGCCTAAGTCACGCGGATCGCTCGCACCATGTGTAGGTGGCGAAGACCAGGATGTAGGCGGTGCCGATCTCGAGCAGGAGGGCGCCGGAATCGTTGGCGAGCGTGCCGATCACGGTTGCGGCGAGGGCGCCGATTAGCCCGGCGCGCAGCGCCGGAAAGGGGGCCAGCAGGGTCCGGAGGCGCTCGCGACGCAGGTAGGCGAGGGCGGCGAGGGCGGCGATGAGGGGGAGAAAGAAGACCAGGATGGGGCGAGCGAAGCTGTGCGCGGAGAGTTGCAGGCGTCGCTGCGCGACGTCGGCGAGATCGCCGAGCCCTCCCGCGTCGAGCACCGAGCGGGTCAAGTGGGCATTGGCGCCGGTGAGCAAGTCGGCTAGGGCGATCAGCGCCAGCACCGCAACCGGAGCCGCGATCACAAGCAGAGCGATGCGTCGACGCCGGGCGGCGATCGCGGCGGCGGCAACGGCGCCGCCGACCGGCAGGACGATCGCGGCGCCAACGTCGGCGCCAAAGCGGCCGGCGGCGAAGACGATCGCGCTGAGCAGGCTCACCGCGAGGAAGGCCGCGGCGGCGCGGCGCTCCGCCACTCGGGGCCAAAAGCCGGACAATGCGGCGCCGCTTCCGGCGATGACGAGGACGCCGAGCAGAGCCTCAAGCTCGTTGCCGATCCCGTAGAAGCGCACCCCGAGCCCGGGGTTGGGGCCGAGCAGGGAGAGCGAGGTGAGCGGCGAGCCGGCGATCACGTCGATCGCGAAGGCGCCGACCACCAGCCCCGATGCGACCGCGAGCGCCCGCAGCCCGCCGAGCAGGAAGAGGGTCAGCGCGGCAAGCAGCGGCGCGCCGAACATCACCAAAAGCTGTTCGCTGTCCTGGCTCGGTTGGAGGGCGGCCGCCGCCAGCAGCAGCAAGGGCAGGTAGACGACGCTGAGGCCGGTGAGTCGGATCGCGACCCGAGCGACGCGATCGGAGCTGGCCAGGGCGGCCAAGCCGAAGACCACCAGCCAGACGAGCAGGCTGAACCCGATCACCGGACCGCGCCGCTCCGAGATCACCGCCATCCGTGCCTCGAGCGATTCGATCGCGGCTGCATCGACTGCGCCCTCGGAGCGGATCACCTGCCCCGACATCTGCGAAGGGACCCCGATCCCGAGCCGCGAGAGGATCGTCGGTGCGATATCGGTCGAGAGCACGTAGCCATCGGTCCGCGTGCTGTCCGAGGTGAGGTCCCCATCGAACCCCCGCCCGGCAATCCCAATCGCCAGCCCCCCGTTCTTGGCCGGCGGCGCCCGCCCAATCGCGATCAAGAGGTCGTTGCCTTTGAGCTCTCCGACCAGGGTGCTCAATCCCCCCAAGCCAACCGATCGCACCGTGCACCGCTGTCCGTGTTCGGCGAGCGTCGTAGCGAGCAACCCCGGCACGATCTCAGCCGGCGCCGAATCCGCTCGTTCAACCACAGCCTTCGAGTAGCCGGGCCCGCAAATCCCGCCGGCGACCTTGCGCGGAAGCTCCGAGTCATAGAGCGAATCGAACACCCGATTCCCCTGCGAGATATCCAAATACGTCTGCGCTGCGGGCACGCTCCCGAGCCCCGCGCTCATCAGCCCCGGCGAAACCCCCCGAACCCGCGCAAGCCGCTCCACATCGGTCCCTTTGGGCAGGAGAGCAACCGTGACCTTCGTCGCCGGGGATCGGGTGGGGGCCGAAACGTCTTGCACTTTTTCGGCGGACGAAACTCGGTCAGCCGCTGCGGTCCCACCGAAAAAGTTAAGTGAAGGCCCCCACCCGATCCCCGAGACAGAGAGGCCAATAGCTATCGTGACCCCAATGGCCGATCGCACTTTCGCCAAGTTCAGTTTCTTCAAGGTCGATCCCGCCTGGCGCCGCCTCGACGCCGAGCAGCGCGCTTCCGACAAGCAAGAGTTTCTCGCCGCCTGCGAGGACTTCGCCCTCGACCGCTCGCTGCGCGCCTACTCAACCATAGGAACGCGCGGCGACGTCGACCTGGTCCTGCTCAGCCAGAGCCCCAATCTCGGCGACCTGCACACCTTCCACGTGGTGCTCGGCCAGAGCGGCCTGGCGAAGTGGGCCGATACGCCCTACTCGTTCCTCTCGATGACCAAACGCTCCCCCTACTCGGATGAGCAGGCGCGGCCGGAGATCTGCGTCTCGGAGCGCAAATACATGTTCGTCTACCCGATGATCAAGCAGCGCCGCTGGTACCGGCTGCCGCCGGAGGAGCGCGGGCGGATCATGAAAAGCCACATCGAGGTCGGCCGCCGCTATCCCGAGATCTCGGTCAACACTTCCTACTCCTTCGGCCTCGACGATCAGGAGTTCGTGGTCGCCTTCGAGGGTGACGACCCGGGGATGTTCCTCGACCTGGTGCACGAGTTGCGCCCGACCGAGTCAAGCGAGTTCACCGAGCTCGAGACCCCAATCTTCACCTGCGTGGCGCTCTCGCTGCGCAAGGCGCTGGACGCGCTCGACGGCGTCCCCAGCGCCGTCGCCGCCGGAGCATGACGACACAGACCCTCAGCTACGCGATCGACGAGAACGACCACCTGATCAGGGTCAACGAGGGCTACTACCGCTTCGCCGAAGAGAACGGCTGGCGCGAGGCCGGCAGCAGCCTCGGGCGCCTGCTCTGGGACTACGTGGCCGGGCATGAGCTGGTGAAGCTGCAGCGGCTGCTGGTCCGCCGGGTGCGCGACGGCGTCGGCGACGTCGAGCTGCCCTTTCGCTGCGATGCGCCGGCGGTACGTCGCGAGATGGACATCCGCATCGTTGCCCGGCCGGGCGGCCGGGTCGTGCTTTTCTCGGCACGCCTGCGCGCCGAGGAGGAGCGCGATTTACCCCAGCGCCTGCTCGATCCAGCCACGCCGCGAAGCGACGAGATGCTGGAGATGTGCGGCTGGTGCGACCGCTTCAACGTGGACGGCGAGTGGGTCGAGGTCGAGGAGGCGGCCAGGCGGCTGGAGCTCTTCAACCGCTCCGAGTTGCCGGCGCTGAGTCACGGCATCTGTCCTGACTGCAACGAGATGCTGCTCGCCGCGTAGGCGCGCAACCGGCCAAGTTCCCTATTCTTTCGCGCTCGCCATGAGCAAGATCGGAACTGAAGACAATCCTCTGCGCGTCGCCATCGTGGGCGCCGGCCCCTCCGGCTTCTACGCTGCCGAGCACATCCTCAAGGGCGAGGACCTGCATGCCCAGGTCGATCTCTTTGATCGCCTGCCGACCCCGTTCGGCCTGGTGCGCGGTGGCGTTGCTCCGGACCATCCGAAGATCAAGTCGGTGATCCGGGTCTACGAAAAAACCGCCGCCCGTGACGGCTTTCGCTTCTTCGGCAACGTCAAGGTCGGCCACGACATCGAGGTCGAGGACCTCGAGCGGCTCTACCACGCGATTGTCTTCACGGTCGGCTGCGAGACCGATCGCCAGCTCGGGATCCCGGGCGAAGAGCTGCCCGGCAGCCATGCCGCCACCGCCTTTGTCGGCTGGTACAACGCCCACCCCGACTACGCGGATGACAACTTCGATCTTTCCGCCGAGCGGGCTGTGGTGATCGGCAACGGCAACGTCGCGATGGACGTCGCCCGCATGCTGGCCCTGACCGATCACGAGCTGCGCCAGACCGATACCGCCGACCACGCGATCGAGTTGCTCGACCGCAGCAAGATCCGCGAGATCGTCGTTCTCGGCCGCCGCGGCCCGGTGCAGGCCGCCTTCACCAACCCCGAGATCAGGGAGTTGGGGGAGATGGAGGACGCCGACGTGATCGTCGACCCCGCCGAGATCGAGCTCGACGAGGCCAGCGCTGCCTACCTCGAGTCGGACGAGGCGGACAAGACGACTCGGGTCAACGTCGAAACCCTGCGCGAGTTCTCCCAGCGCCGGCCCAGCGGCAAGCGGAAGCGGATCGTCCTGCGCTTCCTTGCCTCACCGGTGGAGATCAGGGGCGATGGAAAGGTCGAGAAAATCGTCATCGGCCGCAACGAACTTGTGGAGGAAGGCGGCACGCTGCGGGCCAAGGACTCGGGCGAGCGCGAAGAGCTCGAGTGCGGCCTGGTGCTGCGTTCGGTTGGTTATACCGGCGTGCCGATCGAGGGCGTTCCCTTCGACGAGAAGCGCGGCCTGATCCTCAACGAGGGCGGCCGCGTGCTCGACTCCCACGACTCCGGCCACAAGGTTGGCCACTACACCGCGGGCTGGATCAAGCGTGGCCCCTCGGGAGTGATCGGCACTAACAAGAAGGACGCGCTGGAGACCGTCCAGCACCTCTTCGCCGATGTCGAGTCGCAGACGCTGCTCGCCCCGGAGAGCCCCGATCCCGCCGCAGTCGAGTCGCTGCTTGCCGAGCGTGGCGTGCGTTACGTGAGCTTCGAGGATTGGCAGGCGATCGACCAGGCAGAGGTCGGCCGCGGCGAACCGCACGGTCGCCCACGCGTCAAGTTCGTCCGGGTTGAGGAGATGCTCCAGACCCTCGGCGAGCGCATCTCGGGCTAGCGCCCCTCGCAGACAAGTGTCTGCATAATCTACTGCCGTCGCGGGCGAATAGCTGCCGTATCCAATAGGGTGCATTTCGCTGACGGCATTTTGTTTAAAAGAGTTTTTTATGTCGATGACGATGGACGCCGACAGCACAACGTTCCCTGCCCCGGTTCGCGCCGGTGGCACGGTCCTTTCTTTTATCGCCGCGCCGCTCAGCGTCCCCATCCTCCGCGCTCATCTCGATGGCCCGCTGCGCCTCCCCGATCTGCGCGAACGCATTGGCGGCGCCGCCCAGACCACGTTGCGAGGCCAGATCGGCAACCTGCGCGGTATCGGTGCCCTCGAACGGCACGTCCGCAGCGGTATGCCCTACACCGTCGAGAACGAGTTGACTCCCGCCGGCTTAGGAATGCTGTCGGTTGCCGAAATCGTCGAAGCGTGGTTGGCTCGCGCGCCCCAGGGGCCGATTCTGCTCGGCAGCGAGTCTGCAAAGGGCGCGATCCGCGCCCTCATAGGTGGCTGGGGCTCGACGATACTGCGCGCCCTCGCCGCTCGTCCGCTCTCACTTACCGAGCTGAGCAGCGTGATCAACGACCACTCATACCCGGCCCTCGAGCGCCGCTTGAGTGCGATGCGCGCTGCCAGGCAGCTTGAGCCAAGGCCAAACGGGGATAGGGGAGCCAAGCCCTACGGCGTCACCGAGTGGACTCGTCAGGCCGTCGCTCCGCTTGCCGCCGCTGGGCATTGTGAGTGCAAGTACCTCGCCGAGTCCACCGAGCCGCTTACGCGGATCGATATCGAGGCGATCTTTCTCCTCTCGGTTCCTCTGGTCGAGCTCGAGGTAACCCGTTCAGGCGCCTGTCTGCTTGCTGTCGACACCGGTTCCGGCGGATCCGGGCAACCGAATGATCGCTTGGCCGGAGTCCACGTTGAGATTGAGAAGGGAACGATCGCGAGTTGCAGCTCTCGCCTCGAGTACGACCCTCAAACGTGGGCTCTGGGATCGACCACTGCCTGGGTCGAGGCGATCCTCGAAGGTAAGACCGATCGCCTGCGGATCGGAGGCGAGCGTGTTCAACTCGCCGAGGAGTTGATCAAGCAGCTGCGCACTTCTCTTTTTGATTCGACGGCACCTTGCGCTTAACCGCGCGCGCGCTTCCCTGACTTCCCGAATTTTGCAGGGTAATAACGAGCCCCTTGAACCGGCGCCGTTACAGTTTAGTGTGAATAATCTGTAGCTCTTGACCGCGAAATCTTGGCCTGTTATTCAATGAACGCGCGAGGCCACGAAGGGGAGTCAGCAAGCGACTGGCGCCGAACGAATGGACTTGCGGCGCGATCTTACTCCGGGTCCCAATGAGAGCCGGGCATACGGCGAACAGCCAACGATCGACCCCCCATCGTCGTCAGCAGGGGGGCGAGCAGCGGGCGCTGGGGCGGAGCCTGTTGGCTTCGCCCCATCCCGCGCGCTGCCAAGTAGATGTCGCGCCGAGGTCCTCAAGTGAGAGGAAGGACCCCGGCGCTAACCGTAACTCAATGCCAGCGGACCAAAGCCCGCGTGGCCACTAGAGCATAGAACGCAAATAGCGAAGTTTCCAGCAAATGCAGACAAAAGTCGTCCTACTTTGCGGGCTCGCTGGGTGTGAGTTCGCCCCCGCGCTCGGTGTCGGCGATCAGTTCGTCGGGTGACTTGCCCTCCGGGATGAATCCGGATTTCATGCCGAAATAAACCGCTTGTGGGTGATGGGCGATGATCGCCACCGTCGATTGCTCGGGCGTAACGGCGTAACCGCCGGAAAGTCCCATGCCAATCGACTCAAGGTCAAGCAGGCGCCAGACCTTCAGGTGCTCCGATTGATCGGGGCACGCCGGGTAGCCCCAGGAATAACGCCGGCCCTGGTCGAGCGCGATTCCCAGCTCACCGCGCACCCGCGAGTGCAGCCACTCGGCGAGCCCCTCCGCGGCCTGTACCCCGAGGCCGTGGACGAAGAGCTGTTCGGCGAACTCGCCTTCGCGCTCCAAGCGCTCGATCACCTTTGTCACCTCGGCGCCAACCGTCACACCCTGCAGGGCGACGACGTCCCGCTCACCCGAATCGAGCGGGCGGAAGAAATCGGCGAGGCAGATGCGATCGTGACGGGGCTGGCGTGGGAAGGTGAGGCGCTCGAGCTCGCGCTCTGGATCGTCCGGATCGAAGATCACCAGCTCGTTGCCGTCCGCGTTGCAGGGGAAGTAGCCGAGCCGGGCTCGCGGGTGGAGGTAGTCCTGCTCACGCCACATGCGCTCGAGGCGCGGGGCGAATCCCTCCTCCTCGCCGTTGCCCTCGACCAGCTCACGCCAGGCCTCGCCCTTGACGCCGCGGCCGCCCCAGTGCAGCTTGAAGAGCACGTGGCGGTCCAAGTAGGGGAAGACGTCGTCGAGATCCACCCCCACCTCGCGGGCGCCGAGGAAGGGGGGCTCGGGGATCGCGACGTCGGTGCGGGCGCCTGAGCGCACGCTCGCATCGCTGGTCGGGGGGCCCGTGTCAGTTGAGACCGGCTTCTCGCGCAGCACCTGCGCCTCGGCTCTGATCCGCTCGATCAGCGCGTCGCGGGCCTGCTGGTCGACCAGGGCGTCCATCGTGTCGAGGCCCTGGAAGGCGTCCTTGCAGTAGAAGACACCGGGCTCGTAGACCTCGTCTGACTCTTTGCCGCGCGGGTAGAGGGTGCGCCGGCCGAAGTCGCGGTTGATCGCGGCGCCGCCGATCAGCACCGGGAAGCCGAGGCCCCGCTGGTGCAGTTCCTGCACGCAGATCGGCATCTGCTTGGAGGTGGAGACAAGCAAGGCGGAGAGCCCGATCGCATCGGCTTCGTTCTCGACCGCGGCCTCGATGATCGTGTCGACCGGGACCTGCTTGCCGAGGTCGATCACCGTGTAGCCGTTGTTGGTCAGGATCGTGTTGACCAGCGACTTGCCGATGTCGTGCACGTCGCCGAACACGGTTGCGATCACCACCTTGCCCTTGGTGTGTCCCTCGATCCGGTCGAGGTAGTTCTCAAGCTGGGCGACGGCGCGCTTCATCACTTCGGCCGACTGCAAGACGAAGGGCAGGATCAGTTCGCCGGCACCGAACTTGTCGCCGACCTCCTTCATCGCCGGCAGCAGCACCTCGTTGAGCGTGGGCACGGCGCCGATCTTCTCCACCGAGCGGTCGATCCAGTCCTCGACCCCGTCCTTCTTGCGGCGCAGGATGTGCCAGTGAAGGGCCTCCTCGGGCTCCATCTCGGCGGTTGGGTCGGCTGCCTCCTCCGCCGCCTCCTCGCCCTTCGACTCGAAGTGGGAGATGAAGAGCTCCAGCGCGTCCTCGCGCCGGTTGAAGACGAGGTCATCGGTCAGCGCCCGCTCCTCCTCGGAGATCTCCGAGTAGGGGGTGATGTGGTTGGGGTTGACCATCGCCAGGTCGAGGCCGGCCTCGACGCAGTGGTGCAGGAAGACCGAGTTGAGCACCGCGCGCGGCCGTGGCGAGACGCCGAAGGAGACGTTGGAGACGCCGAGCGAGGTCTTCACTCCGGGGATCTCGGCCTTGATTCGGCGGATTCCCTCGATCGTCTCCACCGCCGAGGGCTTCCACTCGTCATCGCCAGTGGTCAAGGTGAAGGTGAGCGCGTCGAAGATCAGCGCTTCGGGGTCGAGCCCGTGCTCCTCGCAGGCGATGTCGCGCAGCCGCTTGGCGATCTCGACCTTGCGTTCCGCCGTCTTCGCCATCCCGATCTCGTCAATCGTCAGCGCAATCAGGGCGGCTCCGTGGGCCTTGACGAGCGGTATGACGAGGTCAGCCTTGTCGCGGCCGGCCTCAAGATTGATCGAGTTGACGATCGCCCGGCCGGGGATCTGCTCCAGCGCCGCCTTCAGCACCTCCGGTTCGGTCGAGTCGACCTGGATCGGCGAGGGCTGGGTCAGCGAGATCCGCTTGACCACCGCTGCCATCTGCTCGTCCTCGTCCTGACGCTCGGTCAGGGCGACGCAGACGTCGAGCACGTGGGCGCCACCTTCGACCTGATCTTCGGCGACCTGGACCAGGCCGTCGTAGTCGTCGGCGAGCAGCAGCTCCTTTGCCTTGCGCGAGCCCTGCGAGTTGACCCGCTCGCCGACCAGCGTCGGTCGCGGTTCCTGGACCAAAGGGGTGGAGGTCATCATCGAGGAGACCTCGATTGGGCCCGGTGCCGGGCGCGGCCCAGGCGCCTTGCCGCCGACCCGCTCGCGGATCGCGGCGATGTGCTCGGGCGTGGTCCCGCAGCAGCCTCCGACGATGCCGACCCCGTAGCGCTCGACGAACTCACCCAGGGTCGCGGCCAGCGGTCCCGGCTCTTCGGGGAAGATCGTCTCGCCATCGGGGCCCTGCAGGGGCAGGCCGGCGTTGGGGATGCAGTGGACCGGCAGCGGACTGCGCTCGCCGAGAAAGCGGATCGCGTCGCGCATGTCCTCGGGCCCGGTCGAGCAGTTGAGCCCGACCACGTCGACGTCGAGCGCCGTCAACGTCGTCAGCACCGCCTGGATGTCGGTGCCAAGCAGCATCTTGCCGCCATTGGGAAGCAGCGAGACGCTGACCTGGATCGGCAACGCGCGATCGGCCGCCTTGAACGCCTCGCGCGCCCCGAAAATCGCCGCCTTGACCTCGAGGATGTCCTGCGCCGTCTCGATGATGATCAGGTCGGCGCCCCCCGCAACCAGGCCACCGGCCTGCTCGGCGAAGACCTCGACCAGCTTGCCGAAGGAGATATCGCCCAAGGTGGGATCTGTCGACGCCGGCAGGAACCCCGTCGGCCCGATCGACCCCGCGACGAACCGATCCGGCCCCGCGGCCCTGCGCGCGATCTCAGCCGCCTTCGTATTGATCTCGACCGTGTGCTCGCCAAGCCCCCACTCTTCGAGCTTCAGCCGCGACCCTTGGAAGGAGTCGGTCTCGACGACCTCGGCCCCCGCCTCGAGCATCGACGCATGAACCCCCTCGATCACGTCGGGCCGATTGAGCACGAGCGCCTCGTGGCACTTGCCTTCCAGGCCGCCGTAGTCCTCCTGAGTCAGCTCGAACTGCTCAAGAGTGGCGCCCATCCCGCCATCGAAGACGACAACGCGTTCCCTAGCTGCGGCTATGAAGTCTCGCTCAGACATGAATCTAGGAGGTTACGGGGTCACGGGCCCCCTCTCCTGGAGGCTCAGGGACCACGCACCGAATTGCCACTACCACCTGCTGCGCAACGGTCTCCAGGGGAGGGGGCCCGTGACGCCCCTGCTCCCCTGGATTCAGGTCAGCCGCGAAGCCCCAACCGCCTGCGCCAATCCCGCGCGTTGAAAGCCTGCGCGGCCCTGTTGATCAGGTTCCGACGCGTCTTCGTGTAGGGGTACCAGGTCGGTTCATTCTTGCCGGCGAAGCGGGTGACGATGACCGACTCCGGGCGGCAGTACTTCTTGATCCCGTACTCGCCGTGGCGGAAGCCGATTCCCGACTCCTTCCAGCCTCCCATCGGCACGTCCACCGCGATGTAGTTGACGATCACGTCGTTGACGTTGACCGCGCCCGCCTCGATCCGGCGGGCGACGCGCTCGGCCCGCTCGCGCTCGCCGAAGACCGAGCCGGCGAGGCCATAGCGGCTGTCATTGGCGAGCTCCAGCGCCTGCTCGGAGTCGCGTACCTTCATCACCCCGACCACCGGGCCGAAGGTCTCGTCGCGCATCACCTTCATCGAGTGATCGACGCCGACCAGCACGGTCGGTTCGAAGTAGTCGCCGGGACCGTCAACCCGCTTGCCGCCAGTGAGCGCTGTGGCGCCGTTGGCCAGCGCCTCGTTGACATGGTCCTCGACCACCGCCGCCTGGTTGGGCGAGGTCATTGCCCCCACGTCCTTGCCGAAGCCCTTGTCATCGGCGCCCTGGCGGAGCTTGCCGACCGCGGCTGTGAGCTTGGCGACGAACTCGTCATAGGCCGGCTCCTCGACGTAGATCCGCTCGACCGAGAGGCAGACCTGGCCTGAGTTGTACATCGAGCCCCAAGTGGCGGCGTTGGCGGCCCGATCGAGATCGGCATCGGCGAGCACGATCATCGGATCCTTACCGCCGAGCTCGAGGCTGACCGGGGTCAGGGTGTCGGCGGCGCGCGCCATCACCTTGCGGCCGGTCCTGTCGGAGCCGGTGAACTGGATGAAGTCGACGTTGTCAATCAGGGCGCCGCCGGTATCGCCGGTGCCGTGCACGCAATCGAAGACGTCGGGACCGCCGATCTCCTGCTTCCAGGCCCTGACGATTTCGTCGAGCCCGAGTGGGGTGAACTCGGACGGCTTGATGACCACCGCCGCACCGGCCTGCAGGGCCGGAATCGCGTCGCCCAGCGCCAGCGCCAGGGGAAAGTTCCAAGGGCTGATTACGCCAACCACGGGGTAGGGGCGGTACTGGACGCTGAGCTTCTTTGAGGCCAGCAGGGGCGAGTGCGCGCGAACGCTCTCCTTGCCGATGAACTTTGCCGCCTTACTGCCGTAAAAATTGATCAGGTCGGTGAGGTAGATGCCCTCGGCCCCGGTGTCGCCGCGGACCTTGCCGGTCTCGGCCTGCATCGTGTCGGCGATGCGCTCGGAGTTGTCGAGCAGCCAGTCGCGCAGCTTGCCCAACCAGTGGTAGCGGCCCTCGATGCCGATCGCCTCCCACTCGCGCTGGTTGGCGCGGACCCGGGTTACGATCTCGGCGACGTCGGGAGCCGAGCTGGCGGTGACTGAACCGGCGAAGCCACCGGTGGCCGGGTTGCGAACCTTGATCTGCTCGGGCGCGCCGGCGACATCGCCATTGGATCCGTTGATAGCTCCGGTGCTCTGCTCGGCGGTGCCGCTCTCCACTGGTAACCCCTCTCCTAGACCCTTTGGCTGGTCAGCCAACTGTAGCCAAAGGCACTGGCAAGACGGTTCAAGCGTGATCGCCGGCGACCGCGATGAGCGCGCCGGCTACCTCGGGGTCGAACTGCGTGCCGGCACATGCGCGCAGCTCGGCCACCGCGTCGGCGAGCGGCATCGCCTTGCGGTAGGACCGCGTCGTCGTCATCGCACTGAATGCGTCGCAGCAGGTCACGATTCGCGCCTCGATCGGAATCGCCGCGCCGGCGAGGCCGTCCGGATAGCCGCTGCCGTCGTAATGCTCGTGGGAGGAGCGGACGATGCGGCCAACGTCGGCGAGGACCCCGCCGACTCTTTTCAGCATCGCCTCGCCCTCGATCGTGTGTCCGTGCATAACTTGCCACTCCTCGTCGTCGAGCGGGCCGGGCTTATTGATGATCTCCTTGGGAACCGAGATCTTGCCGACATCGTGCAGGAGCGCGGCAAACTCGACGTTGCGACGCTGACGCGAGTCCAAGCCGAGGCGCTCGGCGACGGCGAGGGAGAGCTCGACCACGCCGCGGCTGTGGCTGCCCGTATAGGCGTCGTCTGCCTCAACCACGTCGCCAAGCAACAGCGCCGTTCCCTGATACGCCTCGCTCAACTCGAGCGCCTGGTCGATCCGTCGCTGTCGCTCGCGCGAGAGCACAGCCAGGACGGCCGCAAGGGGGAGTACGAAGAGGCAGGCACCCGGACCCAGCCCAAGCGCGGCGAAGGTTGCCAGCAGCCCGATCGGGGCGAGCGCCGCGTCGAGGGCGTAGACCGGGGCGATCTGGCGCAACTCGACCCGTGGCGCCTTCTTCTCGATCAACCAGATGCGGGATCCCGTGGCGATCAGGTCGAAGGCGAACTGAGCCAGCAGGGCGAGCGCGTACACGGGCCACCTCTCCCAGGAGAAGACCTGCGCGCCTGCGAGCACAATTACCAGCGTCGGGCCGACGGCGTGCCAGCAGTCGCCGAACACATGCAGTGCGCGCCGCACGCTGGTTTTCCCGCTGGCGTAGTCGAGCAGGCGCCCCAGGGTCCAGCTGAAGCTGATCACGAGCGGCACGACGGGGGTTGGCAGGAGGAACAGCATCGGGACCAGGACCAGCTCCGTCGGCACCGTGTAGCCATCGGCGAAGTCGAACTTGGCGCGGCAAGCCACGACATAGGCGCCGACGAGCACCGCAAGCGGCAGTGCTTCGAGCGGGCGCGGTGAGCTGAAGCCGATGGCCATGGCGAGGGCGACGGCGAGGAAGCCGACTCCGGCCGCGCCCTCGACGCCCATCTCGCGCGTGCTCGGCGCGGCCAACGCTCGCTCGCGGCCGCGAGCGAAGAGTTCTTCGACGTCGAGTGTCTCTGAAGCTGGTGGCATGGGATTCGCTCGGAAGCGGTGCACCTCTCTTTTCGGCTCGCTGCTGCGCTCGCAATAACCGCGCACGCCGAGGGTCATCGCTTTCACCTGAAAATGCGGGCCGAATCCAACATTCGTCCGAATTACTTCAGTTCTGCAAATTGCGGTCCGATCATTCCCCCTCACATAAGTCAGCTGCACAAAGGCAAACCTGTCGCGAGGCAGGGACGCAAAGTCAGAGGTCTCGCCTTTTCGGCGAGATGGCTCAACTGCTCAGCTTGGTTTCACGACCAGGCTTTTTGTCCTGCCGTGAAGGGAGGTTTGCCAATGAAGCTCGACCAAGCTCACCACGTACGCTCGTTCCGCGCCAGGCTTGCCCTGGTCTCATTGTTTGCGCTGCTAGCCCTCGGCCTTGCCGCCGGCTCAGCGCAGGCGTGCTCCTATCCCGGCGCCCAGCCGGTCTTCTCCCCCTGGGGCGACCAGCATGACTACGCGCTCGCACCCGACGGTGGCTTCGAGTCCGGTGGTCACGGGTGGTCACTGCGCGGCGGCGCCGGCGTGGTCGCCGGCAACGAGAGTTACCAGCTGAACGGGCCCGCCGACTCGCGGTCCCTCGCTCTGCCGGCGGGAAGCACCGCTGTGAGTCCGCCGATATGCATGTCGATCGACACCCCGCTGATTCGATTCGTCACCCGTAACACCGGAAATCCATCCTCACGTTTGCGCATCGAAGCGGTCTACAGCCTGCTCGGCTTGGTGCGGACCAACGTGGTCAACACGGTCTCCGCCGGCGCGAGCTGGGAACCCAGCAACCAGATGTCGACGGTTCTTGGCCTCTCGACCATCGTCGGCACGATCCTGCCGAGCTCGATCGAGGTCCGGTTCACGCCCCTTGACAGCACGGGTCAGTGGCAGGTCGACGATCTCTACGTCGACCCGTTCGCCCGCCACTAACGGGCAACGAGCCTGAACACGGGGCCTTCCTGCGAGCAGACATAGATCCGGCCACGGTCGTCTTCCCCGAATGAGGTGGGGGAGGCGACCGTGAGCCCTGTTCTACGATCATCGCCGGCTCGGCCTAGATGTGGGACGAGGCTGCGCAGCACGCCCGAGCAGTAATCGGCGTAGAGGTAGCGACCGCGCAGGCTGGGCGGACCCCCAGAGCCGACCACGTAGCCGCCGATGATCGTGCAGCTGCCGCCGTCGCGGCTATGGCTGTAAGCCATGATCGGCTTGGTCGTGCCGCCCGGGTCTGGGGTTCCGCTGTTTTCTTCTTCGTAGGGGTGGGAGCCCTCGAAAGCGTCCCAGCCGAAGTTGGCGCCGCCGGCCCCGGGGAGAGTCGTGTAGTCGAGCTCCTCGAAGCGGTTTTGGCCGACGTCGCCGATCGCGATTCGCGGCCGCGCCGCGGTTGTCGTGTCGAAGGAGAAGCGGAAGGGATTGCGCAGGCCGTAGGAGTAGATCTCGTCGCGGCCCGGCTTGCCGACGAACGGATTATCGCTGGGGATGGAGTAGGGCCGCCCACCGCTTGGGCGTGGGTCGATGCGCAGCAGCTTGCCCAGCAGGCTCGCCTTGTTCTGGGCGTTGTTGGGCGGGTCGCCTGCCGAGCCGCCATCGCCCGTGCCGAGATAGAGCAGGTCGCCGAAGAACTGCAACTGGCCGCCGTTGTGGTTGGCGTTGATCGGGTGATCAATCTCGATCACGCTGCGGCGCGAGCCGCGATCGGCTTGGGTCGCGCTCGCGCGTTTGAATTCGTCGACCCGAATGTTGCCGGCGCGGTCCGTGTAATAGACGTAGAAGTCACCGCTCTGCCGGTAGTTGGCGGGGAATGCGACCGAGAGCAGGCCGCGCTCGCCACCGAAATCGACCAGGTCGCTGATGTCGAGGAATGGATGGCTCAACTCGTGGCCACCGCGCAGCACCGCGACCTTGCCCGGCTGCTCGACCACGAAGAGGAGCTTCGGGAAGCCCGGCGCCCCGGCGACATAGGTCGGGTTGTCGAAGTTGCCGATGCGCTTCAGCGCGAGCCCGGGCAGCCGCTCGGCGCGATGCTGCTGCGCGGTGCCGCAGGCGGGCAGCGCTACCAGCGCCAGCGCCGACAGCAGGATGATCGAGGTGGCCCTTTGCCTCACGCGATCACGCTACCCGCCGCCGCCTATTTCTTTTCGACGACTTCTCCGTTGTCGTTGACTTCGGTGTTGCGTGCGGCCGAGCTGATCCTCACCGTGAAAGAGCCACCCGGGGCGGCCCCGCCGCCCGTCTTCGCCTTGGTCGTGTCGGTGAGGCCGGCCTCGACCGAGTAAATGAGGGTGTAGCTACCAGGCTTGACCGCGCTCAGCTTCCAGACCGTGTTTGCCGTCGCGCCCTTCTTCAGCGGGCCGAAGTCGAATGTCTTCGGGTTCGAGGTTTCAGCGCCGCCGTTGGCAGCGGAGCCGCTGAACTTGGGGTAATGCGCGGCCAGGACCCAGACGGGCCGGTCCGGCTGCGCCAGTTCGGGCTGCGGATCGCGGATGCCGAAGGGGAGAGTGGAGCCTTCTCCCTGCTTGCCCTTGATCGCGACGTTTACGGTCAGGGCCGGGATCGTCTTGTCGCCCGTGTTGCGGACGCCAAGGTTAAGCAGGTAGGTCTGGCCGAGATGCTGCTCGGTGGGGAAGCTGGCGTCGGTCACCTTGATGTCGTAGCTGCCTTCACCCTCGTTGGCATCCGAGGACGATCCGCCGCAGGCCGCGATCGAGAGGGCCAGCAGGACGGTCAGGGCAGCGGCAACCGCAGCACGGTGGCGGTGACGCGAGACCTGTCTGGCGTGCCCCCCCAAAGCGGCCGCAACATACCACGGGGTTTGCCCTGCTCCCGAGCGGGTTAGCCCGAACTCAACAGAGCCCGCTGATGCATCGCATAGACTCGTCCAGGAGGAGGATGATGGTCGGATCCGCGGTCAACAGGGCATTTCTGCCCGCCAAGTCGCTGTTCGAGCAAGTCGGGGACATGATGATCCTCACCGCTCGCACGCTTGTCTCGGCGGTCAAGCCTCCCTACCCCTATGGCGAGGAGTTCATCGGTCAGTTCCTCTTCGCCCTGCAGCTCTGCTGGTTTCCGCTGCTGATC
>Ga0070679_100000133_pt1 | contig 59592 bp, 55 predicted proteins | sample KBSC63BmetaG_FD_65652 | JGI IMG/M metagenome (GOLD analysis project Ga0070679, IMG submission 65652) | Corn rhizosphere microbial communities from Kellogg Biological Station, Michigan, USA - KBS C6-3B metaG | ecosystem: Host-associated > Plants > Roots > Rhizosphere | place: USA: Michigan... | reverse complement strand
GGGTTTGGCTTCATTTCACGCGAGGGTGGCCCGGACGTCTTTGTCCATTTCAGCGCGATCAGTGGCTCCGGATTCAAGTCTCTCGCCGAGGGCGATAAGGTCGAGTTCGAAGTCGTTCAAGGTCAGAAGGGACCGCAAGCTGCCGACGTAACGAAGGTCAGCTAACAGGCTCTTTCAGTTCGCAAAAAAGCCCCGCCAAGCGGGGCTTTTTCATGTCTATGGGCATCACAAATTTGGTTTTCCACAGGCGGCATTCGATTTGCTTTCATGCACATCGCTCGCAGCAACGACGCGCACAAACGGAGGCTGACGGATGGCCGCAATTTGGAAGGGCTCGCTCACGTTCGGATTGGTCAACATCCCAGTGGAGCTCAAGACTGCCGTTCGCGCTGACCATATCAGCTTCCGATTGCTCCACGAGGAAGATCTTTCGCCTGTCAAATACGAGCGGATTTGCCAGGCCGAAGGCGATCCCGTTCCATGGAACGAGGTCGTCAAGGGCTATGAGTACGAGAAGGGAAAATTCGTCGTCCTCACCGACGAGGATTTCAAGGCCGCGGCGCTCGAGCAGTCCAAGACGATCGACATCCTCGACTTCGTCAAGGAAGAAGAGATCGATCCACGCTATTTCGAGACGCCGTACTATCTCGTACCCGGCAAGGGAGGCGACAAGCCCTATGCGCTGCTTCGCGAAGCAATTCGCCAGACCGGCTCGGTCGGCATTGGCAAGATCATCATCCGCCAGACCCAGCACCTCGCAGCCGTGAAGGTGGTCGGCGAAGCGCTCGTGCTCGAGATCATGCGCTTTGCCAATGAGCTCGTCGATTCCAGCGAGTTCAATTTTCCGAGCCGCGAACAGGTGCGCCCACAGGAGCTGCAGATGGCCGAGCAGCTCGTCGCAAACCTTGCGGAGCCTTTCGATCCCAGCCGCTACACCGATGAGTATCGCGCCAACCTGATGCGCATCATCAAGGCGAAGATGAAGGGCAAGAAGCCCAAGCTCGAGGAGCCAGAAGAAGAAACTCCGGACAGCGGTGTTCTCGATTTGATGTCACGACTTCGCGCCAGCCTCGAGGAGGGTGCCGGAAAGAAAGGCGCCGTTCGTGCAAAGAGAAAATCGGTTGCCGCTGGCCGCAAACCCGCGAAGAAAAAGGCGAAGACAGCTTAGGACGCCTGCATGGCCGTCAAAACCGATAGAAGCAAGAAACCCAGCGCCCGCGCGCAGCTGACGGAGTATCGGCGCAAGCGGGATTTCAGTCGCACCCGCGAGCCATCCGGCGAAAGCACCTCGTCAGCCGCAAGATCAGGTCGGCTCCGCTTCGTCATTCAGAAACACGCGGCAAGTCATCTTCATTTCGATCTGCGCCTCGAGCTCGACGGAGTGATGAAGAGCTGGGCGGTCCCGAAAGGCCCCAGCCTCGATCCGTCGGTCAAACGCCTCGCCATGCAGGTCGAGGATCACCCGATCGACTACAACACCTTCGAGGGTACGATCCCCAAAGGTGAATACGGCGGTGGCACCGTAATGCTCTGGGACCGCGGCACCTACACCGCCGATGCCGCGACGTCCGCCGATGGCGAGCAGGATGCCATCCGCGAAGGGCTCCGGCGCGGCGATCTCAAGATCACCTTCCATGGGGAACGGCTGCACGGGTCGTTCGCGCTGGTGCGAATGAAATTCGCGCGCGATAACTCGTCATCGAAGCCGCAGTGGCTCCTCATAAAGCATCGCGACGACTACGCCACCGACGAGGACGTCGTCGCCGAGAACATGACGTCTGTCGATACCGGGCGGACCATGGAAGAGATCGCCACCGGAAAAAGTCGCGTCTGGAACAGCAACCGCGAGCCGAAGAAGCAGAAAGTGGCACCGTCTGCTGCACCGAAAAAACCTGGAGTTCGCGCCAGAAAACCATCCGCAAAAGCCGAGACTCTTTCGCCCGCGAAGGCCGCATCTCTCGCGCTCGAGCCAATGTACGCGAGTATCGGCACCGAGGCCCCGGGCAGCGGTTGGACGTTCGAGCCCAAGTACGACGGAATTCGGGTGCTCGCGTACGCCACCGACGACGACGTGCGCCTCATGACCCGCAACGGAAAGGACAAGGCACAGCAGTTTCCGGAAATCGTCGCCGCGCTAAAGAAACTCGCCTCCCAGACGAAGCGATCTCTGGTGCTCGATGGCGAGATCGTCGCCCTCATCGAGGGCGAGCCCGCCAGATTCCAGGAGCTCCAGAGCCGGATGCACGTCAAGGAGTCCCATATCATCGCGCGCCATTCCTCTTCCGCGCCGGCCGCGCTCATTCTTTTTGACATGCTGATGGACGGCGACGATGTCTTGCTCGATGAGCCATGGTCCGTTCGCCGCCGGCACCTTGAGAAACGTGTCGCCTCCAGAGTCACCCAGCGCCTGCGGCTCACCGAATCAGTCGAGGACGAGGGCAAGAAGATGCTCGACACGGCTCGCCGCGATGGCTGGGAAGGTGTTATCGCAAAGCGCGTGGATTCGGTTTACGAGCCGGGGAGCAGATCGCGGAATTGGCTCAAGCTGAAGATCGAGTTTCGGCAGGAGTTCGTGGTTGGCGGCTACACCGAGCCGCGCAACAGTCGCGAACACATCGGCGCCATCCTGCTCGGCTACTTCGACAAGAGCCGTTTCATCTACGTCGGCCACACCGGCGGAGGCTTTTCGCGCAAAGGTCTCGAGGAAATGTACGGCAAGCTCAAACCACTCGAGCGTAAGACTTCTCCGTTCGTAGAAACACCAAAGACCAACGAGAAGGCACATTGGGTCGAGCCCGAGATCGTCGTCGAAGTCAAATTCAGTGAATGGACCGCCGACCGTCGCCTGCGGCAGCCGATCTTTCTGGGGATCCGCGACGATAAGAACGCGCACGAGGTCGGGATCGAAGGAACCAGCGTGCAGCGCAAAGCCGCCGGCTCCGCGGTCGCAAAACGAGAGCATCCGAGCGGGCCGGTCGCCGCCAGGTCACGAGCAAAATCGTCGCGCAGCAAATCACAGAGCCCTAAGACAGAACGTACGGTCGGGCGTGCCACTGCTCGCGCACCCAAGCGCGGGAAAGCGCGCCCCGAATCCGACTCGCTACTCGACGAGCTCGCCGCGATCGAGGCGAAGCGCGGCGAGGGAACCTTGGACCTCGGGGGCGGACAATCTCTCAAGGTCTCGAACCTCGACAAGGTCTTCTTTCCAAAAGATGGCTTTACCAAGGGCGACGTGATGCGTTACTACACGCGCATCGCCAGGTTCATCCTTCCGACCATGCAGGACCGACCGCTGGTTCTTAAGCGGTTCCCGAACGGCATCGACGGCCAGAGCTTCTACCAGCAGAAGGCCCAGGATACGACGCCGGCCGGAGTCCGCGTCGAAACGATCGAGACAGAGGGAGGAGAGAAGCAGCCGCGCTTCATCGGGGGCGATCTGCTCACCTTGCTTTACACGATCCAGCTTGGCGCGATCTCCGTGGATCCGTGGCACTCACGCGTCGGATCACTAGAGTACGCCGACTACACCATCATCGATCTGGATCCGGGCCCGCGGGCTAACTTCAGTCGGGTCATCCAGATCGCGCGCTGGACGAAGGATGTCATCGACGGATTTGGGCTTAACGCGGCAATCAAGACGTCAGGATCCACCGGACTCCACGTTTATCTCCCCCTTCCGCCGCGGACTCCAAACGATGCGGCAACCCTCGTTGCGCAGGTTATTGCCACCAAGGTAGCCGATTCACACCGGAAGGAAGCAACCATCGAGCGCTTCGTCAAAGCGCGCGGCGCAGCAACGGTTTACGTCGACTACCTGCAGAACATTCAGGGCAAGACCGTCGCCGGACCATACTGCGTTCGAGCCAAGCCGGGGGCAACGGTATCGACGCCTCTCAAATGGACAGAGGTCAATGACGATCTCGATCCACGCGATTTCCATCTCGGCAACGCCGCCGAGCGATTTGAGAAGGTTGGGGATATCTGGAGCGAGGCGATGAAGAAAAAGAATTCGCTTCGCGCGCTCGTCTAGCGCTTACTAACGGCCGCCGTTTCCTACTTTCCGCAGTGGCAGCTCGATCTGGCCACTCGCGGTATCGGCTTGCTTCGCGGTGTCCCCGAAGATCGGATCGCTCGACTCGTCAACCATGTGAGTGAGCTTGTAATAGAAGTGGAGCGCGTGAATGGGGGCCATGAAGCTGCGATTGCCAGCGCGTGAAATCGCGACTGCCTCTTCGCGCACTCGTCGGGGAAGATCGCGCGCAGCGGGAAGTGCCAGAAGCCGCTGTATCTCTGTACCATCTCGTGCGAGGAGAGCCGCGCACAAACTGTCGAGATAGGCCAGCATGGATGTAAGACCCCCAGTCAGGGTGTTTACCTTAAGGTACACATTGCAACTAATACACCGTTACCGCAAGAGGTTCCGGGACTAGTGGCCTGTCTGGTACCGCACCATTACGAGGTCAGGGGAATAGAAAATCAAATCTCACGCCGCGTTGCGCTCTACGCCTTTTCTTCGGTAAATATCGAAAAAGTTGAGCGGGTCGGCCCCGGCCTTCGCTGCGCCATTCGTCCGTAGGTTCGACGAGCCAGGCGGCCTGAAGGGCACGTCGGAAACTGGCCTTGTGCAAGCGTTTACCGAGCAGGAGCTCGTACATCTGTTGGAGCTCGCTCAGAGTGAACGTCGCTGGCAGCAGGCGGAAGGCGATGGGAGCCTGATCGAGTCTGGCCTGAATCGTCTTGGTCGCGGCTTCGACCATCGCCCTCTGGCGGGGTGAGAGCGGCGGCACTTCTGTGATCTGGAACCAGGTGTAGCCCGGGCGGGGTGAGGCAGTCTCGTGTGGTACCAATCCCACATAAGCGACGGAGATGTCCACGTCGCCCGGGTGCCGCTTGGCATCCCCGAACGCTCCGATTTGCTCCATCCAGCCCGGCGCCTCGCCGATAGCCTCGTGCGCTCCGCGACTCGCCGCGCCATCGAGCGTTTCACCGGTTTGGGGAATTCGCCACGGCAGTGCCCAGCGTTCGCGATCGCCGGCATTTCTCGTCAGCAACACCGCCAGTGCGTTGCCCATCGCCGTGACCAGAACCAGATCGACACTGTATGAGGCGGTTCTGGGGGAGCGTTCGCGCATCGTGCAGCGAATTAGTCACTTATTGTGACTAAAGTCAAGTGCGCGTCTGGATTTTGAAAGGAGTGACGCCGGAATCTTCGCGGCATCCGGAAGGCAGCACTGATATAACGAATCAGGGATTGCAACGTCAACAGAGTTTTTGGAAAACAAATTCGTTGGCGAATCAACGAATTCTTTGCGGCCCGAAAAATTGGTTTAACGACTGCTGGCCGGTCTCTGTTCGCCTGTGCCCCGATTCGCGTATGGCGGTAAGTACCTAGCCACGGCAACTGCTTCCGTCGGTGAGCCAACCGAGATGGTGAACGGCCGACCTTGCCTTCCGACCCCGAGGCTACCCAGCCACGTCGAGTACGTCAGTGGCTGATCGTTCCTTTCCTGGTGGTGTCGATGTCGGCCGACGCGCCCGTCTTGAACAGGAACGCGCTCATGTTCTTCGTCAGAAAGGCGCGCGCCTGCGGGTCCATCACGTTCAGCCCGTAATGGTTGATCAGCATCGTCTGCTGCTTCAGCCAATCTGCCCAGCACTGGGTGCAGATCTCCTCGACGACGCGAGCGCCAATGGCGCCGGGAAACGGCGGCTTGACGAAGCCTGCGCGCGTCTGGCCGCACCGCGCGCAGGTTACTGTCTCAGGCACGCACCCGCCTACCGGCGCGCGTAGGAGATTTCAGCGAGTCCGAAAACGGAGAGCAGCCGGAGATAGATCCAGCCGATATCGAACTCATACCACTTTGCCTTGAACTTCGCGGAGTGGGGATCGGCGTGATGATTGTTGTGCAGCTCTTCGCCGCCCAGCCATATCGCAATCGGCGAGATGTTTCTGCTCTCGTCCTTGACGTTGAAGTTGCGATATCCGACGGCGTGTCCGACCCCGTTTACGATCCCGGCGGCCCAGAAAGGAATCCAGATCATCTGGATGCCCCATACGAGTGGGCCAACGAAGAAGCCGAACAGATAGATATCCACGATCAGCATCACCAGGATACCGACCCAGTTGAGCGGGGATAGGAGGTGCCGCTCGAGCCAGTCGTTTGGTGTTCCCTTCCCGTATTTATCCAGAACGCCGGGCTGTCGAACCGCCTTTCTATAGTAGAAGGCTCCCTTGACGATGATGTTGCGCAGGCCCTCGATGAGCGGGCTGTGCGGATCACCCTCGCGGTCGGCAAATGCGTGGTGCTTGCGATGACAGGCAACCCATTCCTTCGTTACGATCGCCGTGGACAGCCACAGCCAAAGACGCATTGGAAGCGCGGCGAGGTAGTGTAGCTTGACACCGCGATGGGTCTGGGCCCGATGCAGAAACAAAGTCACCGACACGTTGGTCAGATGACCGGCTACGATAACGAACAGGACTGGCTTCCACCAAGCGGTCGCCCAGCTTCCAAAATCCGGCATTCCTTACTCCGTTGCTAAGTCTGGATACTGCTGCAATTTACCCGAACACCGCCCTTATTCCAAACGACCACATCACGGTCTCGTAACCGGTCCGATGACACCGGCAGGTGGCGGCGCTCCCCACCGGTCGTTGCTCGAGTTCCAGTCCGGGACGGAGGCATCGGGCCAAAGCCGTACGCCGGTTACGTTTGCGCGAACTGCTATCACCGCGTCGAATCGATCACCACCCGCCCAGATCTGAACCGGGAAGGAAAAATCCTGGGTCGTCCCGTCCGCGTACGCCACTCTTAACCGCACCGGAAATGGAATCGAGGTGTGCTTGTGGAGCACAATCGTAGCGAAGTGCTGGCCGTCTGAAACGCGGGTCGACACGCTGTCAACGCCGATATCCAGCACGTCTGTCGTGTAGAAGAAGCTGCGCCAGAACCATGACAGATCCTCGCCCGTTGAGTTCTCGATGCTGCGAAAAAAATCTCCCGGCGTCGGATGCTTGAACGCCCAGTTCCTGGTATAGTCGCGGAACGCGTTGTCGAACGCCTCTCGACCCACGACATGATTTCGGAGGGTCAGCAGGACTACGCCGGGTTTGCGATACCCGATTGCAGCCAGCGCTGTCGGATCGATGTCGTCGGGCGCCGTCATCAAAGGTGATTGAGTGCCCTGGGTCACTGCGTCCGCCCAATTGCGCAGATACGCCGGGTAAGCGCTTTGTCCGGGATAGCGCGCTTCCGTCGCAAACGCATTCAGATAGGTATTGAGTCCTTCATCCATCCACGCGTAGCGGCGCTCGTTGGAGCCGACGATCATCGGGAACCATTCGTGACCATGCTCGTGATTGACAGTGCTGAAGATTGAGGCTGGGTCATCGTTGCCGTAGTGAACCATCACGAACATCGGATACTCCATTCCGCCCACCGGCCCCGCGACGCTGGTAGCCTGTGGCCACGGATACCGATAGACCAGGTCCGAGTATTGACGGATGGTCCACTGGGTCATTTCCGCCGCCTGCTCCCACGACTTCCCGGCTTTCGGAAACTGGTAAAAGGCCTGGGTCAGGACTCCGCTCCAGCTCGTGGCATCCCAGCGAAAGTCCGGCGCGCCCGCCCATGCGACATCGTGGACGTTGCGAGCGCGGAAACGCCATGTTTTGGTGCCGGACCTGCGCTGATTTCTCGCCGAGGCCGCCTCTGCGACGGTAATCACTTGAACGACTGCCGCGCTCCTCGAAGCGGTCGCCAGTCTCCTACGCTGTTCCGCCGTCAAAACCTCTTCGGGATTCTGCAACACTCCGCTGCCGGCGATCACGTAACCCGCCGGTGCGGTTATCGAATACTCGAAATCGCCGTACTCGAGATAGAACTCGCCCTGTCCGAGATACGGATCGGTATTCCAGCCGCGTACGTCGTCGTACACGGCCATCCGCGGATACCACTGCGCGATCTCGTAGAGCGTGCTGTCGCGGCCCATTCGATCCGACCCGTGCTCGGGGACCTTGAACGAATACAGAATCGAGATCGTCGTCTTTCCACCGTGCGGCGGAAGGGGGCTGGGCAGATCGAGCCGCATCATGGTGTCGTTGATGCGCGGTCTGACGACAGTGCCGTTGACGCGCACGTCACTCAGAGCATAGCCGCCTTCGAAACCCCTTACGCCCCACCGAGAGTCGGCCGGGAAAAGCGCCGAGCCTTTGCTTCCGGTGCGATAAAGGTTCTGGTCCGCCTGCAGCCAGACGTAGCGCAGCGTATCCGGCGAGTTATTGGTGTAACTGATCTGCACCGACCCCGAGACTTCGGTCAGTGTCGTATCGAGCGTCGCGGAGATGGTGTAATCGGCGCGCTGCTGCCAATAGTCGGGGCCGGGCCTGCCACTCGATGATCGGTACTCGTTTGGTCCGGGCCAATCGATGCGGTTCGTCGTCGCGAACGGATCATCGCGCTGAGTTTCGAATACGGCCGCGTTCTGTTCGGCCGCTGGCGCGTCCATTCGGACCGGCGCAAGCACCACTGGCCGCTGCGATTGCTGCGCGCAACCGACGAGGGCTGCGAAGAACAAGGTGGAAGTTTTCAACGTCATTTGGTTTGAGTAATCGTGCCGCGCCCGATGTGGAGCAACGTCAGGGCCAGCGGTTCCGTGCGACCAGCCTAGATTCCGGCTCTCCAGTCCCTTACTCGACGATCTCGAGCGGCTCCATCGCGCCGCTCTCGTAGTCGACGACCATGATCCGGTGTGCATTGGTGTCGGCAACGTACGCATGTCGCTCTGCGATCGCGACGCCACCGGGTTCGTGAAAGCCGCGTACCCATGTTCGTGCCTCTCGCGTGTCGATCTTCACCCACTTCAGTGCATCGTTGTACGAATCCGCTACGAGTAGCTCGTCGTCACGCACCGCGAGCCCTTGCTGGTGCTGCATCCGAACCTTGTCGCCGACGCCGTCGGTATCGCCGAAATCGAAGAGTCCTGTACCCACGATTGTTCCGACCGAGCCGCCCGCGGCAGTGTCGGCCCATCGCACCGCGCTAGACTCGGCGTCAGCAAAAAAGAGCCTGTTGCCGTCGGTCGCAATTCCCATCGGTTGGGCCAACAATGCTTCGGTCAAAGGGCCGTCCGCGATGTCCTCCCCGCCCGCGCCGCAGTGCACCTGCGCTTTGCCTGTTTCTCGGTCGATTGCCCACACCTGATGCACACCCGCCATCGCCACGTATATCTTGCCGCCGATCACGCAGAGATCCCACGGCGACGACAGCGCGCCGCTCGCGCGATCGGAGCGGCTGCGCATTTGTTCGCCGGTTCCGGACAGTACCGTCGCATTGCCCTGTGCGAGATCAACTGCGGCAATGATGTGCCTTTCCGAGTCTGCGACATAGAGCTGGTCACCTGCGAACGCGAGACCCTCCGGCGATCGAAAGGTCCCTGCATCAACGGCCGATTGGGCTCCAGGCTGCAGGTCGGTGAAGACCTTGGCGATCTTCATTCGACGCTCGTTTGTCAGCTCGCCATAAACGACTCTGTGGTTCCCGGTATCCGAGATCGCGATTCGACGCCCGCTCAGGGCAACTTTCCCCGGGTACCGAAGAAGCCCAGGTTTGGTAGCGGGGACTTCCGGACTGACAGAGTGCTCGGTCGCCTTGGAGCTGCTTCCCGCTGTGAGCGCGTCGAGAAGCGGCTCGAACATTTCTGCCGTGAACTCACCGGCGTGCGCGCCGACCACGTACCCTTCGCGATCGACGACCGCGATGGTCGGCCACGCTCGGACCGCATAGGAGCGCCAGACCCGGAATTGCCGGTCGTTTACGATCGAATGGCGGATGTCGTAGCGCAGGACGGCCTCACGAATACGGGACGTCTCGCGCTCCGCGATATATTTGCCGCTATGGACGCCGACCACGACGACATTGTCCGGAAAGCTCTCCTCGATCTTCCGCAACTGCGGAAGAATGTGAAGGCAGTTTATTCAGCCATACGTCCAGAAATCGAGAAGAACGATGTTCCCGCGCAAGCTCTCCAGCGTGAGAGAATGTCCATCAGTCTGGATCCAGTCGAGACCCGCCGGAAACTCGGGCGCTCTCACTCGCGGCATGTCTAAGATTGGTTGCGTCATGGTAACCCGTGGCTGACGACAAATTGACCGTGGCCTCGCATCACCGCCCAGGCGGCGGCTTTCAAAACCCGTGGCCCGGCATCCAGCAACACGGGTTTCGGGACTTTCTAAAATGGTCCCTCGTCGAACGACGGCGAAATCCGCGCCGCCCCGACCCCGATGCATCAGTCTTCCAGCGCGCAGCGCCGGCGTTCGTGGTACCCCGCGCGGCTCCCGAGGAGGTGACCATCACCTGGATTGGCCACACGAGCTTTCTCGTCCAGATCGCGGGCATGAACGTTCTGATCGACCCGATCTGGAGCGAAAGGGCGTCACCGGTCCAGTTCATCGGACCGAAGCGGTGGGTTCCTCCTGGCGTGGAATTCGACGGCCTGCCGCCTGTCGACGTCGTGATTCTATCTCATGACCACTATGATCATCTCGATGCGCGCACAGTGTCGAGACTTGCCTCTCGATACCCGGCCGCGCGCTGGTTCGCACCATTGGGCGTCGCGGATTTCCTGCGACGGCACGGCGCTCGGGATCTAGCGGAGCACGACTGGTGGCAGGAAGCAACGGTCGGCGGTTTGCGACTGGCGTGCGCGCCCGCTCAACACTTTTCAGGCCGTACCCTCGGTAGCCGTAACACGACGCTGTGGTGCGGCTGGACTCTGCGCTCAGCCGACCGGTCGATCTTCTTTGCGGGAGATACCGGCCTTCATCCCGAGTTTAGGCGCATTGCCTCCCGGTACGGGCCCTTCGACCTCGCCATTCTACCGATTGGAGCGTACGAGCCGCGCTGGTTCATGGGTTCGGTTCACATGAACCCGGACGACTGCCTGAAGGCAGTCGAGCAGCTGACGGCGAGTGAGATCGAGAGCCCGCTCGTAGTAGTGGCTGCACATTGGGGAACCTTCAAGCTCACCGACGAGCCGATGAACGAGCCGCCCGCCCGGATGCGTTCCCTATGGGAAGCAGCAGGCCGCGACCGCAGCAATCTCTGGATCCTGCGGCATGGCGAAACCCGGCGACTTTGATGTCGGATTACCTGCCATGATGCGCGGGTCGCGGTAACTGTCACGCGCTATTGTGCGCGAATCTTGCTATCGGTGCTACGAACCCTAGTACATGGAGCATTCCCATGGCTGCAGCCAAGAAGTCCAGTCGTTCACGTGGTGTTAGAAAGCGCGCCGGATCGTCCGGACGCAGTCGCGGTGGTGCTAAAAAGCGTTCGAGCAGTCGGAGCTCCCGTAGCTCGCGTAGCTCTTCGCGCGCACGCGGTGGACGCAAGTCGTCCTCGCGGCGTCGTGGGAGCAGCACACGCAAATCCTCTCGCAAATCCAGCGGCCGCTCGTCGGGCCGGAAGAGCGCTGCGCGCAAGAGCAGCGGTCGCAAGACCGGTGGTCGGAAAAGAAGCGCCTCGCGCCGCCGTAAACAGTCACCTGTAGCCCGGGTCAAGCGCGTCGCGACCGGAGTGGTGCACCAGGCCGCGGGTCTCGGCGAGCGCGCGGTCGACACAGTGACCGAGTTCGTGCAGGACCGCTTCTAGGTCATCTTCAGCGACAGCCGCTGGTCAAGCACCGGCGGCTGTCGTGATTGGACCTTCGTGGCGGGCCAGCCATGTTTCGACTTCGCTGAATACTCGCTCGCGGCCGTAGTCGACCGTGATGATGTGGCCGCCTTCGGACCACACCAGCTTTTTCTCCCGACTGCCGAGCTGCGCCAGCGCCGACTCGGCTACGTCAGGCGCGATGCGCGGATCGTCCCGTGACTGAACTATCAGCGTCGGAACACTCACCGAGCGCAGCGCTTTCCGTGCCCGTCGCACCACTTTTGAGAGCTCGAACAGCGCGCGGCCTGTGACGACGCCGTAGGCAAGATTCTTTTCTCTCTCGATTGGATTCTTGACGGAACGCGGATCACGCGCATTCACTTCGCCGGCGATCCTTCCCCACAGCCAGTGAGTGCTGGCCGCGAGGCGAAGCATCAACGGCATTTCGAGATACGGTGCGATCAACACCAACGATCTGACGGTCCGATTCGGAGCAGTGATGATTGCAGCAAGCGCTCCGCCCATCGAAAGACCAACCACGCTTACATCGGCGTACCGCTGCTGCATGTCTTTGAGGGCACTCTCTGCCGCAGCGATCCATTGATCCGCATTCGACTCGCGGAACGCGCGCATCGTACGCCCGTGTCCGGGTAGCAGCGGCGCGAACACCCCATAGCCCGCAGCGCGCAATCGCCGCGCGAGCAGCATTAATGTTTGCGGCGTGTCCCCAAAACCATGCAGGAGGAGGGCCCCTTTCGAGCCCTCCTCCTGCAAGTCGATAGTCTCCGCACCGTTCAGTATGTCGCCGTCAGCGCCGTTCTGATCGGCCATGCATCCTCGTTACGTAGCCAGTTCTCTTGCGACCTGCAGACGCGCTTCGTGATCACCGTTTTCGCCGAGCGACGGAGTGAGCGAGCCAGGCTCGATCAAGAACGTCATTCCGTTTCTCTCTGCGATTCCGGCTGAGACGAGACGGCTCAGCGCCAGCGCAATCGACTCGCGCGTTGCGCCCACCATCTCGCACAGCAGACGGTGATGACTGTTTTCGAGCTTGAGCCGGCCATCCGCTGTGGTAAAGCTGCGATCAGTGCTCAGATGCGTGAGCGTAGAGACGAGACGCTGATCGACATTCAGCGCCGCCAGCTCGTGAAGTTTCTCGAGCAGGTAGGCGCGCTCCGACATTATCTGGGAAAGAAGCGGGATCGTCTGGGCGGGGTGCTCTCTGACGAATGCGCGGAATTGTGGTCCGCTCAGAAACATCGTCGTCGTTTCTTCCGACGCGTTTGCGTCAGTCACGTAGTGGCTATTCGCCGTCAGCCCTTCACTGCCGAATGTCTGCCCTGTCGTTGCAATGACCGGTACAAAGCCGCGGCCAACTTTGATTTTATTCCGCAACATGACGTGACCATCCAGCACGATGAACACGCCATCCGCCGGAGATCCACGCTGATACAGTTGAAATCCCGGCGGCCAGCTTGCCTTCGCACCGTACGCACTGATCGGTGCCAGTTCTTCCGACGTGAGTCGTGAGCGGCGCACTTCTGCTTGCCCGGTTCTCATCTTGCTCTCTGCCAATGCGTTTCTCGTCGCGTCGATCTATCGCAATGTCCGGGCCTAACACGGACCACGATTTTCTACCTGGAGACCAGTAGTCCTGTCGCCACCTCCAGTGCGCGTGTTGCTGCATCGAAGCGCAGACTGAGATCGGCCAACTCCCTGCCGACGAGTGCTTCGTCGTTGGCGCGGATCGCTTCGTTTACCGATGGAAAGACCATCGTGGAGTATCCGTTGTTCTCGTCCGAAGCATATATCACGTTGCGGAACCACGGGCGTGTCACCAGGCCCTGGGGCCTTGTAAGCTGGCGTTCAACTTGGAGCAGCGCCGCGTTGGCCCGCGCAATTCGGTCAGCTGACGGCTGAGCAGTAAGTGCGTTGTCTCGCGCTGTCGCGAATGCTGTGGCAGCGGTTTCCATCCTGTCGATCGCAGCCGACAATCCCGACACGGAAACCTTCCAATGCTTGTCGCCGATTGATTGCGTCACCTGGCTCGCAAACTTCCTCACCGTGCGCGCGAACTCAACGTAGTCGTAAGGAAGTACATCGGAATTGGCGAGTCGAAGCAGCATCGCCGCGCCGAGCCGGGCGGTTGTTGCGTGGATCTCGAATGACGGATCACCGAACTTCGACATCCAATGGTAAGAATCGTACGCTGAGTGATACACGCCTTGCGGTCCGCCAAAACCCCAGTCAGCGATCGGCACGCCGAGATGATTGTAGAAGCCCGCGAAGTCGGATCCTCCGCCGGGATCGCCCATCTGCGGCTCCAGTGAATCGGCCGCGAGATTCGCTCGCTTCCGCCACACCTCGTACACACTTCCTTGCCTGCTCGGATCCGGCACTTCTCCCGCTACATCCCGGAGCAGCGCGCGCAACGAGGGAGACCCGCCCGCGCCGAAGTTTGGTCCCTGCGCGACGTCGTCCTGATTGAGATAGGCCACAGCGTGACCGCTCAGCCGCGCTGAGTCTTCTTCTACGAACTCGGTGCTGCCGAGCAGTCCCCACTCCTCCGCATCCCAGGTTGCGAACACGATGGTTCTCTTGGGACGCTTTCCTGCCTTGACTTGCTCGGCGATGGCGCGCGCAGCCTCGAGCACGCTCACGGTTCCACTCACATTGTCGGCGGCTCCCGGTCCCCATGCATCGCGGTGACCGCCGATCATCACTATCTCGTCGGGATAAACGCTGCCGCGTATGACTCCAAAGGTGTCCCAGATCTCCTTGTATGGATGCGTCGTCGCATCTGTCGTCACCGCCATTCGCGCCCGCACCGGCCCGGGCCCGACGTGATAGCGGAAGGAAAGTCCTCCCTGCCAGCTCTGCGGAATCGAATGCCCATCGAGTCCACGGAGGAGCTCAGCGGCGTTTCCGTACGAGATGGGAAGCACCGGAATCCTGGGCACTTCCATCTGCGACAACGCGATCCGTTTCGCCCCGGCCACGCTTGGATAGCCGGGCGTACTCGGGTCTCCGTTCGGGTTCATCACGCTGCCACGTTGAATTCCGTTCGCCGGCCGCATCGGACCCGTCGGATAGACATCTCCGCGCATGAAGCCATCGTCAGCGGGGTCACTGTAAATCAGCAGACCCGCCGCGCCGTGCTTCTCTGCTTCGCGCGCTTTGATGCCGCGATATGACCGTCCATAGCGTGCAATCGCGATTTTCCCCTTCACTGTCACGCCCATCGAGTCGAGCTGGGCGTAGTCTTCGATCAGTCCGTAATTCACGTACACCACTTCACCGTTCACGTCGCCGACGGCACCGTAACCGTTGAAGGCCATCACCTGCTTGAACGCGACCGATGTCGTGTCCTCCTGGATTGGGCCTTCCTCCAGCTTGAGCTCGACGGGCTGCGGCGAGATTCTCCACACTCGGGTGCTGATCGGATGTGGCATCCACACGCTGTATGCGCGCACCTCGGTCTCCAGCCCCCACGACTTCATCTGCGCCACGACGTAGTCCCGCGTGCGCGCTTGCGCGGACGTTCCCGCCATGTGCGGCTGCATCGAAAGAAATTTCGAGTGCGTCGCCGCCGTTGATGCAGCCGGGCGAGTTATGACGTCAGCCTCGAGCGCGCGTTCCTGTGGAGATGACTGCGCCGAGTATCCGGTAATCGTCTGCCCGGCAGCCGGGACGCTGACCAGGAGAGCGCCAATGGCCGCGAGTTCTTTTCTCATTGCGTGAGTTGGGTGGGAATGTTGGCCGACTACTGCTCGTCGAGCTGTTCGAGCGCCGAAACTATTGCGTCTCTCAGCCTTATTTCGCCGTCGACGCCCGAGGGAACGCCACCTGCCAGCGAATTGAACTTCGACACCATCTCGGCTTCGATGAATTTGTCGACCTCGCGAATGCCAAGCATCTCCAGCGATCGTGCCGCGAGCTGCCTGAGCAACTTCAGTGTCGTGCCATCCAGCGCCGACAGCTGCATTGGATCGGGCGTGGACCGAGGCTCGTCCCGGTCGCGCTTCCGTCGCGGTGCTTCGAGGAGATCGGTGATCGAAGCCAGCTTGACCACGAAAGAGCCAGGAGTATGCTCGCGCCATTCGCTGACGACCCCCCGGCGACGCAATAGTGGAAGCAGAGAAACAATTGCGCCCCTCACTGCCGACACCCCGCCGGGACTTTGATTGCCCCGCCCTGTAACGATCAGCACTTCGCGCGCGCCGCTGATCTGTCGTTCACGGAGCCATGACTCAGCGCGATGCCGCGCCTCTGCCGCACTCGGAAGCGCTTCCCGAAGGTTGAGAATGTTGCGGAGCCCGAATTGCGCCTCGTCTAGAGCTTTCCAAACCGGCTGAAGTGAGCTCTTGCCAGGTCGCATCATTTGCACTGCGGGGGAGCGCCGGGCGGAAGACCAAACGCCGTCGTGACGGCAATCTTCCAGCCTTCGCTCGTTTTAACGAAAACCCTTTCAGAGACACCGCTCGATGTAGTGTCATTCTGGGTGACGGTATAACAATAGGTTCCATACACGACACCTGGCGCGATCGAATGCACTGTGAGATTTCGTGCGATCAGAGTGTCGGGCCACGTCGAATCGCGACGTGCGCTCCAGCCTGAGTATCCAAGCTCCAGACCGCCCGGACCATTTCGCGCCAGCGCGTCGGTGTGGAGGTAGGTTGCGAGATAGCGTGCGCGGTCGCGCTTGTGGATCGCGTCAATGTTTTCGACGAATAGCCGCCGTGCTTCCGCGGTATCCGACAGGCGCGCGATGGGCAACTCGTTTCCAGCCGGTGGGTTGTTGGCGCACCCTGCAGCCGCGAGAAGCGCCCCGAGGCAAAGGGGCGAGAGTGCCGTCGATGCCATTGATCCCTGAAAAAATGGTCCGGGAATCTTAACCCGGACCAGTCTGATACGCGACTCGCTTGCAGCGTTAATTGGCCAGAATCTTCTCCAGAATTCGAGTGCCGCGCGCTAGATCTGAACGATCCATGATCAGCGGCGGAAGCAGCCGGATGGTGTGCTCGCCCGCCGTCAGAGCAAGCAGGCCTTCATCCCAGCCACGCTTGACCACCGCGCTCGCGGATTCCACGACATCGAGCCCCCAGATCAAACCGGTGCCACGGATCGCTCGAACCTTTCCGGAACGACGCGCAATGCTTTCGAGCTCGGCTCCCAGCCAGCGTCCGTTTTCCCGCACGGCTTCGAGCAGGTCCGGATCCGAGAGCCGGTCGACAACATAATTCGCAACTGAAGCGACCACCGGACCGCCGCCGAAGGTCGTACCATGATCGCCGGGCTGGATGGCGGCGCCGATCTCGTCGGAAACCAGCACCGCGCCCATCGGCAACCCGCCGGCGAGTGGTTTCGCGAGCGTCAACATGTCGGGCACGACGCCGAGACCTTCATAGGCGAAGAAATATCCAGTTCTGCCCATGCCGCACTGAATCTCATCGAATATCAGAGCGATCTCGCGCTCAGCGGTGATTGCGCGGAGGCGACGCAGAAAATCGGGATCGAGAACGCGCACCCCACCTTCGCCTTGGATCGGCTCGACGATCACGGCGGCGACGGTCTCGGGATCGAGAGCAGTTTCCAGCTCGGTCAGGTCCCGCTCGCAGATGGACACCGCCCCCGCAAGTGGACGAAACGGCGCGCGGTAGGATGGCCGGTCGGTCGCTGCGAGAGATGCGAACAGTCGCCCATGAAAGCTGCCGCGCAGAGCGACAATCTCTACCTTCGAGTCGGTTGCCGCTTGCCGGGCCCATCGCCGTGCAAATTTGAACGCGCCCTCATTGGCCTCCGCGCCGGAGTTGCAGAAAAACACCTTCGACGCGAACGACCGGTCGACCAGTTTCTGCGCCAGCTGCTCGCCCGGTGCCGTACGGTAAAGATTCGAGGTGTGGATGAGACCACTCCCAAGCGCGTCGGTCAGCGCCTGAACAATCCCTGGATCTCCATAGCCGAGCGCATTCACCGCGATCCCGCTCGCGAAGTCGAGATATCTTCGGCCCTCGGCATCGATCAGCTCGACGCCTTCTCCACCGACGAACTGCATTGGTGCGCGCTTGTAGGTCGGGAGGAGCGCCGAGCACTCGGTGGAAGCAGGCACGATTCCGGTCTCTTCAGGCAGTGTGGCAGTAGTCATATGGCAACGCTCTGAGATGCTGTGATGTATGTGCCGCGGTCATCGTCGCTGAGCGCCGCCAGATCGGAGATTCTGACGCGCGCAACTCCGGACGAAACCGCGGTAAGGGCCGACTCGAGTTTTGCCGCCATCCCGCCGTTCGCGGTCCCTTTTGCAATCAATTCGGCGGCAGATTCAGCGTTCAGACTCGACACGATTCCACCATTCTCGTCGTGGACTCCCTCCACGTCTGCAACCAGGAGAAGCTCCTCCGCCCCGACCGCTGCGGCGATCGCCGCGGCGGCGTCGTCGCCGTTGACGTTGAGAGAGCCACCGAACCCGCTCGACGAGTTGTAGCCCACCGGTGAAATCACCGGTAGATACTTCGCTGCCGTCAATGTCTCGAGCAGCGGTACGTTGATCGCCACCGGCCGGCCGGCGAAGCCCAGTGACACGGCGTCGATGACCTCGGCGCGAATGAGGGCGCCGTCTTCGCCTGACAGCCCGAGCGCCGGTACGCCCACGGCGATCAGACTGTTCACCAGGCGCTTGTTCACGATTCCGGACAACATCATTCGCAACAAATCGAGATCGCCCTCCGACGTGACGCGCCGGCCGCCAACAAACGCAGCCTCGCGCCCCAGCGCGCGCTGCATCGCGGAAACCTCATCACCGCCGCCATGAACGAGGCACAGATCGCCCGGCGACGCCGACCAGGCGGCCCGAATGGAAGTCGCGAGTCGCGCATCGGATTGCGCCCGCCCACCAATCTTCACGACGCGCATTACGCTGGCAGCCCCGACCGCTCGTCGATGCCGAGAAGCACGTTTGCGTTTTGGAGCGCCTGGCCTGCCGCCCCCTTTATCAGATTGTCAATCGCGGAAATGATGATCAGAGTGGGCTGCTTCATGTTGGCCGCCTTTGACACGCTGACGCGCACCACGTTTCTGCGAACGACGTCGCGCAGCGATGGCGGCTGATCGACAATCTCGATGAACGGCTCACCGTCGTACGCGGCACGCCACAATTCGAGCGGGTCCTCGACGTATTCCCTTACCGGTACGGTTATCGTGGCCAGAATCCCACGGGCAACTGGCAGCAGATGCGGCGTGAATAGAATGTCCACGTCGGAGCCGTTGAGCTCCCGGGCCACCGCCTGCATCTCGGCGATGTGTCGATGCTCGTTCCCGACCGCATACGCCCGAAAATCCTCGGCCACTTCTGCGAAGAGAAGATCGGGACGCGCGGTGTAGCCGGCGCCCGTCACGCCGCTTGCGGCCGAGACGTTTACAGTGGCACCGGGTACCAACCACTGCGCCTTGAGGAGCGGTGCGATCGCCAGCAGAATGGCAGTCGGATAGCACCCTGGATTGGCGACGATGCCGGCGCCCGGGATGGTAGAGCGCATTAGCTCGGTGAGGCCGTAAGGCGCCTTCTGAGCCTGACTTGCCTCTCCCGCGCCGGGCCTGAAATCCGACGACAGGTCCACCACCCGCGCGCCTGTCGCACGCGCAGTCCCGACCCATTTCGCCGACGCGCCGTGCGGGAGCGCAGTGAATACTATCTCCGCCCGGTCGAGGGGCGCGTCTTCGGTCGCCACATAGGTCACCTCGCCGGCGCCGATCCGCGCCCGCTGCCCTCGCTGCTCGTTGGCAGACGCAAATGCCAGCTCGAGGCCGGGGTGCCGGGCGATGAGACCGCACAGCTCCCTGCCCGCGTAGCCGCTGGCACCGAGGACCCCGACCGGAATTTTATGCATGATTAATGCATAACATTACACTCCTGTCCCGTCAATGATCCGACGACCCGCCTCGCGTATTTTGGCTGGTCGTGCTAGAATCCGCTCGTGGCCAACAAGCGTGAACGACACGATACGATTCTCGAAATTGTCGGGTCTCGCGTCGTCAGCAGCCAGGAGGACCTGCGCAAGCTGTTGCTCCAGCGCGGGTGGGACGTTACCCAGGCCACCCTTTCACGCGATTTACGCGAGCTGAGGCTGGCGCGGGTGCCCACACCCGAGGGCGCGCGGTACGCCATCACCGACGGCTCCATAGAGGAGAGCCGGGCGGCTCTCGACACCCTCTTGCCCCAGCTTTTTTTGCGGGTTGACGGGGTGAGCGAGATGCTCGTCCTTCGCACCGTCCCGGGCGGCGCTCAACCAATCGCGGCCGCCCTCGACGGCGAGGGCTGGTCGGACATCCTCGGGACCGTCGGCGGGGATGATACCATACTCATTATCTGTCGCTCGGTTGCCGCACGCGAGCGCGTCATGAGGCGGCTCCGCTCCATGGCCGGGGAGCCTTGAGGCGGTATTGACGCCTCCCCAAAAACCGATTAAATATTCAGTTATTCTGAATACTTATTGAGGCGCCCGTGATTCGCACAATTGCTCTCGCCTACTCCGGCGGGCTTGATACATCCATAATCGTACCCTGGTTGAAGGAGCGTTACGAGGCACGTGTGATCTGCATTGCCGCCGACATCGGTCAGGGCAATGAGCTCGAGGGCGTCCGCGCGAAAGCGATCGCATCGGGTGCCGACGAGTGCTACGTCGAAGATTTGCGCCAGGAATTCGTGGAAAATTTCGTGTGGCCCACCCTCCGCGCCGGCGCCATCTACGGTCGAAAGTACCTGCTCGGCACCTCGATGGGGCGCCCCCTCATTGCCAGACGTCAGGTCGAGATCGCGCGCAAGGTCGGAGCTGACGCGCTCGCCCACGGCTGCACCGGCAAAGGCAACGACCAGGTTCGCTTCGAGCTCACCTACGCTGCCTTCGCCCCGGATCTTCCCGTCATCGCCCCGTGGAGGGAATGGGACATTCGCAGCCGCGAGGATGCGATTGCCTATGCGGAAGCGCACAACGTCCCCGTGACTGCCACCCGTGACAAGATCTATTCGCGCGACCGGAATATCTGGCACATATCCCACGAAGGTGGAGTGCTCGAAAAACCATCCGCGGCGCCACCGGACGACCTGTTCATGCTGACCAGTTCGCCCGAGCAGGCCCCCGACCAGTCGGAGGAAGTGGTCATCGGCTTCGTGAACGGAACACCGACATCGGTGAACGGTGCCGAGCTCGATGCCGTCGATTTGCTCACCACTCTCAACAGGATTGGCGGAAGGCACGGCGTCGGACGAATCGACCTCGTCGAGGACCGCCTTGTCGGCATGAAGTCGCGCGGGATTTATGAGACCCCCGGCGGTACCCTGCTCTATACTGCTCACAGCGAGCTCGAACAGCTCGTGCTTGATCGCCGTACCCTCGCCGCCAAGGATCTCATCGCGCCACGCTACGCCGATCTCGTCTACGAGGGTCGGTGGTGGACCACGGAACGCGACGCCTACGACGCCTTCGTTAACATCACCCAGGAAAGAGTCACCGGCTCCGTCACTCTCCGGCTGTACAAGGGCACCGCTTCAGTGATCGGGCGCGAAAGCGAGTTTGCGCTTTATGACGAGCGGTTCGTCACTTTCGGCGAGGACGACGTCTACGAGCAAAGCGATGCTGCCGGCTTCATTCGCCTGTTCGGATTGTCGGCACGAGTCCGCGCTATCCGCGACCAGGAGCTCGCCGCACGCGAGACCGAAACCAGAGCCGATAAGCCCGCCAGCCTTGCGATAGCTTGATGGGCAAGGAGGCAAGAATGTCGGATCACACATCCCACAAGCTTTGGGGTGGTCGCTTCTCGACGCCCACCGCCACCGCACTCGATGCTCTCAATCGCTCGATCGACATCGACTTCCGTCTTTGGCCGTTCGATATCAGGCTATCGCGGGCCTGGGCGGTGGCGCTGTGGGGAGCCGGGGTACTTACTCTCGAGGAGAGCAAGGCCATCGAGCAGGGTCTCAATGCGGTCGGTGACAAGCTTGCCAATGGAGCTCGGCCCATCCCTTCCGACGAGGACGTTCACACCCTGATCGATCGGCTTCTTCACGAGGAAGTCGGCGACGTCGCCTCGAAGCTTCACACCGGCCGCAGCCGCAATGATCAGGTTGCAACCGCAACCCGGCTTTGGTCCATCGACGCCTGTGCGAGATTGGACGGCGCTGCCCGGATGCTGCAGCAGGTCATGTTCGACCACGCCACCGCGCTGCAGGAAGCACTGATGCCGTCATACACCCATCTGCAGCGCGCCCAGCCGGTCTCGGCCGCCCACTGGATGCTGTCGCACTTCTGGCCACTCGAGCGCGATCGCGGCCGCATCGCGGCGGCGTCACGCGCAGCAGCCGTACTGCCACTCGGCTCCGGTGCAATTGCCGGATGCGCCTTCCCTATCTCGCGAGTTCTCCTTCAGGGCAGCCTCGGCTTCACCTCGATCTCGCAAAACAGCATCGATGCCGTCGGCGATCGTGACTTCGTCGCCGAGCTCGCGTTCGCCGTCGCCATGATGGCCACACACCTCTCGCGACTGGCTGAGGATTTGATTCTCTACGGATCGAGCGAGTTTGGGTTCGTGCAGTTCGGAGATGCTTTTACGACGGGCTCGAGCATGATGCCGCAAAAGCGCAATCCGGACGGGCTCGAGCTCGCGCGGGGATCCGGCGCACGCGCCATCGGCGATCTCACCACCTTGCTTGTCACCTTGAAGGGGCTGCCAAGCGGCTACAACAAGGATCTGCAGGACGACAAGCGAGTTTTGTTCGACGCAGTCGACACCATGCTGCTGGTGTTACCCGCAGTGGCCGGCGCGCTACAGGAAATCCGGTTCGACATCGATCGCATGCGAGCCGCGTTGTCGAGCACCATGATGGCAACCGATCTTGCCGATTATCTCGTCGAGAAAGGCGCCACCTTTCGCGAGGCGCACGCCGCGATCGGCTCGCTCATCAGAGAAAGCGAGCGCGAGGGATGCGCCCTCGACGCGTTGCCACTGTCTTCGTTTAGGACGGCGCACGCACTCTTCGCCGACGACGCGCTCGACTGGCTGGAGGCGTCACGCTCTGTAGAGCGGCGCGAGGTTCCCGGAGGAACAGGCCCATCTGCCGTGGCGGCACAGTTAAGGTCCGCGCGAGAAGCGCTGCGACCAGCTACCGACACGCCGCGCGGGAACGAGTTGGTTCTGCGCGCAGTCTAGAAGAGCAGGCCCAGCGTTATCGGAACGAACTGATAAACACCGCCCTTGGCGGTGCTCCGCGACACGCTGTGATAGCGGGCTTCGATGAACATCGCGAAGGGCCCTGTGCCGAAGGTCGTTCCGACTCCTCCATTGAATCCAAGATTGTTTTGAGACTTTGCTCCACTGACATCCGACTTTGAGTTGTACAAGCCCGCGCCGGCGATGAGATAGGCCTTAGCGCTCGTTCCCGGAAAGGCGAACACGAGATTTGCCAGCGCACTTGCGACGCGCAAATCAGCGCTGGGCGCGGTGCCGCCGCCCTGAAGCGGCACGACCACGTTGGTTTTGAGAATGTTGTTGTACATCGCGTCGAAACGAAGTCCGACCGGCAGCTCCGCGGCACCGACGGCGAGTACGACGATCCCATTGTAGCCGGTCTTCTGGGTGTCGCTGAGTTTTGCCACCGGGATAGCCGCTCCTCCACCCAACCCTATCGCATAGGTCTTTTGTCCAAAGACCTTAGCCGGAATCGTGAGTAGCAGAGCGGACAGGATAGAAAGCAGGAGTCGTCGCATGGTGTCCGGGGAAAATGGATTCAGCTCGGCGCAATATAGTCGCGAAGGTGCCCTGTTCTAGTTCCACTCTCAAGATATATAATTATCCTATCTCGTTAGGATAATAATGTGGCCCGGGCATATACCATTGCGACAGCAGCACTTGCACTCGGGGTACCAGCCAAGTGGCTCGACAATACTCTGTCCCATTTCCGGATCGCCGGCGTTCGCCAGGAGCGGCAAGGAGTCGCCCGCAGGCTAAGCATCGAGGCCCTGCTTACCTTGGCGGCATCAACCCTTCTTACTCGCGAGCTGGGTATTCCCTTGGGCCGCGCGCTGGAGGTTGCGGAGAATCTGCTGGCGCAACATGGGCGTATCCTGATCGGAGATCGCCTTCAGATTTCGACCGACTTGGCGGCAATGCGTGCGGACCTGCTGCAGCGTCTCGAACACGCGGTTGAAGTCGCCCCGTTACCGCGGCGAGGTAGACCGCCGAAAAACACAACGGGGCGCCTCGAGTGAGGCGCCCCGCCAGATTGTGCCAGTGAAGCCAGACTCAATCAGGAAGTCTTGGTCACGTTCTCCGCAGCAGGACCTTTCTGACCTTCGACAATGTCGAATTCCACCGCATCGCCTTCAGCAAGGGACTTGAATCCCGAGCCGGAGATCGCGCTGTAGTGAACGAAGCAATCCTTCTGCCCGTTGTCAGGTGTGATGAATCCAAAGCCCTTCGCGTCGTTGAACCACTTCACTTTGCCGGTCGTACGCATTCCCTACTCCTGGAAAATTGTGTCTTGGGGAGCGGAACACGCCCGACCCTCGACAATCTGATTAGCGGGTCTCACTCACCCCGCCGTTGGATTTGAGCCTTGGATAGGAGTTTCCCCATACCCTTGGCCCGACTTGGCAGAAAAAATAGCAAGGACCGGTTGAGCCGACAATAGAGAGATTCAAGAGGCTCTCAAGGTCCCATTCGGTGCACGGCATTCACGAAGTATTCCGTCTCACCGAAGCACGATGTTGGAACGCCGCGGTGTTGCTCATACGTCAGGGACACTTGTTTCCCGGCGTTTTGCTCGATGATGTGCGCGATCGAGTCATTGCGGACCGTGAAGCTGAATATCTGGGGCATCGTCCCCGGCAGATTTGCCATTGCCAGCTCCCCTTCCCACGTCTTACACAGCCACCCTTTCTTGGAAATCTTCTGTACGTAGCCTGCGCGGTCACCCGCAGCATACGTGTAACCAAGCGCTACCCACGTCCACAAAGCAAAAACGATGGCTGGAATCAGGATGATGAGCAGAAGTATGATCACCAACGTGTGCCGTTTCTTTTTGACGGGCGCGGGCTCCTGTGCGCGCACCGGGGCAGCCGGCGTTTCTGCGGCTTCGGGTGTATCAGACATCTGAACTCCAGCAGATTGAAGAAGGGAAGTCGGGCCGGTTCTCCTGCACCGCCCGGGCCAGGGAATTAGCTTACCAATTCAACCCACGCAAGCGCCGTTGCCCACTATCACGCGAAGGAAAACTCCTACTGCTCTCGTCGGCGGTGTCCCCGTCGGATCTGCGCATCCGATCGTCGTTCAATCGATGACGAACACGGATACCGCCGATGCGGTATCCACCGCGCTCCAGGTAGCAGACCTGGCAAGGGCAGGGAGCCAGCTCGTTCGCGTCACGGTAAACAACGAAGACGCAGCCGGCGCTGTGCCTGAAATCGCCAGTCGTCTCGCTGACATGGGCGTTTCGGTCCCTGTCATCGGCGACTTTCACTACAACGGCCATCTGCTGCTCACGAAATACCCCGCCGCGGCGCGCACGCTGGCGAAATACCGCATCAATCCCGGAAATGTCGGGGGCAAGCGCCGAGACGAAAATTTTCGGACGATTATCCAGGTCGCCCTCGACAACGACAAGCCGGTAAGGATTGGAGTCAACTGGGGTTCTCTGGATCAGGATCTTCTGACAGAGTTGATGGACGCGAATGCGCGGAGTCCGGAGCCGCAAACGGCGAAGGAGGTGTATGTCGAAGCGATGCTCCAGAGTGCGCTACGCTCCGCAGCAATCGCTGAGAGCATGGGGGTGGCACACGATCGAATCCTCATCTCAGCCAAGGTGTCCGGCGTTCAGGACCTGCTCACCGTCTACCGTCAGCTCGCCGAACGGTGCGATTATCCGCTCCATCTCGGACTGACGGAAGCGGGGCTGGGCTCGAAGGGCATCATCGCCAGCACCGCGGCTCTTTCAATTCTTCTCTCTGAGGGAATCGGCGACACGATCAGAGTATCCCTCACACCCCGCCCGGGTGGTGATAGAACGGAAGAAGTCCGCGTCGCGCAGCAGATTCTGCAATCGCTCGAGCTTCAGAGCTTCAATCCCCAGGTGACGGCTTGCCCGGGTTGCGGCCGTACAACGTCGACTTTCTTCCAGCACATGGCCGAGGACATCCAGACCTACCTTCGCGAGCAGATGCCGGCCTGGCGCGCCCGCTATCCGGGTGTGGTGGACATGAAGGTCGCCGTCATGGGCTGCGTCGTTAACGGCCCCGGCGAATCCAAGCACGCCAACATCGGCATCTCCTTGCCGGGCACCTTCGAGGATCCCAAGGCGCCGGTCTATGTCGACGGCAAGCTCTTCGTCACCCTCAAGGGCGAGACGATTGTGCCCGAGTTCCTGAAAATTCTCGACGATTACGTCGAGAAAAATTACGCAGTGTCCGCGCCGCTCACGGCGCGCTAGCCCGCTATCCCGCCAGCTCGACAAGCTCCGCCGAAACTTGCTCGAGCTCGCCCATGATCGGCGCGCTAAACCCGACTTCGCGAAGCCTCTCGAAAACCTGTCGATACCACGCCGCGGTCGCCAATTTTCCGCTGTTGAAGCGGTTCCACACCGTCTCCGGATCGACAGTACGCTGCAAGTCTGAGATTATCGATGCAGCATTGTGAATCTTGTCCGCTGCACACACCCAGCGGGCATTTTCGCTTGCTTCCGAGAGCCGCTCCAGATAGTCGGATTTCCGCTCCTCGCTCGACAGCTCGATACCGTTGTCGTCCAGACGCCTATAAGTGACGGCAAGAACGGTCTCCAGGACCTTGCCACCGAACTTGTCCCCGATGCGCTGCTCGAGCATGTCCCGTGTGTACCCATCGCGCACGCAGTCCTCGATTACATCGTGGAGGATCCCGGCGACAACGGTGTCGTTGTCGCGGCCGTAGCGGGTCAGTATGACGGCGACATTTGCGGGGTGGGTGAGGTAGGGAAGCTTCGTTCCCTTACGCACCTGGCGGTCATGATGCTTCGCCGCAAACGCGAACGCGTGATTGACGACGTCCGAGTAACCCGTGACTGTCATTGTCTAGTTATCTGCAAACCAGGAGACGATCCGCTCGAGACCACGCTGATCATCCGCGTCGAAGGCATCGAGCCTGTCGGAATCTATGTCCAGGACCCCAACCAAATCACTCCGACCGTCGAGGACTGGCACCACGATCTCCGATCGGGCGCGTGCGTCACACGTAATGTGGCCGGAGAACCTGCTCACGTCGGGGACGATTATTGTGCGCCGCTCGGCTGCGGCTGCGCCGCATACTCCCTGCCCAAACGCAATCTCGAGACAACCGAGACTCCCCTGATACGGCCCGACCCGGAGCAGTTGTCCGGTGATCACCGTGCGGTAAAAACCGGTCCACAAATGACCGAATGCATTGTGCAATAGTGCTGCAACTGTAGCCATCGCGGTGACATCGTCGTCGATCCCATCGAGTATTGCGTCGGTATGCTGCTTGAGCTCGTCATACGCTCGAGACTTCGGCACATGTCTGAGATCAGGAATTGTCTCTGCCATTCGGTCTAACGCGCGGTCGCGAGCTCCGGCTGAAACGCTCCTGACTGGCGTGTGGCGCCCAGCATCTCCTCGCGTGTCTCCAGCTGAGGCATTTCCGCATCCCATAGCACCAGCCCGTGGACCCGCATGTCGGCGCCACGTAAGCCGTCGACGGCGTTCTTGAGCCCGCTGACGGTTGCGTGAGCAATCCGCGCACACAGTATTACGTCCGGCGCGGGAATGATGCTGTTCGCGCTGCGCTGCACATAGCTGGTGGGAGCCGCGATGATGATGAAGTCATATCGGCGCTGCATTCGCGCCAGCTCTCTCCGGACTTCTTCGACGACGTCGGCATCCGGCATTCCCGCGCGACGCGTTCCGCTCGGCAGCACATCCAGCGGTCGGTCGCGTCCGATGGTGGTAGGCACAATCGCTTCGGGCCATGTCGCTCCGCCGGTGATGATGCCCGAAAGGCCGGGATCCGGACGAATTCTCAGCACACTGGCGACACTGCATGTTGTCGGATCGACATCGACCAGCAGCGTGCTTCTCGCCTCGTATGCGGCTGACGCAGCGAGATTGGCTGCAACCGTTGCCACGATTCCTGGGTCGTCGCCGGTAATCGTTACAATTGGCACGCTCGCCTCAACGGACGCGATGTGCAGGTACAGCGTGCGATAGCTCTCCGACACGACGTCGATCAGCGGTGGTGCTTCGACGTCGGCCTGTCTTCGACTTCGCTCGACCACGACCTCTGGAGGCTTGATTACCGTAAGGACTCGGGCGCCGGTTATTTGTTCAGCCTCCCGTGGATCGGCGATATGCGGGCGCTTGAGCTCCGTGCCGAACGAGGCAGCGAAGCCGACCGCCAAGGCAAGAACTGCCGCCGCGGCAAGCATCGCCCACGGTGGTGCGCCAACGTTGGCCAGCTCGCGGGCATGCGCGGTCTCCCGATCGATGCGAGCATTTTTTTGATTGATCTGATCGAGCTGTCGCGTCGCCGTTGCGGCGTTCTGCTGCGCAACCGAACGTTGTGCGAGCAGCTTCATAGTGTCGACGGTGATCACCGGCTTGACAACCGGCGCCGGCGTAGGCCGGATAAGGGCGAGCTTGCCGCGTACTTCGCCTCGTTTTGCGTCAGCAATCCCTTGAATTTGACGGCCAATTGCCGTCGCTCTCGATGTCAGTGACAGGTAGACCGGATCGACTCCACCGACAGCGCCAAATGCATTTCGCTCGCGCTCGATGTCGGCAAGTGAGTCGAGCAGAACTCGCACGCGGGGATCGGCCGCTACGCTCGGCGATGCAGCGAGCGCTCGATAGGAGGTCGGCAGGGGAGCGTTTTCCGCACGGTCGATCAGGCGGTTGAGAGTTGCCAGCTCGGCGCTTAGGGAATCCCGTTGCGCACGCACCGCCGGCGGGAAAGTATCGATGACCGTAACGGGCACCGGCATCAGGGCGCGGCGCGTTGCATCCAGTACGGAATCGACCGATCTGAGCTCGGCCAGCGAACGGTCCCTGGCCGCAATGCTCGGCGCGGAATCGGAGCGCGTTTCGATCCTCGCCGCCACTTCCTGCGCTCGCCGCGATGCGTTCCGCGGCACCAGCACGAAAGCGATCAGAGCGCCGATGAACACCACACCCCCGACGATCCCAAACACCACAACCCGGCGGAGCGCATTCCTCGCGCGCGCGGCCATCCAGAGGTAGGCAGAGCCGCCGCTCATCCGGGCGATGCTATGAACGTTCATCGGGTCAAAGATTCACAGAGTTTGGGGCAGGCGCGAGGGGGCCGGCTGTCCTGAAATGTCTCCGATCGGACGGTTCGGCGGCGATAAGTCGCCCAATACCCTCCAATCTAAGTCCCGGCGGGTATTTAGCAGCACGGAAAAGCCCTACTGCCGCGAAAAAAAGGCGGAGCCACGGCTCCGCCTTTTCTCCGCTTTGTCGCAGAACTACTGGACGGTAATCGTCCCCTTCATGCCGAGCGCAAGATGCGGAGTGCAGTGGAACGGATACTGGCCGGGCTTGATGTTGGCAAACGAGACAGTCACCGACTCGCCAGGATTCATCTTCATGTTGCTGGAGAGCTCGCTCATCTTGTCCGTGCCCATGTTCGCATCGAGCTGGGCTTTGACATCAGCCGGAATCGTTGCCGGATCAAACGCGACGTTGTGGGGACCGCCACTGACCACGACGAACTTGATACCATCACCCTGCTTGACGGTGATGTTCGCGGGCTCGAAGCGATAGCCCTTGGCGTCACCGACCATGTTGACGGTCTTGGTCGTCCCGGTGATAGGCGCCATCGCGGCCGTTCCGCCCGCAGTGGTACTGGGCGTCGTCGTCGCGCCGCTTGTTGTCGTCGTCGTCGTCGCGCTTGTATCGACGGCAACGTGCGTCGTATCGCCAGGTTTGTTTTCACCGCCCGCGCAAGCGCCGAGCACCATCATTCCAACTACAACCGCGAATCCTTGGAACCGCATCTTTTAAGGCCTCCAGAGCCGTACAGTAGTGCACTTACAGGAATGCAACTTTCCTTCGGTGTTTGTGAATTTATTCACAAGCTCGCCGACATGCAATGAATGCGGCACTTTCGTCTCTCATGATTCGTGCCCCTATGCCGCGCGCCGCCGGATGATCGCAATTCCCGCGCTCGACCTCCGTGGCGGAGCTTGCGTCCAGCTTGCAGGAGGGTCGTACGATCAGGAGCTGATTCGCATCCCCGATCCCGTTGGAGTCGCTGTCGCATGGCGTCAGTACGGGTTTCGACACCTTCACGTCGTCGATCTCGACGCCGTTGCCGGTAGAGGCAACAATTCACCTCAAATCCAGAGCATCCTCGGATCCACCGACATCGAGATCCAGGTCGGCGGCGGAGTCCGCAGCAGCGATGCCATTCAGCAGCTTCTCAGTGACGGCGCGCAGAGAGTTGTCATTGGCACACGCGCGCTCGAGGATCCGGAATGGCTCGCTGACATGGCGACGCTCTTCCCGGGAATGATCATCGTCGCAGCCGATGTGCGAGGCCGCAAGATTCTATCACATGGCTGGACCCGGACTCACCCCAAGCTCGTGCTGGACGTCGTCGATGAGCTCAGCGGACTTCCACTCGCCGGGATCCTGGTCACGGCGGTTCATCGTGAGGAAGCCATGAATGGGACCGATCTGCCTTTGATGGAAGATCTGGCGGAAACCGCAGAATTTCCCGTATTCGCGTCGGGTGGGCTCGGAAGCTTGGCCGATCTTCGCGCTCTTGCCGACCGCGGAGTCGCGGCAGCGATTATAGGGATGGCACTCTACAGCGGTGCAATGGATCCGTGGACCGTCGCCGAGGAATTCGCGGAATAGCGCCCCGGCGCAAGCGTCAGAACAGTCCGATTGTCTGTGGGTTCAGCTTCGACGGGTCTCCGACGTATGCGAACCGAATTCCTTTCATGTATCGTCGCGCAACCCGCTGCACCGCTTCCGGCGTCACGCTCTTCAGCTCGGAAACGAAACGGTCTGCTTCACGATAGTCACCTTCGTACAGCTGTGAGCGCGCGAGGAAGTCGGCCTGCGCTGCGTTCGTCTCATTGTCAAGGAAGTACTCGGTTATGAACTGTTCCTCGAGCTGGCGAAGCCCGATCGGATCGAGCAGTCCCTGTTGCAGATCGACGATCGCCGCGCGCATCAGCTTGAGCGTGGTGTCAGGCGCAACTGTAGAGACGTAGAGCCCACCCGCCGTCGCTGCGCGGTCCATGAATGGCGCGTGGACATCGTAGGTGAGATTCTGCCGGGTCCGGATTTCAGCGAACATCCGACCGGTGAGAACCGAAGTCGCCACACGCAAAGCCTGATAGTCCGCGCCGCTGGCCAGTGGGCCGCTGTAATAGCCAAGGATGTAATTCGTGGGCAGTTGCCGCCGTTCGACCACGACAGCGGTCGTCAGCTCGGGGATGCGAGGCGGCTCGGTCCACTTGTACGAGCCGCGGGGCAGCTGGCCGATTGTCTCTGCGACAAGTCGCTCGATGTGCGCGCGATCGATGTTCCCCACTACCACCAGCAGCATGCGCGAGGTCACGAATTGGGATTGCTGGTAATCACGCAATGATGTCGAATCCAGCGCCTGGATCGACCCCTCGTTTCCAACCACGGATACGGCGTACGGATGCCCGACGAACGTGATGCTATCGGCGAGATAGTCCGCGAGCGCGTCAGGATCATCCCGCCGCTGCCTGATACCCGACAGGTATTGCGCCTTGACCAGACTGACGTCCGTCTTGTTTAGCGTCGGATGCATGACGCGATCGGCGAAGATCGACCACGTCGAGTCGAACACCTCGGCGCTCGACCGAATTCCGAACATCGTCCAGTCCGCGCTTGGCGCGACGACGATCTCACTCCCCAATCGCGACATCGCGCGCCGGATCAGGTTTCGCGGATACTTCGCCGTGCCACGCTCCGATACGTCGAGCAGGATCGGCTCGATCCCGGCATTCGCATCGGTCACCTGACGCGCTCCGCCGAGCAGATAGAGGTTTGCCGCAACCACGTTGTTCGCGTTGTTCTGGCGGAGAATGACGTGGACGCCCGACACGTCAAAGCTGGTCGTCGCGGACGCCAGAGCCAGAGCCATCGAAAGAAGCATCGAAGAGAGCATCAGCGTGTCCCCGCCATGACGAGATCATCGGGAGCAAGCTTCAGCGATTGCCGCGCATCGGGCGCGATCAGTACTCCTGCGATGTAAGGCTTGCCGAGGATGTATTTTCGCGCGTATGCGCGCAGGTCGTTGATCGTCTGTTGTGCCATGTAATCCACGTATCCCATGTAATACTCCAGACTGGCGACGCTCCACCAGAAGCCGAGCGTGTGCGCAAATCCTGATGCGCGCTCTCTGTCGAAAGCGGAGGTGACGGCACGGTGCGCTTTAACCGCCTCGAGCTCGTCGGCACTGAAGTATCCGGGAGAATCGAACTTGGCGATCTCGCCATACAGTGCCGCAAGCGCCTCCTTCAGCTGCTCGGGCGACGTCTGGCCGCTGATCGTGATCGGACCGGTATGGTTCAGGGTGTAGTAGTTGACGCCGACCGCCTGCCAGAGCCCGCTGTCGACGAGTCGTTGCTGGAACTGCGACTGTGGATCGTTCAGTACGTCCGAGAATACGTCGGCGGCGTACGTCGATTTGGGATCCTGTCCTACGCTCGGCCCCTGCCACTGTACCTGGACCGTCACGGCGCCAACTGGCGCTTCGACGATCACGCCTTCGCTTTTCTGCAGTGCGGGAATCGGGGGAATCGGGTCCGTCACGAACGGATCGGGTCCGCGCTTCCACTGGCCGAGCTCTCGGTCGGCGATTGCAAAGACGCTGGCGGGAGTGACGTCGCCGGCGACGATCAAGACCGAGTTGTTCGGGATGTAATACTTCTGCTGGATCGCGCGCATCTTTTCAGGAGTCGTCGTCGAGACGATCTCACGATTGCCGATAGTATTCTTCCGGCTGTAGTTGCCGGGATAGAGCTTGAGATCGATCTGGCGCTGCAACGCGAAGAACGGGCTTGATTCATTGCGGTCGTACTCGCCGATGACTACCTGACGCTCGCGTTCGAGCTCATCCCGCCGAAAAAGTGGGGCTTGAATCGCCGCCGAAACGAGGCCAATCGCATCTTCGAGCTTTTCCGTCGGGACGGTCATGTAGTAATTCACACGCTCTTCCTGGGTGCTCGCGTTGAAGACCGCTCCCAGCTCCGAGGCTCGATCCCAAAACTCGTTCGGCTCCGGATACTTTGCGTCCGCGCGAAAGAACATATGCTCGTACATGTGTGCCAGACCTTCATATTCCGGCGTCTGAGTGAACGACCCGTTCTTGACGTCAATCTCCACCGTCGCGAGCGGCACGCCGTGATTCTCGACGACGATTACCTCGAGACCGTTGGGCAGGACCTTGCGCTGGATGATCTTGTCGAGCTCTGCTCGCTGGCCCCACGCGTGCACGGGAGCAAGAAATGCGAAAGCGAGCGCAAGAGTAGCGCAGCAACGCCGGAAACCTTTTCTTTCGGACATGTCAGATTCAGTGAAAGCCCGCTCGGACTCTTACGGGCAATTAGCGACTCGTGTAGACGCCAAGAGGCTCAAGCGCAATGAGCCTCTTGCTCAATACACCACATTCAAGATCGGTGGTCCAGCCGATCTCTTCTACGATGCAACATCGGCCGACGATCTGGCAGGGGCGGTCAGCGCCGCCCGAGAGATCGGTATCGAGTATTTCGTGCTCGGACTGGGCGCCAATATACTGGTCGGCGACAAGGGCTTTCGCGGCCTGGTGATCCGCAACACTTCCAGCCACCTGAAATTCCTCGATCAAGGCAAACTTTGGGTTGAGTCCGGCGCGGTGATGGCACGGCTGATACCCCAGGCAGTCGAGCGCGGACTGTCGGGTCTCGAGCATTACGTCGGGATCCCCAGTACCGTGGGAGGAGCTGTCTGGCAAAATCTGCATTTTTTATCGCCGGCACCGGCTCGGGAGCGTACGATGTTCATCGCCGAGGTGTTCGATTCGGCCGAGCTCCTCACTCACGATGGAAAGCGCAAAGTCGTCGATCGCGATTACATGCAGTTCGGATACGACACCAGCACTCTTCACAAGCAGCGCGACATCGCGTTGGCAGTGACCTTTCAGCTCAAGGCGGCCGACACCGCAGTGATGCACCGCATCATGCAGGAAAACCTCAGTTGGCGCGGCGGGAAGCATCCGTGGTTGGAGTATCATCCCAGCGCCGGCTCGATTTTCAAGAAAATCGAGGGCGTCGGCGCTGGCAGGCTCATCGATCAGGTCGGCCTCAAGGGCTTTCGTCACGGTGACGCCCAGATCTCGCACATTCACGCCAACATCATGGTCAACCTGGGCAAGGCGACCGCAAAGGATGTCCGCGAGCTGATTGCGATCGCACAATCCAAAGTCAGGGAGCAGTTCGGGCAGAATCTCGAGCCCGAGATCGGTTTTATCGGCGAGTTCTGATTTTCAGATCAGGACAGCTGTTCGACCCGCTCTGTGACTGAAGTCCAGCGTTCGATGGCCACATCCAGGGCGCGCCTTGCATCATCGAGTTGCTTCCCGATGATAAGCGCCTTTTCGGTACCCTCGCGGGTCGTGTACAGCTCGGGATCTTCGAGGACAGAGCTGAGCTGAACGACTCGAGCCTCGAGAACCGCAACCTCTTTCTCGCTCTGTTCGACACGGCGGCGGAGCTCCCGCAGCTCCTTCTGGGTGTCGACGGCCGCTACCTCCTGGCGTCTCGTTGATTTCCGCTCTTTGACGCGTCGCAGTGACTCTCGTTCTGCGGCTGCCACCGAAGCAGCGTGTTCACGTTCGCGACTCTGTTCCTCCCATTCCTCGAACGATCCGGGGAAGTCAGTGATGTGACGATCGTGAAGTACCCAGACGCGGCTCGTCAACGCCTCGAGTAGGGCGCGGTCGTGGCTTACGAGCAGAATCGTTCCCTCGTAGGCACCCAGCGCTTCCTCGAGCGCCTCAACCGATTCGATGTCAAGGTGGTTCGTAGGCTCGTCCAGGAGCAGAAAATTGGCGCGGCCGAGCACGAGCATCGCCAGAGCGACCCGGGCGCGCTCGCCACCCGAGAGACTCTCGGCGCGTCGCTGCGCCTCGTCTCCGGAGAAGCCGAACTTCGCGAGATGGCCCTGCACCTGCCGTCGCTCCCAGTTCGGACGCAAGTCGCTGATGACATCGTAGAGCGTGCGATCGAGCGGTACCTGAGCCATGTCCTGCCGGTAGTATGCTGGTTGCACGGAGCCTCCGAGCCTGAGCTCTCCACTCGCGACGGGCATCTCGCCAACGAGAGCGCGGAGGAACGTTGATTTGCCGCTGCCGTTTGGACCGAACAGACCGACCGTATCTCCACGCCGGATGGTGGCGGTGAAGTTGGAGATGAGTGTCCGATCGGCTATTCCCAACGTGGCCTGCGTTGCAACCGCCACCTGATCGCCGCCGCGCTCCGACATTTCCAGGCGCAGCGCCATCGCGCCTGTATCCTCGGCGACCGGGCCACTCAGTCGCGGCAGTCTTCCGAGTCTCTTTCTCCGACCTTTCGCCTGCTTCGAGTTCTGGCCGGCGATGTTACGCCTGATGTAGTCCTCTTCGCCGGCGATGGTCTTTCGCTGCTTGTCGTAGGCGCGTTGCTGACTCAGCCTTCTCTCCTCACGCTGGACCAGGAAGGATTCGTAAGTCCCGGCGTAGGTCGTTGCCGTGCCGCCTTCGAGGTGCAGAACGTGATCGACGACGTTCGCGAGAAATGCGCGATCGTGACTGATGAGAAGAATCGTCTTGTCCGTCGCACGCAGATATTCTTCCAGCCAGCGAATGGTCTCGAGATCGAGATGATTCGTTGGCTCGTCGAGGAGCAACACGTCGGCCGCGCTCACCAGCTGTCGCGCGAGGCCGAGCCTTCCGCGCTCCCCTCCGCTTAGCTGGCCGAGGGGCCGCGTGCGCGCAGCTTCGGCATCAAAGCCAAGTCCCTGCAGCACGGCATCCACGCGCGGAGCGAATGTGTATCCACCCTTCCTCTCGAACTGCTCGAGATCCCGATCGTACTTCGCCAGCACCTGCGGCATCGCGGATTCGCCGGCCTCCGCGAGGAGACGCGCCTGATCGGCCAAGGAACGCTCGAGCGCGAGTAGCTCGGAGAACTCACCGGCGCCCGCTTCCCACACCGTCGTAGCGTCACCGAAATCACGATGCTGCTCCAGCAGCGTGATCCTCAAGCCTGGCTGTCGGACTACTACCCCTTCACTGGGCTGTTGCGAGCCCGTGATCAGGCGAAAAAGAGTCGTCTTACCGGTGCCGTTTCGCCCGAGGATGCCCCATCGATCTCCCTTGCCGACGGTAAAAGTGATTCCTGCAAAGATCCTCGATGCACCGAATTCGACACCGGCGTTCGATACCGAGATTTGGGTCAAGTACGCAAGACACTCGAGCAGGCGACGAGGCAGCGACCGATGGTTTCCAGGTTATGATCGCCCATGTGCCCGATCCGAAACGTCGTGCTCTTCATTTTTCCGTAGCCGCTCCCAACGATTATTCCCTTCTTTGCCACCGCGCCGGTAAATGCCTCGGCACTCAGCTCGGCGGGAAGGCGTATCGTCGACACGGTCGGCGACTGTGAGCCGAGTGGCGCAATGTTGACCAGCTTTTTTCCGGACTCGTCGCTGATCTGGCCAATCCATTCCTGGACCCGCGCTGCCATTGCCTTGTGTCGAGCCCATCGCGCTTCCATTCCCTCCTGGAGGATCGCCTTCAGCTGCGCCTCGAGGGCAAAGAAGAGCGTCAGCGCGGGTGTGCTGGGCGTCTGGTTCCGTCGCGCATAAGCATCCAGCTCGACGATATCGAAGTAAACGCCGCGATCGCGATTATTGCTGGCCTGATCGACGAACGCGGCAGATGCGACGGCGAAAGACAAGCCGGGCGGCAGGGCGAATGCTTTTTGCGAGCCCGTCAGCACGTAATCGAGGTTCCATTCGTCGAAGCGCAACTCCGCTCCTCCGAGCCCGCTGACGCTGTCGATCAGACATGCCGCGCCATGCCGATGTGCGCAGTCCGAGATAGACCTCACATCATTCAACGCCCCAGTGGAAGTTTCGGAATGGACCACGGTAATGGCGGCGTATTTCCGCATCGCCATCCGCTCCTCGAGCTGTCGTATTGCGTGAACCTGACCCCACGCAACTTCGTATCGGTCGACGTCACGCGCGCACATTGAAGCGATGTGCGCGAATCTTTCGGAGAACGCACCGTTGACGAGACAGAGGATCCGGCCCGGTGGCGCGGCACGGATCGCGGCCTCCATCATTCCAGTCGCCGAGGACGAGCTGACGTACACAGGCCGATCGGTCAGGAAGACGGGCTTGAGCCCTTTCTGAACGCGTTCGAAAAGAGCCTCGAACTGTGGGCCGCGGTGTGGGAGCATGGGCTGGATCATCGCCGCCATGATCTCATCGCGGACCTCCGTAGGTCCGGGCAAAAAGAAAGTACCAAAAGGTTTTGCAGCAATCATGTCAGTACGAGTGCTCTAAGTTGATCGAAATCCTCAATGACGAAATCGGCACGCTCGACCACGGCCGCGCGATTCGTGAATCCGGTAAACGCGGCGAAACCATCTACTACCGGCCTCATCTCCGAATCGGTCATGCCGTCGCCGACGGCTAGAATCGGAGGCGTCAAGCCCATGGTCCCTATCAGGAGCCTCTTACCATTCTGCCTTGTCATCGGAGACGACTCCTCGAAACCGGTATAGCGGCCGTTGCTATCGAAGTGGATGGAGACAGCATGAACATGCCGGAGATCTACCCCGAGCTCGGCTGCGAGGGGTGCGATTGCTTCCCGCAGACCTCCGCTGACCAAGATGGTTTCGATCCCGTGCTCGTGAAGATCCGTAAACAGCTCTCTCGCGCCAGGAGCCATACGGTCAATGTAAATGCGTCCCAGCTCCTCGATCTCGCGTCGGTCCGGCCTGATCGCGGCCATTCTTTCGCCGTAGACTGCTTCGATCGGGATTAGTCCATTCATCGCGCGCTCGGTCAGCGTTGCACTCCACGCCTGGATTTCCGGTCCGCGCTGTGACGCCAGCCAGTCGATACCTTCGATTCCGCTCAGGGTGGAGTCGACGTCGAACACTACAGACCTGAAACGCGTCACAGGATGTTACCGGGGGCGAGAAGGCCGAGCGGGTCCAGCTCCTTTTTCACCGCCGTCATCATTGCGATCTGAAGGGGATTCATCTGCAGCGGAAGCCACTTCCGCTTGATCTTGCCGATGCCGTGCTCGGCAGCAACGGTACCTCCGAGCCGGATCACTTCTCGGAGGGTCCGCTCGACGACACCTTCTATGGTAGCAAGCTCGACGGAGTCACGCGCGATGAAATTCTGATGGGGGTGACCGTTGCCGGCGTGGCCGTAAGTCACCGCCTGGTCGATTCCGCTGTCGTCCGCAAAGGCGCGCGCCACCTGAATCGCGTCGGCAAGTCTCCGGTACGGCACCGCCCAGTCAGTCGATACCTTGCGGCCGCCGCTGTCACGATACGCCGACCCGCGCTCGTTCATTGTCGAAGGAATGCTGTGGCGAAGCTCTCGGGCATCTTTCAGCCTCGACTCTCCGTCGAAGACGACCGGCTCGAAGTCGGTCGCCACGGACTCTATGAGGCTGACCCAGTTTCCTAACGTCGTATCAAGATCGTGCTCGATCTCCTCTTCGACGTACACCATTGCGGCGGCCGCATAGGGCAACGTCGCACCGTGGCGGCTGCCACGGGCAATGATCACTGCTTTCTCGTCGAAATACTCGATGCATCGCGGTGTGACGACGTGCGACTCGCGCGCCCTGACGACGAATTCCAGAGCCTTCCGTTCGCCGTCGAAAAAAACCGCAATGCCTGTGACTTCCTGGGGAAGCGGCAGCAACGCGAGCTCCGCTTCGACAATTACGCCGAGCGTCCCTTCACTGCCGATGAACCAGTCGATGGGATCGTGCGCAAAAGCATAGCCCACGGTGTTCTTCTCGAGGCTGCTGCGCTGCAGATCGACGAGCTCGCCGTTAGCCAGAATCACCTTCAAACGCGTGACATGTCTTCGTGTCGCGCCATACTTGAACGTGCGCGCACCAGATGCGTTACAGGCGATTGCGCCGCCAATTGTCGATTCTTCCTCGCTGGTCGGGTCGGGGGCGAACAGAAATCCGTCGGCGGCAGCTCTCCTCTTTATCTCGCCGATCAGTGCGCCTGGCCCAACGATGATGGTCCGATTGTCCTGATCGACCGTCGAGATACGGTCGAGCGCCCGCAATGACAGCAGGATTCCTTCATCGCAGATCGACGCTGCCGTGGTGCTGGTCTGAGCGCCGGCGCAGGTAACGGGAACGGCGTCCGCTGACGCCCGTTTCAGAAGCTCCGCTACTTCCTCGATTGACTCGGGGCGAGCGACAAAGTCAGGAACGAGCCGGAGTCCCGAAGCGTCGGCGTCGTACGCCTCGCGGACACCCTGATCGCTGCTAAGTTTGCTCGTCACCCCGGGTTGAAGCAGACAACCGAAGCCGACGAGACATCAGGCAGTCGCAGCAGCGACTCCCGTATAGCCTCGCTCACATCGCCATCGACGGACACCGCAGCGAGCGCCTGACCGCCCTGCGCGAGTCGGGCCTGATGGTATTCCGCGATATTGACTCCTGCCTCCCCGAGCAGGGTGCCGACTCTGCCGATGACGCCCGGCACGTCGTTATTGGTAAGAATCAAAAGCGTATCACGCGGCTGAACATCGACATGAAAAGCGCCGATCCGAGTCAGTCGGGGCGCAAGCCCGGGCTGTGCATTCCCCGCGATGGCGATCTCCTGCATCCCGCCGCTCAATCTGACCTCGATCGTGTACTGGCCATCCTGCAGCGCCGTTTCGGTGGTCGAAAGATTGATTCCACGCGCCTCGGCGACGGCGCGGGCGTTGATGAGATTGAGTCGCTCCTGCTCGACGGTCCCCTCGAGCAGTCCTCGCGCCGCGGACGCCAACAAAGCGCTGCGCGCCGCTGCAAGCGCTGGCCCCGATCGCACGTCAATGCGTTGCACGGCTCGCATCCCCTGAGTAGCGAGAATCGCGCGTCCCACCGCCGCGGCTCTCCGCGCAAGCGTGAGCGCCGGCTCGATCTCGCTCCACTGGCCGCCGACGTCGGCGACATTGATGGATCGGGAGAGCTCGCCACTCACCAGAGCATCCCGAACGGCGATACAGACGTCGAGCGCAACGTTGCGCTGCGCCTCCATGGTCGAAGCGCCGATGTGCGGAGTAAGCAGGAGGTTTGGCATCGACCGCAGCCGGTGGTCGGCAGCCAGCGGCTCCTTCTCGTAGGCATCGATCACCGCGCCGAAGAGATGCCTGCTCGTAAGCGCGTCGATTAGGGCCTTCTCGTCCACGATACCCCCTCGCGCCATATTGACGACGATTGCCTGCTGCGGCAGCCGCGTCAGCTCCCGCTTACCGATCATGCCTTTCGTCTCGTCGGTCAGCGGAGTGTGGACGGTAAGGATATTTGCCTGCTCGAGAACGCTGTCAAGCGATGGTGCTTGTTGAACCCGGAGTGCCTCGAAGCGTGATTCCGCGATGTAAGGGTCGTAAGCGACGACTTTCATCCCGAAAGCGCGGGCACGAGTGGCGACTTCTCCGCCAATGCGGCCAAGCCCTACGATACCGAGTGTGCGATCCTTGAGCTCGGATCCCAGTAGCGCGGATCGGTCCCACCTGCCCGCGTGCATCGTCGAATCGGCGCGCGGTATGTGACGAAGGAGCGATATCACAGCGCCGAAGAAAAGCTCAGCGACGGCGATCGTATTGCCCGCCGGCGCATTGATGACGGCAATTCCAAGCTCGGTCGCGGTCTCGAGATCGACGTTGTCGACACCAACCCCGGCCCGTCCGACAACGCGCAGCTTGCGTCCTTTCCGCAGTAGCTCGGTCGAGATTCGCGTAGCACTACGACCGACGATTGCGTCGTACTCGGCGATCCGAGCCAGCAGGTCGTCCTTGGGCAAGGTCGGAACTTCATCGACGACGATCTGGGGCTCGGCTGCGAGTAACGCCACGCCTTCGGCGTCGATCTCATCGGTGACGAGAACGCGATAGGTCACGATCGTGGCGTGAGAGTGAGCAGTTCGCTGAGGTGGGGAAGAGACGAAGCTGCAATATTGCCGTCTGGAGTTCGGCCCACAAGCGACGTGTCAGTTCAGCGTCCGGTCCAAGCCTTCCAGGTTTTTTCGTCGGCTCCTATCGTGAGCTGATTGCCGTTCCGGACAAGCGGCATCCGAAGCAACAGCGGCTCCTCGGCGAGCTTCTCCAGCCAGCGCTCGTCCGAAAGTTGCGCGTAGCGAAGGCCGAGCTCGTCAAAACGGCGCGAATCCCGGTCTACTAGCGCAGTGACGCCGAATTTCTGGGCAAACCTTCTCAGCTCGCCGAGCGATGCCGAGCGTTCCATCAGATCCACGAAATGAGTCTTGATCCTTCGCTCGGAGAAGAACCGAAGAGCCTTGCGGGCATCGGCGCTCTTTTTTACTCCGAAGATCTGAACTTCCAATATTCTCCTCCATCGATGTGCCGCACCCGTGATTTGTTCTCGTGCCGCGTGAAATAATCTATTCACCAGCCTGGTGGATACCGGGCGCACACCTGCAGACCCTGTGGGGGAAGCTTTTCCGTCGCCAGCACCCTGCGCCCACCGAGGTTGAGCGCTGGGATACTCCCGACGGCGATTTCCTCGACATCCATCGCCTGAGGGCACGCCGCGGTGCTCCACGTCTTCTGCTCCTGCACGGGCTCGAGGGCACAGTGCGGTCTCATTACGCGCAGGGCTTGCTCAACGAGGCCGCTCGGCGCGGTTGGGGCGCAGACCTTCTCATTTTCCGGTCTTGCGGGTCCGAGCTGAATCGCACCCGACGTTTCTATCACTCCGGCGAAACGTCCGACACCGCATTCGTGCTCGATCGCATTGTGAGCGAGTATCCGGCTTCGCCGCTCGCAATAGCCGGGGTATCGCTCGGCGGAAACGTGCTCTTGCGATTTCTGGGAGAGCGAGGCCACAACTTGCCGGCGGAGCTGGCGGCAGCAGCGGCCATTTCGGTGCCGTTCGACCTGCTTCGCTCCTCGCGACGCATCAACCGCGGCTTCTCGCGCGTCTACCAGCACTATTTTCTGCGATCACTGCGCAAAAAGGCCAGCGAGAAGCAACGGCGCTTTCCCGATCTTGCGGCGCCTGAAGCGATTGCGAACCTTCGCACCCTGGAAGACTTCGACAACCTCGTAACTGGGCCGTTGCACGGGTATCGAGACGCAGAAGACTATTACCGGAGGGCAAGCTCCCTACCCGTCTTGGATCGAATTAGGCTCGACACGCTACTATTGAGCGCTGCCGACGATCCGATGCTGCCCCCCGAGGTGCTCGATGATGTCCGCGCAATCGCACGCCTCAACCCGCACCTCCATATCGAGTTCGTGGATCGTGGCGGCCATGCCGGGTTCATTGCTGGCTCTTCGCCATGGCGGCCATTTTATTATGCGGAGTACCGCATTGGAGAATTCTTCGCTGCCCGGTTCGCAGACGGCAGCACTCCTGAATCCGTCCACGAGTGGAGCTAGGCAAATGAATCCTCACAGGGCTGAAATCCGCTGCGCTTGGGTTACCTCACTGATTGCTGCTGCATGCACCACCAATCAGGTCGTCCCGGCTGCCGACACCCATGATCATGGAGCGTCGTCCTCACCAGCGGTACCGGCAGCAGCTGCGAGCGAGCAGCTTCCTCCCGACGCCGCCGGCGCGCCCGGCCGACTGAGCGCCTCGACCCGACACGGCGAGTGGGCGATGATCCGTACGGGCGGAGGCGACAGCGTGCGAGCGTGGGTCGTCTATCCCGAACGCAGCACCAAGGCGCCCGTAGTGCTCGTGGTTCACGAGATTTTTGGTCTTTCGTCCTGGGTGCGGAGTGTCGCCGACCAGCTGGCGGCAGACGGGTTCATTGCAATTGCGCCCGACCTCCTCACCATGAAGAACCTGCCCGACGGGCCTGACAGCGTTCTGGCGCCGCTCGCCACCGCAGCGATTCGAACGCTCGACCCGGCGTGGGTGCAGAAGCAGCTGGACGCAGTTGCGCAATACGGCATGTCCTTGCCGGCGGCAGAGAAGAGATACGGAATTGTCGGATTCTGTTGGGGCGGCGGCATCTCCTTCGCGCATGCTGTCCATTCGCCGACGGTCGGAGCCGCAGTGGTTTATTACGGAGTTTCGCCGACGACGAGCGATTTGAGCTCGGTTCGGGCTCCAGTGCTCGGGCTGTATGGAGGAAACGATGCCCGGGTCGACGCGACCATTCCTTCCGCTGATTCTGCCCTCCGCGCCCTCGGCCGCACCTACACATACACCCTTTATCCCGGTGCCGGCCACGGATTTCTGCGGCAGCAGACGGGAATGAACGGAGCAAACATGTCCGCTGCTCGCGCCGCGTGGCCTGCTACAATTTCGTGGTTCCGGAAATACCTCGGCTCCTGAAGTCTGATAGCATGATTGCGGCGAAAAAAGTCCAATGAGAGGTCTCACGATCATTTTTGTCGGCGCCTTCATCGCCGGCCTGCTACTGGCTGTTTTTGCAATGCTGCACGGCGTCGAGCATCTGCGGCGTAACCGGACGCGTGCGCCGTCGCCGTTTTTCAACTTTCCGGCAATCGCCGCATTTGCTATCGGCTTCGGTGCTGTCGGCTACCCTCTGGTTTCGCGGACGCGTCTGCCGGGGTGGGGCATTCTGGTCATTGCAATTACATCGGGCGCGTTGGCGACCAGCGCGATGATCACCCTGCTTGCAAAGTGGGCTCTCGCCGGGACCTTGGATTCATTGACTGACGACGAGATCCAGGGTCAGTTTGCAACGGTGACGCAAGAGATCACGCCGTCAACGGCTGGTGAAATATCCTACGAGCAGTCCGGCGAGACTATTCGCGTTCCGGCGCGAATTCTGGGAGCTTCACCGGTCGCGGTTGGCAGCGACGTCGTCATCGACCGCATCGAGGACGGGATCGCTTTCGTCGAGGAGTGGGCAACCGTGGAACAGCGACTTTAGGTCTCCCTCCGTTTGGCGCTGCGAGCGTAGAGAACCAGCCACTGGGGCCAGTTGCCGCTCAGCTCGAAAAAGTCGTCAAAGTAAACTAGGCCGCTTGCCTCGAATTCTTCGATCATCTGCGACAACATATCCTCATTGGGAAGAGGGCCAAGGGCGACGAGTCCCTCCTCTACCCGGAATTCGTTGTCAGTAAGATTGTACCGCTCATCGATCGTCTGCCTGCTCAATCCGCTACGTTCGAACGCGTTTTGCCGGATGAGCATTATCGGCTGATTGTGGGCAAGCTCGAGCGGCATGAATTAGGTTCGATAAGGGACTAACTCAGTCCGGTAGGATTACACGACCCAATATCTTTAATGTATGCGTTCCAAAGCTTTTGAGAGTGAATTTGACGTCGTCGTTGTTGGCGCCGGTCACGCCGGCACCGAAGCGGCGGTCGCAGCTGCGAGACTTGGCTCCCGAGTAGCGCTCATCACCAGCGCGCTCGAGACAATCGGGCAGATGTCGTGCAACCCGGCAATCGGTGGAGTCGCGAAGGGCACGGTTGTGCGCGAAGTCGATGCACTCGGCGGAATCATGGGACGGGCAACGGATTTGGCGATGATCCAATTCCGCATGCTCAATCGCAGCAAGGGACCCGCCGTCTGGGCACCACGCGCACAGTGCGACCGAGGGCTGTACCGTCGGGCCGTGCGGTCGCTGGTCGAGCGCCAATCCGATTTACAGACGATTCAGGGTACGGTAGCCAGACTCCTCTTCTCCTCGGACGATAGCCACATCATCGGGGTCGAGACTCTCGAGCATCGACGGTTCGGCGCCGCCCGAGTCGTGATCACTACCGGCACTTTCCTGCGCGGCAGGATCCATATCGGAACCGACACGAGCATCTCTGGCGGACGGGCCGGTGAGAATTCAACGACCCATCTGGCCGAGCAGCTCGAGGAGGCAGGATTGACTGTCGCTCGATTCAAGACCGGGACTCCGCCCCGGATCGATGGGCGTTCAGTCCGGTTCGATCAGCTCGAGGTCCAGGAAAGCGAGATCGAGCAGTTCGACTATTCCTGGTCGCACTTCTGGAATGCTCCGCGCCGCGCTGGATCCGCAACTCGTCATCCCATCCAGCTGCCGTGCTGGATCACTTATCTGGAAGCGGAGGGGAAGAGTGTCATCGAGGAAAACATCGCGAAATCGGCGATGTACGGCGGTGCCATCGCGTCACGTGGGCCGCGCTATTGTCCGTCCGTAGAAGACAAGGTTGTAAAGTTTCCGAATGCAGAACGCCATCAGCTCTTCCTCGAGCCGGAGGGCCACGACACTTCCGAGCTGTACGTCAACGGGCTTTCAACTTCTCTTCCTGCCGATGTTCAGCTCGAAGTTCTACGCACCGTGCCGGGGCTCTCCGATGTGAAAATGAATCGCGCTGGCTACGCAATCGAATACGATTATTATCCGCCCACCCAGCTCGATCCGACGCTCCAGGTCAAGGCTCTGCCCGGACTCTACTTCGCTGGGCAGATCAACGGCACGACGGGTTACGAAGAAGCTGCGGGCCAGGGCGTGGTTGCCGGCATCAACGCAGCGCTGGCTTCGCGGAACCAGGCACCGCTTATCCTTGGACGCGAGACTTCCTACATTGGCGTGCTCGTCGACGACCTCGTCACGCGTGGTGTTGACGAACCCTACCGGCTTTTCACTTCACGCTCCGAGTTCAGGCTCACGGTTCGGCAGGACAACGCGCTCCGACGTCTCGGTTCGATCGGTGCGCGTCTCGGCATTTATCAGCCGAACGAGCTTGCCACTATCGAGACAAGGCTTTCCCATGAGGACGCTGCGCTCCAGGTCGCCGAGGCAAACAACATCACACCGATTCAGGCAGCTCCGATCCTTGCCGCCGCGGGGAGCGCACCGCTGGCGCATGCGCTACGCATAGGCGATGTCGCGAAACGCCAGAACGTAGCACTCGATGACCTTTTTCAGGCTGTCGGTGTCGGGACAGCGCTCGACAGGGAAGCCGTCGTTACAGCCGATCTCGAGATCAAATACGCAGGCTACTTCGAGCGAGAGCGAGCACAGGCGGATCGAATGCGGCGGATGGGTGACTTTTCCCTCGATGCCGATCTCAACTATTCGGAGATTCGCTCGCTTTCTCTCGAGGCTCGACAAAAACTCTCCAGCCTTCGACCACTGTCACTGGCACAAGCCTCCCGGATTCCGGGGGTAAGTCCGAGTGATTTGCAGAATCTGGTCATTGAGATCGAGCGTCGCCGACGTCTGGCAGTCGCATTCTGATCTCCGATCTGCCGGAGCTCCACTCAATCATCAGGACCGCAGTGCCAATCAGCACCCCGCCAATCAGGGTCGATGACTGAAACCTGTTTCCGAGAACGACTACTCCCAACAACGCCGTAAAGAACGGCTCGACCGTAGCAATGATCGCTGTTCTGACAGGACCGAGTACCGCCAGGCCCGCTATTAAGAACGCGAAAGCGATTACGGTTGAAGCGAATGCGAGCAGGAAAATATTTGCCCAAACTTCTTTTCCCGCTGGCAGAAAGAGCTCACCGCTGACCATCGCTGCGATCACGAAAGAAATCGCGGCACCCGCGATGAGCACGAACGTCGATACAACCGCAGGTGTGCCGTGCTGGGCTCTTTCCAGCGCCGGCAAGTAGGCGGAGTAGAGCAACGCTGACGCAAGTGCGAGCGCTACACCGATTGAATTGAGCTTGTCGGTGGGAGCGCCAACCATGATGGTCACTCCGCTCAGCGCAAGCAGCAGGGCGACGATACGTGCAGGGTTCAGTCGCTCCGTACGGCGAATCGCAGCGAGAATCGCAACCCACGCCGGGTAGGTATAGAACAGAAATGCCAGCGGACCAACCCGGATGTATTGAAGGGCGTGGAGGCTGAGATAGGTGATCAGCGCTTGACCAAATCCACCGATCACCAGCAGCTCCACGAGTCTGGCACGTGGAATCTTTCTGATAGCTCGAACCTGTGGCGCGAGGCAGAGCAAAACAGCTGCTATCACGTATCGCCACGCCATTGCCGTCAACAAGGGCACTCCTGCGCCGGTGGTGAGCACAGTAAGCACCGAGATCGAGCCGAAGCAAATTGCAGAGACTACAATCAGCAGGGTCGCGCGCCCGATCGACGCGCCGGGTAATGCCATCGCACGAATGTAGCTTTTCAGAACATCCGAGGCCATTTTCCCGTCACCGACAACCGACCGACTACAGCGATGACCAGTCCCTCTCTTGCCGGGAGCCGCGAAAGGTCTGCAACAGCAGGCCAGGAGGAATTTCGAGATCTCGGATTCGGCGCCGAGGTTGCGCGCGGTACCCGGCGACGCCTGCTCAACCGCGATGGAAGCTTCAACGTCGCCCTCGAAGGACTCGATCCTTTATCGTCCCTCAGCCTTTATCACTGGCTGCTCACAATATCGTGGCCAAAGTTTCTCGCTTTCATATCGGCTACTTATCTCGTTCTCAACGCCTTTTTTGCGTTTGCCTACCTCGCTTGCGGGCCTGATGTTCTTCAATCCGCAGCCGGAAGCTTTGCCAACGAACCGTTCTACCGCGCGTTCTTCTTCAGTGTCGATACTTTCGCTACGATCGGGTACGGAAACATTACTCCCGTCGGCGTCATCGCGAATTCGCTCGTCACGATCGAAGCATTGCTCAACATCGTCGGAGTAGCGCTGGCAACCGGCGTTATCTTCGCGCGGTTTTCACGACCGTCGGCTCGTATCATTTACAGTCGGAAGGCGATCGTAGCACCGTACCGCGAAGCGCATGCGTTGGAGTTTCGAATCGCCAACGCGCGTAGCTCCCAGCTCATTGAGGTTCAGGTTCAAGCCATCCTCACCAAGCTCGAGCGCGTCGGCAGCACGACCGTGAGGAGGTTTCACGATCTGCCGCTGGAACGAAACCGCGTTGTGTTTTTTCCTTTGAGCTGGACGGTCGTGCATCCAATCGATGCCGCCAGTCCGATGTCAGGACTCACCCAAGCAGATCTCGTCGCGGCAAATGCAGAATTGCTGGTTCTGCTGACGGGAATTGACGAGACCGTTTCACAAACGGTGCACTCACGCTCGTCGTATCAGGCGAACGAGATTGTCTGGGGCGCAAAATTCGCGAACATGTTCATGCGCGACGAGGCTGAAGGAATCATGGGCATGGACCTCAACAGAATTCACGACATTGAGCCCACCCTGTAGTTAGTTGTGCATGCCGGGCGATCAAAAACGTCTCCCAATAAGAAGCCAACCCCTATCCCGAAAACCCCAATGAAAAGACTTTTCTATACAGCTATAGGCGCCTTTATAGCGCCAGCAATGCTACATGCACAGGACATATCCGCCTCTGCAGCGCCAGTTCCGCAAATTATGGTCGTGGGACGCGGAGAGGTGAAGGTGACCGCCGATCGAGCCACTGTCCAGATCAGCGTCCAAACCAGGGCAGCAACAGCCGCGGCAGCAGCGTCCGAAAACGCAGCTAAGCAACAATCAGTGCTTACCGCTCTGCGCGCACTGGGTTTAGGAAATGATCAACTGTCCACCGTTAACTACAACGTCTACCCAGAGCAGCGATACCAGGAAGGCAAAGACCCCGAGATCATAGGTTACAACGTTACTAACACTGTCCTTGTCGAGGTGCGCAAGCTCAACCAGGTAGGACCGGTCATTGACGCAGCACTCTCCCACGGAGCGAACATGATCACATCCTTGCAGTTCTCGGCGTCCAACACCGAAGCCGCGCGACGCTCTGCCATCGCGATGGCAATCGAAAAAGCGCGGGCCGACGCCGAGGCTGCCGCCCGAGCCGCGCGCGGAACACTAGGCACGCTCCTCGAGATAAATGTTGGTGCGTATGCCCCGGTACCGCCTCGTCCCGTTGTCATGATGAGAGCTGCGGCTGCGGGCCCCGAAACTCCGATCAATCCCGGTGAAGACACTGTCACTGTTGAGGTGACAACCCGCTGGAGGTTTATCCCAGGGCAATAGCCCAAAGTTTCCACGTGGAACGGTTAGCTCCAGTTCCACGTGGAAACAGCGCGCCTCGGCGGGTAGATTACGCCCAATCTTCAATCGGACCCAGTGGCGCGCATAATCGCAATTGCAAATCAAAAGGGTGGCGTTGGGAAAACGACCACCGCCGTAAATCTGGCTGCCAGCCTCGCTGCCGCCGAGCAACATACTCTGCTCGTTGATGCAGATCCCCAAGGCAACGCGACAAGTGGCGTCGGCCTCCAGAAAGAGAATATCCCCCTTACGCTCTATGATGTTCTGGTAGGAAACGCGGATCTGCGATCTTCCCGGCAGTCGTCCGTCCAGTTCGAAAAGCTGGATGTCGTGGGAGCAACTCCAGACCTGGCGGCAGCCGAGGTTGAATTGGTCGACAAGGAAGACCGCGATCACGTAATGAGGGACGCGGTACAGCTTCTCGGCGACGACTACGACTTCGTAATCATAGACTGTCCGCCCTCGCTTGGCCTCATCACCATCAACATGCTAGTTGCGGCCGATGCTCTTTTGATCCCCCTGCAGTGCGAGTACTACGCTCTCGAGGGACTATCTCAGCTACTCAACACTGTCCACCGCGTTCAGCACAGTGCCAATGAGAGCTTGGGAATCGATGGTGTTCTTTTGACCATGTACGACTCTCGGCTGAATCTTTCACGGCAGGTCGCCGAAGACGCGCGCGAATACTTCGGCCCGAAAGTCTTCAAGAGCATTGTCCCGCGGAATGTGAGGCTGGCAGAGGCTCCTAGTTTTGGAAAGCCGATCATTCTCTACGACGTCGCATCCGTCGGAGCTCAGGCATACATGAACGTCGCGAAGGAGCTGATCCAACGCACCGCCCAAGGAGATGATGGTGGCAACTGAAAAGACACCACGACGTCTGGGGCGCGGACTCGAAGCGCTCCTCGGTAGCTCCACCGGACTAGCTACCAGCGATGACGGCGCTCTCAAGTCGATCCCGATCCGACAAGTCGTTCCCAATCCATTTCAGCCGCGCCAGGAGTTCGACGCTGCAGATCTGGCCGAGCTGCAGGAGAGCCTTAAGGCGAGCGGCCTACTGCAGCCAATCACCGTACGCCGCCGGCCAGGCAAGGACGGGTTTGAGCTGATCGCGGGAGAGCGGCGATTGCGCGCCGCCACCAATCTCGGCTGGAAAGAGATTCCAGCCATCATCAAGGATATCGATGACCGAACGATTCTGACCCTCGCCTTGGTGGAGAATCTCCAGCGGACGGATCTCAACCCGATTGAAGAAGCAGAAGGCTACCACCAGCTCTCGCACGAGTTCGGTCTCACCCAACAACAAATTGCGGAAACGGTGGGAAAGGATCGCACAACCATCGCCAACATGGTGCGCTTGCTTCAGCTCGCGGAGCCAGTTCGCAAGCTGGTCCAGGAAGGCCACCTCTCGATGGGCCACGCGAAGGTCCTGCTCGGCCTTGAGGATCCGGGAAAGATCGCGGACCTCGCTAGTGAGATCGTGGCCGACAGTCTGACGGTACGCGAGGTAGAGCAGAGGCTACGGGGTGTCTCCGCCACTCGAGCGGGGAAGAAAGGTGGGCGGCCGCGGGCGGTGGATCGACAGGCACCAGAAGTACGCCGGATCGAAGAGCGTCTCAGACGATCACTTCAAACCGACGTTGCGGTCAAGGTTGGGCCAAACAATCGTGGTACTGTCACCATGCATTTCTACTCAGCAGATGACCTAGAACGCCTCCTTGAGCTCATGGGCATTCCAGATTAATCAACAGAGTTTTGCACCTATCGCGCAATCGCTGATAGGACAACCACTTACGTGTGTGGGTGTCACACTTATGCCCCAGTTGTCCACACAAATATGAACGCGAATTTGCCGAGCATTCACGAAATAAGTGGCTACCTGGATAACCTTCTGGAGACCGCGTCTACTCCAGATTACCCGGGCGCGGTGAACGGACTCCAGTTGGAGAATGCGTCTCCTATCCGCGGTATCACAGCAGCTGTTGATTTCTCAAGTCGGGCGATTGACGCAGCGATTGAGGCCGGCGCTAACCTCCTACTCGTCCATCACGGGATGTTTTGGAGTGGAGCGACCCCTCTCAAAGGCGCTTCTTACGACCGCCTTCGCAAGCTTCTCAAGCACGACATCGCCGTTTACTCATCGCACCTGCCGCTCGATCGGCATCCGACCTTCGGCAACAACGCGCTGTTGGCCAAAGCGCTCGGGTTCGAGCCGACGGCTGGTTTTGCGGAGTACCAGGGTCGTTCGATCGGAGTACGCGGAAGTTGTGATGTGGAAACTAAAGAGATCGTGGAAAGGGCAGCGCAATTCTCTCGAAGCTACGACACAGTACTACGATCGACGAAGCTCCCGCAGCATCGTCGGACATTGCACTGGGCGATCTGCACGGGAGCAGGTGCGTCCGCCGATACCCTGAGAGAAACTCGCGAGCTCGGAGTCGATACTTTGATTGTCGGCGAAGGACCCCACTGGACGGCGGTTGAAGCGGAGGAGCAGGAGCTCGCCGTCATCTACGCCGGTCACTACGCGACAGAAACCCTCGGCGTGCGAGCAATCGCAGGGCACTTGGGTGGGAAGTACGGCATCCCCTTCAGCTTCGCGCGCGCATCGACGGGTCTTTAGAGCGACCAGATTAGCAATCGGTGTAGGCGCTTCTCCAGGTGAGATTCCACCGGCTGGGACCCACACGTTCAATCAGGGCCACTCTTCCGCCATTCTCCGATTCCATTCCCACCACAACTACCGGATGTCGGTCTTTCCCGATCTCGACGACGGCGAGAATGTCGGTAACCTGGGTGGACTCTTCCGCGCCTGCTGTTCTCGCATAGTAAGCCGCGTCGAATTTTCCGCGGCTTGTGGCGGGACGCTCACCAATAATGGTCAGGTGCTCGATGCGGGGATTCGCCTCCTCGTTCAAGGATCGAACTATGTCGGCAATTACTACATCTACGGAATCGAGCGTGAAGCTATAGGCTGACCGAACCCTGAAGGGAAGTCCACGAAACGCGGGATCGGCGGCTACTGGAAGAGTGGCTGCGGTTTGCGTGATCGCCGCAGCGAGAACGGCGGAGTCAGCGCTGGGGAGAGCCTCGATCGAATCCACTTTCACATCGATGACTCGATGCGATACGAACCCCACCCGCCAGTTGGCAACAGCGGTGCGAACTCTTGCCCGCGGCCATGAAGAGCAACCCGCACTGGAATCGACAGCCGGCAGGACCAACACGCTTGCCCCTGATTCCAGTTTCCCGCCTCTACCGAACAGATCGAAAGTAAGAGCCGCGATCGGAGGCGTGATTCCCTGAAAGGAGGTAATGGTACTGTCTGTAGCCTCGGGAAGAACTACCGACGCGGTATCGCCGGCAGTCGTTGCAAGAATCATCAATGGACCGGCTTCGCTGTCCCAGTTCGTGCTGGCAAGAGGACTCCCTGGAAAAACCGGTGGAAGAGAACCATGTGTGGAGTCCATCCGACCGGCGCCGTTATCGCGACAGCCTGCAAGTGTCATTATCACTGTCGCGACGGTCCACACGTGCGCTCTCATCAACGGTAATCTGCTGGCAACACGCGCCATCGTCGAGTATGTAATGCTGCTACGTCAAGGTACGTATTTGTGCGGATGGACTGTTGGTGTAGAGTTTACGCGCGCAGACAAACGCTAGCAGAGGTCGACATGGCATCCGTAACCGCCAGCTCAATAGAGGGCAACATCGTGCCGGGCATCTCGGTGAATACCGCATCGCCGGGCGACTTCGATCCGCCGATGGCACCGTTCAGAGAGCGACTGAGCTGGGCTCTCTACGACTTTGCGAACACGGTGTTCTCGATGAATGTCGCGACATTGTATTTCGCCGCGTGGCTCGTTGCGGATCTCGGACATTCCAATACGCTGTATGCGTTGGTGAACGGAATTGCCTCGGCCCTTGTCGTCGTCTCGATTCCAATCTTCGGCGCCATCTCTGACGCCACACAGCGGCGAAAGCCGTGGGTCGTCGGGTTCACGATGATTGCCTGTGTCTGTACCGCGCTGATCGCGGTCTTTGGTCAGACAGGCCTGCCGCTGATCGGCGAGGGAGTCAACGCCGGCAGCGTGGCTCAACGCGGAGCCTCGGGACTTGCGCTCTTCGGCGTATTGGCCGCCTTCACCATCGCCAACTACACATACCAGGGCGCGCAACCGTTCTACAATGCGATGATGCCGGAGCTGGTGCCGGTAAATCACCGCGGTCGAATTTCGGGAATGGGCGCAGCGCTCGGATACGTGGGATCGATCACGGGCGTCGTACTGACTTTCCCCTTCTTTACCGGGCAGATGCCCATCCTGGGCGCGATCCCTGATCGGGCCGTAAGCTTGCTGCGAAGTGTCGTACCGTTTACCGCGCATGGTGGCAGGGTTTCTACCTTCGTGCCCACTGCGTTGATCTTCTTTCTGTTTTCGCTGCCTCTGATTCTGTTTTGCCGGGATCACAATGCGCTCGCGGGAAAGAGGCGAATCGCGTGGCGTGAGGCGTTCAGGGACGTGAAGAATACCTTGAACGAGTCCAAAAAATATCCCGGAACGATGCGTTTCATTCTCACATCGTTTTTGTATCAAGATGCGATGGGGACGATCATTGCGAACATGGCGCTCTACGCCATTTTCGCCATGGGCTTCGTCAAGGGAACAGAGGCGACCTTGTTCGTCATCCTGACCGTGCCCGCTGTGATTGGAAGTTACGTGATCGGCAGACTGGTCGATCGATTTGGCCCCAAGCGAGCTCTCTCCTGGGTTCTGGCGAGCTGGATCGTTTTACTCGTGGCAATGATTGCCGCACCGTCACGAAGTGTGTTCTGGATTGTCGGAGCGGGGATCGGTCTCATCTACGGTGGTGTCTCCACCGCAGAACGGCCGCTCCTTCTAAGCCTTGTTCCCGATGTCGAGGCAGGGCGATTCTTCAGCCTGATGGTCCTGTCATCGCGGGCTGCTGCTGTCGTCGGACCTTTCGTGTGGGCATTGGCAGTGGATGGGCTGAGACCATCGATGGGGGTGGGCTTCGCCTACAGAGCCGGCGTATTCACGGTCGCTGTCGGGATGACGCTGGCGTTCTGGATGCTGCGCCGCGTTCCGGACAATTTCGTTCGTGCTCAGGCAGCACAACGATGATCTATCGTCTGTTGCGCTGGATATCAGGAATCGCAATCCACTGGTTCTATAGCGACATCAGGGTCACCAATCGCATCGCGATCCCACATCGCGGTCCACTATTAATCGCCGTAAACCATCAGAATGCGCTTGTCGACTCGCTCGTCACCGGTTGGGTCGTACAGCGACGTGTCACCATGACCGCAAAGGCAACGCTCACGGCTAATCCGTTCATCGCCGTGCTCTTCCGGGTGCTCGGCGTTGTTCCGCTTCGCCGCGCGAGTGACGAGATTGCGAAACGCCATAGCGGGGCTGTCGATCGCTCACGCAATACCGAAGCGTTCAGTGAGATACTCGATATCCTGGAGGACGCGGGAGCCGTACTGATCTTCCCCGAAGGGAAGAGCCACAATGAGTCGAGACTCGAACCTCTCAAGACAGGGCTCGCGCGCCTTGCGTTCAAGGCGAGAGACGATCGGCGCATGCCCGGTGTAAGGATCCTGCCCGTCGGTCTCGTTTTCGAGGACAAAGCAGCGCCTGGCTCCGCTGTAGCTGTGAACGTCGGCGATGCAATTGAGATGGATTCATGGTCGGGCTCGGATGCTGGCGCCCTGACCGCGGAAATTGCCGGTCGACTCAGAAGGGTCTCGGAAGAACGCGAGATCCCCGGACGGGACGTTCCCGCCTCTGCACCGCTCGAGCCCTCTTTGACGTCTTTGTTGATCCGCGCCGCCGCCGGTTGGGGACGCTTCACCCACGAGCTTCCCATCCGTCTCGCGCGCCGACTGGCGCTACGACAGAGCGCCGAGGCAGACCAGCCTGCCATGCGGACGATCTTACTGGGAACCGGTCTGGTGCTCTTTACTTACGCGGCATCATTCGCTCTGATCGCGGCAATCCTCCACTCGACCTGGGTCAGCGCTTTGTGCGTGACGAGTCTTGCAATAGGCGCTTACTGGGCTGCGTTCGAACGACATATTCGCAAACGCTGATCAGGCGAGTTTCGTCTCCAGCCAGTTCGGGCCAACTCCCAAGTCAACGACCAACGGAACTGAGAGCTGCGCGGCATGCTCCATCTGGTGTTTGACCAGCTCCTGCACGACAGCCAGCTCCTCGGACGGCACCTCGAAAACCAGCTCGTCGTGCACCTGCAGCAGCATCTTGCTTTGTAAGCCCTCAGTACGAAGCGCATCATCGATTCTGATCATGGCGATCTTGATCAAATCTGCCGCCGAGCCCTGGATCGGAGAGTTTGCGGCGGTGCGCTCACCGAACGCGCGAATATTGAAGTTGCGCTCACGCAGCTCGGGGATGTACCGCCGGCGCCCGAAGATCGTCTGCACGTACCCATTCTCGCGTGCGAACGCGACCATCGCGTCGAGGTAGTTCCGCACTCCCTGAAAGCGCTGGAAATATCTGGTGATGAATTCCTTGGCCTCGGCGTGCTCGATGTTCAGCTGGCGTGACAAGGCGTGCGGTCCCTGGCCATAGATGGTTGCGAAGTTGATGGTCTTCGCACGACTTCGCATCGTGTTCGTGACCTCCGGCAGCGAGACTTCGAAGATCAGCGCTGCAGTCTGTCGATGAATGTCCCCTCCCGCCTGGAACGCCTCCACGAAAGCCGGATCGCGAGACAGATGGGCGAGAAGTCTCAGCTCGATCTGCGAGTAGTCAGCGGCAAGCAGCTGCCATCCCTTACGTGGGATGAAGCCACGTCGAATGTCGCGACCAAGCTCCCGACGAATCGGAATGTTCTGCAGATTCGGATCGCTCGAGGAGAGCCGCCCGGTTGATGCAACAGTCTGGTTGAACGAAGTGTGCAGACGCCCCGTCTTTGGATTGACGAGCCGAGGCAACGCATCGAGATACGTATTCTCCAGCTTCGACAGCTCGCGATACTCCATGAGCAGATTAGGCAGTGCGTGCCCCTCTTCAGCGAGCTCCAGCAGGACGCTGGCATCAGTCGACGGTCCGGTACTCGTACGCTTGAGTACCGGCAGGTTCAACTTGTCGAACAGGATTTCGCGCAGCTGTGGGTTTGAATTGATGTTGAACTCCATTCCCGCCACTTGATAGATCTGCGACTCGACGCCTTCGCGCTCCGCCTGGAAGCGCTGCTTCAGCGATGCGAACCAGGGCAGGTCGATCGCAATGCCGCTCCATTCCATTTCCGCGAGAACATCGATCAGCGGTAGCTCTACACCGTCAAGCAGCCGCATTAGCTCGTGGGATTCAAGCTGTGGCTCGAAAACCCGACGAAGTCGCAAGGTCATGTCCGCATCTTCGCAGGAGTAGTCCCGCGCGGCTTCGACAGGGCACTCGTCAAAGGGAATCGCGGTCCGTCCCTTCCCACACAGATCCGTGTACGAGGTCATGGTGTGGTCGAGGAACTCGAGCGCCAGCACGTCGAGTCCGTGCGATCTGCGGCTCGGATCGAGAACATAGCTCGCGACCATTGTATCGAAGTCGAGGCCGGCCAGCCGAATGCCCAAAGAGCGAAGCAGCAGGATGTCGAACTTCGCATTTTGGGCGGTTTTCTTGATCGAGGGATCTTCGATCAGATCACGCAGTATCGCCATCTCAGGCGAATCGAGGCTCGGCAGGTTTTGGACTCGCTCCGGCCGTTTCTGGCGCAGCATCCGCGCAGCGATGCTGGCTGCCTCGCCGTTGCCGGTTTTCCGCTTCTTCGGGCTGGGCTCGAAGTTCACTTCATCGCCGCCCCGAATCAGCCCGCGTTCCTCCGGAGCGTCGGTTGCGGAGCGATCGCCGGCTACATCTACGAGCAGCTCGACCTGGCCTTCACGCGAGAGACGATGACGAAACGGGAAGTAATAGGCCTTGCCTTCACCGACCGCGATCGAGATGGAGACCAGCGTCGAGCGCAGCGGATCCGCGGGTTGCGGACTGTCGGCCTGGGCCAAGGCCTCGGTGGCGAATCCGATCACACCTGCTTCCCGCGCTCGCTGCACAGCTTCCGCCACAAGACCTGGCGAATCGGCGGTGACGTAGCTGACTACCTCTTGTTCCTTCTCCTCGACCGGCGACTGAAGCGCGGCATCCTTGGCCAGAGCGTGGAACTCGAGCTCGATAAAGAGATCACGAAGACGTGGCTGATCCGGCGCCTTCACTTTCAGGGCTTCGAGATCGAGCACGACCGGTAAATCGTCGCGTATTGTGACTAATTCCTTCGATAGCCGCGCATTTTCTGCATGCTCCAACAGCGCTTCGCGCGGCCGCTTCTTGGTGATTTCAGCAGCGTGGGCCAGAATCGACTCGAGGTGCCCGTATTGGCGTACCAGCTCTGACGCTGTTTTGTCGCCAATCCCTCTCACGCCCGGCACGTTGTCCGACGAGTCGCCAACGAGAGCAAGATAATCCGTGACGAACTCCGGTGCGACACCAAGACGCTCTGCGGCATTGTCGACGCCAACCCAGTGCTCTTCGACATTGGCCGGACCGCCACGGCCTGGGTTGAGTAGCCAAACGCCCGGCCTGACCAGTTGCTGAAAGTCCTTGTCGCCGGAAACCACGACGACGTTTACGCCCCTCTCAACGCTCCGAGCCACCAGCGTACCGATGACATCATCGGCTTCGTAGCCCGGCAAGGTTAGAACCGGAATCCGATAAGCATCGAGCATTTCGGAGATGCGATCCATGCCGCGATCGAAATCCGATTGCAGCTCCTCCGTAAGCTTCTCGCGGGTCGCCTTGTACGCCGGATACCGCTCATGACGGAAAGACAAGCCCGAGTCATGCACCCAGCCGAGGTAGTCAGGCTGGTGCTTGGTGATGAGGCGTTGAAGGAAGTTCGCGATGCCCCAGCTGGCGGATGTATTCTCGCCCTTGCTCGTCGTCAACGGACGGGAGATGAGGGCAAAGAAAGCGCGATAAATGAGCGCATACCCGTCGACAAGAAACAATCGCGGGCTGTTGGGACCTGTCATGAGCTCAATATAAATCGGCTCGGGTCAGGGCATCTCTCGCGCTAATCGCCGCCGCAAAACCGAATGTCGTTGCGACTAGCGCTGGCGCCGCGATAGCAGGGACAAGAACTCGGTCTCGCTCGGCCGCGTTAGTCTCCATCTGCCGGTCTCATCGTAGAAAACCAGCTGGGTATTGTAATTCCGATATTGCCAGATCTGGAGCCGGGTGGAACCCGACATCTGGGTAGATGTGATTGCCTGATTGACATTGCGCTCGAAGATCTGGTCGGGCTCACCGAGGCCGACGAAGACCATCCCACGATCCGAGAGCCAGCCGGGATTCCGATCCATCCGGAATTGAGCGTTGGCGAGCTGAATCCGGCTGAAGTAGGCCTGCATGTCTTCGTTGATCGGAGTCTCGGGGATGGGGTCCGTCTCACGAAGAAACCGCGCCCAAACGGTAGCCCGCGCTTCGAGTGGGGCAGTGCGCAGGGCATTCAACCTGCCGGCATTGGCAAAGAAGCGCAGAAATCCGAGCATGTCCTCGAACGACATCAGCGGAATATCTTCACCGAAGCTCACGAACAGCGGCGCCTTGACCGTATCCGGACCATCACGACGAGTGAAGGCTATCTGGCCAATACCGGCGCCGACGGTGGAGATCGGCACATTTACGATGCCGCTGAACAACGCACCGCGCCGGGCGAGGGCTGTGGAATCCCGCCAGACCTGGGCACCCCTGTCGTTCCGGACAACGAACCCCACCGGGAGTCGCGTGCCCTGTCCGTAACCCTCGACGTAAATGGCAACAGTGCTATCCCGGCCGAAGACCGCGCTCGAACGCGGACTCGCGAGCAAGGAAGGAGATGAGTCGAGGGTTGTTCTGCCGGCGGCTTCGTAAACCAGAAGTGGAGTGGAGAGCTTGCCCGAGCCGAGAGCGGGCACTGTAACCTCCGTTTCCTGGCTGGCCGAGCGCGATCCGCCAACATCGCGCACCATGGCCGTCAGACTGTAGGTACCCGGTGGAACGTGAAAGTAGTGCTGGAAAATGACGCTCTCGTCGGTGCGATTGATCTCACGGAACGAGCCGACACGTACGATCTCCATCACATTTACCGTTGCAACCTCGGCTCCGGCGCGATTCAAGGTCAGCTTCACTTCATACGGAGCCCGGTACCGCTCGCCTTCACGCGCAAAGGTGAGAGCCCTGTTCGGTAGCGAGATGCTTACCAGCACCAGCGTCGTGTCGGGGGATGCACTGGCAAACGACGAGACCTTGCCCACGAAAGAAACCGCGCCAGGCGCGGCAATCAGACCGATCTGCCGGTATAGCTCGCTTATATCCGGCACCGGAGCGCCCGCTGCCGGAATGAGCCGCGGATCGGGCTCGCGGTTCACCCTCGTTGTAGAGGAAGAGCTGCACGCCAGAGTCATGGCAGAGCCCAGAAGCAGCAAACTGAAGCGATGTCTGGGAGAAGTCAGCATGAGTGGTCTAGTACCCTATCCGGTCTTCTTGGTTTCTATTAGCTTCGCGGCGTGTCTCGAGAGCAGATGGTCGGCACCATCGTCGCTGGCTACTCAGTCAAGAAAGAGGTGGGTGAAGGCGGCACTTCCGCTGTCTACCTGGCCGAGCATCAGAATCATGGCACCGTCGCGCTCAAAGTGCTACGGGAAAAGTTGCGCC